>JABXJQ010000017.1_pt1 | contig 19865 bp, 19 predicted proteins | sample 7436221 | NCBI WGS metagenome assembly JABXJQ01 (sample SAMN14395755, study PRJNA613071) | wetland metagenome | isolation source: water sample H0 from high-altitude wetland | place: Chile: Salar de Huasco, high-altitude wetland | collected 2015-11-10
TACAGTGATGGGTACAGTCATGATTAATGAAGCGTGATGAGATGCAACATAGTGATGATGGGTGCAACATGGTGCAACTTGGTGAGGTGTAGCATGATTACAAAATGCAGCACAATAATAGGTGACAGAATCACCTTGGAGAATTACTTGAAGCAATATGTCTTCAACTGATCTCATGTATCATCTTCTTAGAGATGATCTATGCTCTTATCCAGATAAGTCAAAGTGATGACTTTTGTTGTAAATGTACTATCTCTCTCTCTCTTTTTGTTGAACTATTGAAGAACATATAAGAAGAATTGATCAAGGGTTTCCCCAAATTAGGTTTTGTCCCTGGCTACTGCGACATCTTGTGTTCTCTTGTCTTGGCTTGTCCTCTCTGATTTATGTTTATGTTCCATCTATAGTTTACTTTAACGCTGATGTGATTGCTAATCTCGAAACATTATGGAGGTAACTGTGAAAATTGAAATAAATTGCTCTAATCATAGAACATACCTAAAATTAATAGGGTTCAATCCTCTCATGTAAGGATTTCATCTTGAGTGTATTATAACTCAGCCTTTATTCGATGGTGAAAGGTATGATCCACTAAGGTTGGAACTTCGTGTGTTTTCCCTTTTCTTCATGTGGTTTATCCCACTTCAGTACTAGGTCACCCACACCAAAAATATTTTCTCCTGTTGATTTTTTATCAAACCAGTGTTTCACATGGTTTTGGTGACCAAAAAACATCTCTTTCAAATTCATCCTTTCTTCCTCGAGTTTGAGTAAAGTGTCTATCTTTCTCTGAACAAAAAGGCAAGGTCTACCATGTGACTCTTAAGAGAGTTGCAAGGCTGGAAGATACATGTTCGGGAGAAAGATAACTTCTTTACCATAAACCAGAGATAGCGAGGTATTTAGGGAAGGCTTAGGAGTTACACAGTCAACCCATAATGCATTGGTCAATGCATTATACTAGTTCCTTTTCTCATAGAAGATGGGTTTCTTGATTATGTAGATAATACTTTTATTTGTCGATTCAACCGAACCATTTTCCCGTAGGTAATAATTAGATTCATGTTTTAATACAATCCCATTTCCTAATGCTAATTCATAAATTTTAAATGATGAAAATTAAATCACATTATCAAAGACAAGTGATGTTGGAATGCCAAACCTGGTTATAATATTATGCTGCAAAAAGTGGATGACTTCCTAGTCATTTCCTTCTCTCAAGGGAACTGCTTCTGATGACCTAGTGAAATAGTCTGTCATTGTTGGAATATATGAGTGTTTCTTTTGATGAATGAGGATAAAATTGTCCAATAACATCTAGGCCACAATGTTGGAAAGGTTCCTCAACTGCTACTAGTAGTAGTGGGGAGACTGACCTCTCATCTCAGTTTATGCACCTTTGATGAGCTAGGCACTTGTGAATATAAGTGTGAGCATCTTTGAATAACATGGGCCAATAATAACCAACCCTCATAACTTTATGCTCTATAATGTCTCTCGCATAGTGATCACATGCTTATCCATTGTAAAAGTTTTTGAGTACCTTCTTTGTGTCCTGTGGCTCAAGGAATCTTAACAAAACAATGTTTTGGTTCTTTCTGAAAATTCCTCCATGAACTAATTAGTAAGATAGAGATTTTAAGTGGATTTCCCTATTCTATTTATTTGATAGGTGCACGGGAAAGGTTCCATGCTCTATAAATTGTTGTATGTTATCATACCATGGCGCTATAAACGTGGATTGGGGGACATGTTAATTTCTATTTCCTACTCCCACCATAAAATATGTTGCTTAGGAGAATCTATTGCTTTACTTGCTAGCTTACAAAGGCCATAACAATTTATGATATGAAATCGTTTGAACTCCAAATCATATTCTTGTAAGGAGGTCATCCAATTTTCCCTCTTCCCACACAGCTCCTGCTGCACGAACAATGTTCTTACTGCTGAACGAGGTACAAATACGATATTGTGAGCTTTTAAAATATAAGGCCTGAAATACTTAAGTTCCTTGTATACAACATATGCTTGTTTGTTGATGGTAGGGTAACTTAATTCTCGCCCTTTTAGGCTGGAACTCATAAAAGAAATAGGCTACTCATTTAACTCAACATCCTTTTGAGTCAATACGGTCGCAATCAACAAGTTCAAAGAGAAGGTATAAAGTGAGAAGTATTTGCCATAGTATGGACTGAATGATGCAAGTGCATCAACAGTTTGCTGATTTATTTGAGAGAAAGCATCCTTTTCCCATTTATCCCATTTATATGTTACATATTTCTTAATCCTCTCCTATATAGTCTTAACTATCTAAGTGTAATCATAGATTATATTTCTTAGGAAATTTATCTTTCCTAAGAAAGACTACATAGCCTTCTTATTCACTGGAAATGGGATATATCTAATGAATATGACTCTCTCAAGGTAAATTTTAATTCCACTCTTTGCAATCATGTGCCATAAGAGAGTCCCTTTAGACACACCGAAAATATTTTTCTTGGGATTAAGAGAAATCCCATACTTTCAACACCTCTCAAATATCTATTTTAGATGATGTACATGATTTTATATTCTCTTTGAAAACATAGCAACATCATCTAAATAAACAACTACGGTATGACCAATAAGGCCATGGAAATAAATTTCCATTTCTCTTTGGAAAGTGGCACCAACACTCCTAAGTTTGAATGGAATCCTGTTGAAAGTAAATGTTCCCCATTTGAACATGAAGGTAGTTTTCAATAGATTAGGTTTCACTACTAGCACTTGATTATAACGAGATAAACCATCTAGTAGCGAAAAAATCTTAGACCTAGATACTCTCTGGAGGATCTGTTCGATGGATGCCAGTAGATAGTTGTCTTTATTAGAGGCCCAATTGAGATTGCAAAAAGATACACAGCCTTATTTCACCAGAATTTATTCTAACTGGGACCAAATTTGAAATCCAAATGGAGTGTGTGACTTTAAAAATGATCTGATCATCCAAAAAATTTCTCAATTCCTTTTGGATGAGGGGTTCCAGCATTGGATGAACTTTTCTTAGTTTCTTCTATAAAGGTTTTACCCCTTCTTTTATAGGAATGATGTGTTCGATAATATGAGTATCATTTGTCCTTAAATCGTTGTATATCCATGCAAAGACATCACAATATTGTTTGAATAGGTAGATAAACACCCATCTTTCTTATGGAGAACAACACATACCAAGGTTTACATATTTCAGATCTTCTTGATTTCCTAGCTTGATTTGTTCAAATGATAACTTTGAACTCCGAGTCTTTGTCTTGTTTGGTCCTTTAAATGAATTATGTAGGTCATATAAATTCTCTAGGGACACCACACCTTTAGGAATATTATTTCCTTGGCACTAGATACCTCATGTAGAGCCTCATCATGTTCATCCTATTCTATGCAAACATCTTTGAATATGTGAGGATTAGCCATAATGTGCAGTATCTATTGGTCATCATTGAAAACATCTAAATTAGTGATGTTGTCAGGCACATATGGTTTGTATATAATTTCAGTAGAAAAACCATTTCTCAGTGGTGAGATCCTAGTGGTTGCATTTGCTAATGCATATGCTACAACATTTCTAAGTATAGGAACATAAATAATATTAGAAGCTTTAAAATGATTAATCAAACTCCATACCACTTGCAGATATTTTTTAATATTCTATGAAACATAGTGAATAGTATCCCATACCTGAGTAGTGACCGCCTCTGAGTCAACAATTACCTTAAGAATCTCTACCTTCATATAAATGGATTTCTTTAGTCCAAGTACGAGCGCTTCATATTTGATAGTATTATTCGTACACTCAAAGTACAGATGACATGAAAGGATATGTTTCTTATTACATTGGTCTGTAAGTACACAACCTACCTCAGAGCCATCCTACATCTTTGAACCATCAAAATATAAAGTCCAAATATTATTGGCTACTATGTTTCTTCCTATACTACAATTAGAATTACTATGTATGTCTATATTATAAGATTCATTTGCACCAGCTACAGAGAAAGGAAGGAGCTCTAGTTGTTTATCTAGTGGAACAGATGATGAATGTGATTGATAACACCCAATTTTGGTTCCTAAGAAACAATTTCCAAAGATTATATCGGCAAAAGAAACATGATCATTATGGCCTTCAAGTGGTGTCATGGTGTGTTTCATGTATGGCTCACTATTCACTCAATTCCTGCCCTTGTATGGAAATTATGCTTATAAATCCATGGGCTTTAAAGGAGATCGAGATTTGATACTGCAACCTGACAGTCATTAGGGGCCTCAAGATAAGAATGTTTTTTAGAGTAGTTAAAGTATTTTTTAACTTTTTAATGTTTATGTAATGTTTTTGATTTTATAGATCAACATGTGCTAATACGAAGCGCTTGCTTGACGCATATGTGGCACTAGTGCGACTTGCGGGCTTGCCTCGCTACGCGAGGTGGGGGGACCGACTACCTGGATCTAACGCGGGTGTGGCGGCTTCCTAAGATGGAGATGATGCGAAGAGTCTATGCGAAGTTTTGAGGAAATTCAGAGGCCTGAGCATGGGTGTTCCTCCTCTTCCCATGAGGGAGATCCCTTCCCATATGCAGTGACACACCGTCCATTTGCTTGAGTGATTTGCAACATGGGTAATCCTTGGATGAGGAATCAAATTATGCATCCAAAACGTGTTTTCATTTGAAATTTGAGTAAACCCACAAGGAGATAAGTTGAAAATCCAATTGCAAAAAATAGTTTTTTCTTTTTTCCCTCTAAAATTTGATGATGTAACCTAATCTTATGTTGTTATTTTCACTATTATTTTATAATTTCGTGAGGAGGCCCATTTTAGACATAAAAAATCCCCTAATTATTGAAGATGTCCCAAGATGACACTTTAGTGAGAAGTGATATTATAGACATATACTTAGCAATACTGTTGGTGGCGGTGCCACTCCCCCGGAACAAAGTAGTTTTAAATTAGGTGTCTAAATGACCCAAGAAATTGATGCAATGTGTCATGTGTGATGGTTGGCACCATTCGCATATCCTACGTATAGTAAGGGTGATGAAGACATCTGCACAACGAGAAACATATATGAGACAAATACTCCCAAATTCCAAAAATCCATTCATAGCAAAAAGAAGCAAAACTTATAAATACATAAAATTACAAAGCTCATGCCTAGTGCAGTACTAGGAATAATACGTTTTCAGATAGAGCCCATTTCGAGGCTCCGCGAGTGGAATACCTTCACTGTCCTAAATTTTATAGGAAACTTTTGAGAGGGCTTTGGTGACGACATATGGACCGATCCATAATGGTTGAAGCATTCCTGCCCCCAAGAGGTCGTGTTTCTAATAATATAGTAAAACAAGGTTGTCTTCTTGGTAAGAATGAGGCTTGACATTTTTGTCATATTGGGATTTGACCCGACGCTTATGGGCTTTGAGTTCTAGTGTGGCATCTGAGTGGGTCTCATCGAGCTGATTGAGATATAGCAAGCATTCTTCTTCTATAGTAGTGTCGGGGAAGAGTTCAACAATGAGTTTCAATGAAGTAATCTGGCACTTGATATGTAGTACCACTTCCAGGTTATAAGTGAGGTGGAATGGTGTAAAGCCTGTAGCAGTTTTGACCAAAGTTCGGTACACCCACAATGGAGGATATAATGTATTGTGCCAGTGAGTTTTGTGGTTACCTACTAATTAGCCGATCATGGTTTTTAGGATGCCATTAATGGCTTCCACTTGTCCATTAGCCTGGGGATGATAGGAGGAGGACTGTTCCTACTTAAAATTGAGAAATTATGTTAAGTCAGAAACCATGTGGTTATGAAAGTGAGAACCATGATCTGTAAAAATTGTGTGGGGCACACCGAAATGACAGATCGCCTGATTGAACAAGAATAACACCACAATCTCTCCATAGGCCCAGAAAGTGGGAATGGCTTCAACCCATTTCGTAAACTAGTCCACAACACCAATAATGTAGTTGTGTCCAACAGAGGAAGTGGGGTTTCATTTACAAAGTCAAAACCCCATTTGGAAAAGGGGCCGATGGATATAATCAGGTGTAAGGGGGGCGAGGGTGCATGCATTTTCTTTGTAAATACTTTAGTGAAGTTATCTATAAAAAAAAAACAAAAAAAAAAAAACTTTTCAAATACTTATGGTGTTTGGAAACTAATCACATGCCTATTTATTATTTTATGTGATTTTTTGGGGACCGCATCTATAAATATTAATAAAAAAGGTTCATAAAAAATGTAATACTTATTGCCAAAAAAAAATCACACTTAAGGCACCATATAATTTCTTCAAATGACTTTAACAGTGATCTTATGATGACAAGAGATTCCTCACACATTTGAGGAAAATCTTAGTTAGGATATGACATTACAACATTTGGGGTCTCATCTGGAATATCTCTCAATCAACTAGTTTATGTTAAAAATAATCATTACTTAGTTTAGAGTTTTTCATTTTGTTAATTCTCTATTTTTGCATGTTCATATGCTAACTTTATTATATGTTATCACTATTATTTTTCATATTTTAATTATGCCTTGCATAATATAAATTGATTTCTTGTGTTTTTCGACTTTGTATATTGGTTATAATTATTAACATGTTGAAAAATGCAGCAAGAAATTCTCAATTTGACTTTGCCTTGATTAAATTGAGAAAAATGGAATTTCCACATTATCAGACAACTTGGATGCAGTTAACTGAGGTGACATGGCTCTTTTCACTCAGTTCGCTCAGTAAATTTGGATTAGAGGGGTTAAAGTTTACTTAAGCATGTGTGATTGCTAATTTCTAGCTATCAAGGTCAGTTATTTCAAGTTGTTTTTAGTCAAACTACTTCCAACTATTGGAGGAACTAGTGGAGGGTTAATTGTGCAGTGGGACTTCAGTCAAACTCAATAATCATCCAATTGATTGATCAATCAACACAAAATAGCTAGTGCATGCAGAGAATTCAAGTTCCCCAGCCGTGGTGGAGATTCCAAGGTAGTGTAACATCAGTTGTAGACTAGTTTTGAGTGTACAAGTGTTGCATTTGAGAGTACAAATGTTGCATAAATTAGATGATCATCCTTGGGAATTACAAAATCAATTTGATTAATTTCCTAAATAGTAGGGTTACAATTTCTTAAGGAATTGCGTAAGGAAATAAGGGCTCAAGCATAGACAAAAATTGACTATTGACTAAGTCTGGGTCATAGCTTCTCAATGAGCAGAGAGATAGTCTATTCCCTTGTAGGTTATGCTAAGAGAGAGAAAGTAATTGTAATTCATCTCTATTCATCATATTAATGAAAGAAATCATAAGGGGTTTTTAATAGTTTCTTTCCCCTACAAAAATAGTGCGAGCATATGTGTTATTTCTTATTGCACGTTTTTTATTATGGTTCTAAATTGTGAATTATTCCATAGAGGAGTAGAGTAGGATTGTGTCTTGTGATTTAGATCAAAATTTCATGAGCAATTGCAATTCTACACCATAATTTCTACATGGTATCGGAGTAGTATTCACATTAGAGAAAGTATTTCAAAGTTGTTTCTCAGGAGAATCGAATTTGCAATTCAGTGCAGCAGGATCTCTATAGAGTTGGGAAGATGACCTTGAAGGGGTTGAGGATAGAGTATTCCTTGGAAGGAAGCTCTAATTTCATTGCATGGAAGGATCACATGGAGGCGGTATTGGATGACAATGGATTGTTGGAATACATCAAGACATATGTTGCAAAACCATAAGAATATTATGCACAAAACATTGCTTAGTGGAAGAAATATGTAGCCAAGGCGATGAGATTATGGAAGGAATATAGGATCACATTGTCTCAAAAAACTCCACAAGAAAGAAACTCCTTTCGTAATGTGGAAAGCACTAACATAATTTTTTTGAGAATAGTAGTGACCATAGGAAGATGAAAATCAAGGAGAAACTTCGAAATATTAAGATGTCGAAGAATGACACTATTCTACAGTATCTAAGTAAGTTCACACAAGTTCTTGATCAACTTGGCGGGGTTGGTGGTAATGTTGTAGAAGCTAACTTGGTAAGCCTATCCTACTAGGCCTTCCCAAGAAGTAACGCGAGGGAGAAACTACCAAATTGGGAACGGTTATGGTCTGATTTGGTACATGAGGAAATAACGTGGAATACTAGCGATGGGACTTCATCCAAGGGAAAGGATGAAGAAAAAATTGCATTTGTTGGAAAGGGAAAATGGAATAAATGACAATCCAAACCAGAATCTAGCCAAGGGGCCAAGAAGAAATATTTGTCCAAAATTGAATGCTTCCATTGTCATGAATTTGGACACTATGCCATGATGTGTCCACATAAAAAGGCGAGCAAGAAGAACTTAGGAGGAGGAGTAGTGTTCCATACTAGCAATTCAAGTGCTGTGATTTCAAAAACAAAGGCCGAGAACAGCAAGTGCTACGAAAGGAAAGCACAATAATTGGGCTCAAAAGTTTCCACCTCTGCCATAATTCAAGGATAGTCATCCAGTCGCTGCCTACGCCATTGAAGAAGCCAATCTCAAAGAACAGAGGGCGCTACCAGGTCGGCTGTGTGGAGCGAAAAACAAAGGTAACAAACCAAAAGATCTTTGTTAAATTATTAAGCATAAACGAAGAGGGTTAGAGCAGGAGTTTCTCTGTCAAAATGACTAATAGAGTAGAGCCAAACACATTTGATAGTTCTGAGTACCATGATGACCGTATTGCAATTTTAGGATAAAAACAATGGCTACCCTTCTTGGAGAAGTTTAATGGGAGCAATGAGGAAGTAACTAAATAGTTTTCCTTTACATTTAATGGGGAGAAAGAATTTATAGGAAATTTCTCATTTAGGATCTCAGAAGACACCATAGCACAATCCTTGGGGATCAGCCGAGAAGGAGAAAAATACTTCAAACCAAAACAATTCAAGGAAAAATCACGGACCCAATTCATGTCCAGGTCGAGGGTTTCATCTGTTAACTGGAAAAAGGGTGTCCCTAGGAACTGGCTGATGCATCCATGGGATGAAATGGTGTATATCATTCAAAAATTTGTTACATGTGAGGGTCGTTACAGCATAATCCATTTATACCTCGTCAAACTCTTGTTACATTTAAAAGGGTAATGCACCATTAGTTTACCATATTTCCTCTTGCAGGGCTTGACCAAGATGTCAAAAACTATCCAAAAGCAAAAGGGTAATGAGGACAAAAGCTTGTATCATTTCGGGTTAATTAAAATTCTCATTGAATTTTAAGTGCAGAAAAAGGGAAAGACATGGAAGGAATTTCTGGTTGCCAATCAAATCAAAGATGGAGAGGATGAGCAAGAACAGCAAGAGCACTCGGGATTTATGCTTGACATTGATGAAGAGATCCCTGTGCACAAATCAAGCAATGTCCCTCCACCTAGCAGTATTGTGAGGACGAGAAAGATGAGGCATGAGGTTTCCCAGAAAATGGAGCAAGATAAAATTTTCACTACATATACAAGAAGATCCAGGAGAGCACAAAAGACCCAGCCACGAGAAGATCAACCAGAATCAAATGCACATTCATCGATGGACATCGAGAGCAGTGCTCACTCACAGCCTAGACCAAAAGCCGAAATGGAGGTTGAGAGCAATAATAGGCAAGGTAAAGGGTCACCACCTGCAATCAAGAAACAAAGGAGGCTGGAAAAACAAATTCAAAAGTTAAAAGAAGAATGGATCGAGGACAACATGCTGGAGAAAGTCATCAAGAGGGAGAACGAGATGTTGAAAACTCAGAGTAAGAAAACCCAGCAGAAGAACGAGAAGCTTAAGGAGCAAATCAAAGAGCTCAAGGCTGAACAAACTCACATTTGCAAGTGGGCAACCAAATGGTATACTCAAAAGAAAGCCGTCAAGGAGAAATACAAGAGTTTGAAACATGAGCTCCACATTCAAAAAGATGCCCAAGCTAAGAAGAACATAGATGCATTGTTAAAAGCAGTAGAGGTATAGGCAGGAACAGAATATAGAGGCAGGGCATCAGAATTAGCATGAGGACATGGTAAGTCATTGAGATTGGGGGAGATGTTGGTACCATTCCATTACCATCTTTTTCTTCTAGAAACACCATCATTTGTCTATATCTTTCCTCCATAGACCCCTTATATCCATCGAAATTGATTAATTAGTAGCATTATAGTTGTTAGTTTACATTAAAGTTAATTTATGAATTTTTATGTTAGATATTAGGAATTTTCAACAAAAAGATTACAGGAAGTCATAACATCATGTAAATGGTTTATCATTTGACACGTGGCATGATAGGCAAGCCAAAGAAATGGATAGGAACGAGACCTGGAATGTACATGCATGGTGAAAAATTGATTCTACAACAAATCAAAAGCTATTGGTTATGCGGTCAACGCTGGTCAAACCCCAGCATTTTGGTTACAAAGGATATAAAAAGCCATGGTTTCCCAAACTAGTTTCGTTTTGTTTTTGGAAATTGGTTTAGTTAGAAATGGCCAAAAATCACTCCATTGTAAAAGCAGAAAATCTGCTTAATGAATGTACATTCGATTCAGATAGGGACAAGCAAATAAAGACTGTGTATTATTTTTTTTTCAAAAAAAGTTACGATTATTATCTCTGTGTATTGTTTGAGAACAGAACTCTTGTATGTGATTGCAATCTTCAGAACATAATTACAGTGACCGTGTTAATCTAATAGCGTTTATGCGTTAATACTCTCGTTGCTTGAGTTTACTTCAGTGTGCCATTGAAGGATGGATGGGCCTTGCGTGGATTGGTATACTGTTAACTTCATTTCCTTAGCAGTTTTTGAATTTGAATAGTGTGCATAGTGTTTAGTGTTATTTCCATGGTTATGATTTTGTCGATTTGATTAGAAATTCTCACAAATGGTATTTATGGTGATAGCTTGAAGATTTTATCGTTAGATCATTGAACCATATCTTGTAAGATATTTGATCCATCGTTATATTTTAAAGCATCTCCATAGACTATGTTTTCATCCATTTAAAATTCAGTGTGCTTTTGATTTTTCATGAATTCTTAAATGTTAACTAGACAGAGCTTTTGTGCATAGCATCCTTGTAAGAGGATTAAAATCTTAGTCTAGCAATACGTTGTACCTTTACGACAATTAGATAAATTATGTGATCTGAGTGTTAAGGTGAGAGGAAACATATCTGAACCTTCTGTAAAGGAGTACTGTAGCTTATCATAATAAACACTTAGTTAGGAATCCTTTATGTCTATAGACTTTAGACACGTGCCTCGAAGTTTACTTACCCTGGTTGATAATAAATCTAGTCTAATATAGCACCCTATATTGGCCACTACACTCCATTAACCTCTCAATCCATGTCCTTGCAAGGCCAACCTCTGTAGCCCTAGGGAAAAGTTTTGCAATCGCAAGGCCAACCCTTGCAACAACAAAACTAACCCGGGCAGCAGAAACCCTTATATGCATATCAACAGGTACAAAACCCTAATGTCCTAGGTCAATAGGTATAGAATCGTTTTGGTAAAGGGCAGTAGCTACAAAATCTCTATGTCGAAGGGCAACAAGTGTATAATCCTTATGCCCAAGGGGACCAGGTTCAAAATCCTCTTGTTCAGGGGAATCAGGTTCACCACCTGTATGTTTAGGGACAACAGGTACAATACCCATATTCCGAAGGTCAATAGTCTCAATAACCTCTTAACCCGTACGTTGCTTATAAATAACCTATGACTAGACAAATCCAAGGCATTGAAGGTCAAAATCCTCCCTATGGTCAAGGTAACCCACAATGGGGGCAAAATCAAATGCCATATGGCCAAAATCCCCCACTATGGGGCCAAAATTCTTACCAGCAGGGATGGGCTCCTCTGGTTGGACCTGCTTACTGACCTCCAATGCCTTTTAATACTCAATTTTATTTCTTGGCCACACTAGAGTTTCCATATGTGTCTTGGCTTATAGATGATCCAATTCTTCATTCACCATACTCACCTCCAATTCCACCCAAGATCCTGAGAAATTTTCCAAAATTTGATGGGAAAGAAAAAGAAGATCCTCAAGCCCATGTGATGACATATCACCTGTGGTGATCTTCGAATTCTTATGTTGATGACTCCATTCATCTCTGTATTTTCCAATGAACCCCCACAGGTGCTACAACCAAATGGTACATCAAGCTTCCTTGAATTACTTACCATGAATTTAACTATTTAGCCATGGGTTTCCTCACGCATTTCCAACTACTGATTCACTATGAAACTGACACCTATTTGCTCACATCGCTTAAGCAATATACTGCAACACACATCTCTGATCACATCCATGAATGGAGATGTAGACATTGCCTAATCAAATTCAAGATTTTTGATCATTTTCTCACTGAATGGTTCACTAAGTCATTAGTGGCCCCGATTGCTTGTAATATAGTTATGGGTGGGTGTGTTACCGAAGCACAAGCCATTTCTCATGCCCAGTACTTAGATCTAGTTTACTCTCACTCTAGCACTTTGTATGAGTTATTACCGGATGCTTCGCGGCCATAATTCGATCCCACGACATCGAAGTCACAGGCTACACCCCCTGTTGATGGAGTCATTGGTTTAGTGTCCCAAAACCCTATTAAATATTCTTCCAAATAGAATTCGGTCTCAAACATTGTTCCCAATAGTTCTTCTCAAAATCCACCTAGCCCTGGTAAAACTTTAGAGGTCCACGTTGTGTAAATTACTGCAACAGAAAAATCCTCGAAAGGTAAGAAGAAAGGAAAAGGCAAGGGTAAAGCCAATGCCCGAAAACAGGGTCCTCCTAAATTGTTTGTTGGTGAGTCTTCAGAATGGAAACCTAAGTATCACTGCCTCACTTGTGAGGAGGATCACTACACCAAGGATTTTCCTCAACGATTTGAAGTTATTATTTTGCTCAAAGGGACCCAAGCTATCCTAAAAGAGCCATTTTAGTCTCAGTAGACCCAAATGGTAGACCAACCTCAATCCTTTGCTTCCTTAGGATCTCAAGTGTTCATCATGAGCATGCCTATTAATGTGGCTACTAGATCAAAAGATAACTGAACTCCTGCTCTGATAGCCAGGAAAGAGAAAGAAGCCACCCCTTCTTCATCTGCTATGAGTTCTGGCCCTCTTCATATCAGTTTCCCTAGCCCTGATTCCGCTATTTGGCCACCCTGTCGAGGTGTCCTAAGGAAATCCTCATACAATCCCAATGCTCGGGCCGCTCAGCACTATAATATTGTTGAGGACTTGGCTCAAGTGTCGTCAAGTATGTCAGCTCTCGAGGTGCTCCAAAGCTTCACATCACAGTGGAAATATTTGTTTTCAACTATCGAGGGTATTGTCCCACCAATTCAAATTTGATATGTTTTGATCTAGAGAACCATGTTCCATGCCTACCTCATCAGATTTCCTTTCTCATTTAGGTAATCGTCAATGAGAAGACCATCCACAGGACTATCATTGATGAAGGTGCTTCCACCCGCATCATGTCAATTGCATTCTGGAAGGCCATTGGTTCTCCAGCTTTGAACGAATCCCTGAACACTTTGGAAGCTTTCGATCAGCGCGATTCGTGACCCTTTGATGTCTTACCTAACCTTTCCATTACTTTAGAGGGAAAGACAATACAAGACGAGGTAGTTATTGTTCATGCCAATATCAATTATAATCTTCTACTTTGTCGGAGCTAGACCCATGCTATGCATGTTGTAGCCTCCTCCCTATTCTGCATGATTTCCTTTCCCCACCAAAGGAATATTGTCACTGTTGACCATATGTCCTTCTTTGCCTCTTGCTCCTCAGATGGCAATGTTCTGTACGTCAAGCACAATGGTTCTCCCTATGAGAGTGTGGCGGTAGGTCTTTTTAAATATTCTTCCTTAATGGGAATTTTTTCGCTCACACCTCCTCATGTTGCCTCTGTCAACATGGTCTCAATCAAATCTGACCCTTGTGTCATACCTTCACCAGCTTGTGTTGATACCTGGGGCAAGGTTATGCCACTCAGTACTGACGAAATTAATTATGTGGAAATTTTTTTGGCCTCATTTTCTATATCCTTTGATTCTTCTGTTTTGAAGACCTCTCTTGATATGTATTCTCAATCCCCATGGCTTAGCACTTTGGAATCTCTTGCTCCCTTAGATGAGACATTTACTAATGAAGGTATCATGGACGTAATTTCTCTTAAGGAACCACCTTGACCGATACTCATCATCATTCCTCGTTCCTGCCTCACCTAGTGGTCATGTCAACCAGTCTCGAAGAGTTATCTTCTCATATATATATTGACATGTCAATTTTGCCTGCCATTTTAAGCTCTTTCAACAGAGGGAACCTTTATCCCTTCATGGATTTAGGATTTTTCTCCCTCCTTGAGTCTTTCCCCATTTCCCATTATTGATATGGGGTTGTCATCCGATTTGTAACCCTCCCTCGCCTAGGGGTCATGGGGGAAATGCCTTATATGAGTTATACTATGTTAGTTTGCCAAGTCAATGCTTACTTGTTATGACAACGGTAAAACTCCGGTGTTCATCTATGTTGATCAATTACCAAAGTCCCAGCATGGACTCTCTCAAGAAGTACTATGATTAGGTCATCTTGCATGGTTACTTGTGTACATTAGTGTGCCATTCATTTTTGTGTAGTGTGGTTTGGTGTGTGAGTTTTCAAACAACTTTCCTGTTTACTATGTTTTCCTTGTTTTGAAGATATTTGTGACTCTCCACATCATTTTTGTTGATGGTGCTTGCCGTAGTACCCAGAACCTATCCTCTGTAGCGTGGGCTATTTATGACCCTCATGGTGATTTGATTGATCTTCAAGGTATTTGTTTAGGTTGCACAACTATCAAGTTTTCTAAATACAGTGCGGTCATCGAACTATTGTCAGAAGCCATTTCTCTTGACATTCGAGAGTTAGTTGTCAACCTAGATTCAGAGATTGTCATCCTTCAACTCAACGGGAAATATTTCGTCAGAAACCCTCAAATAATGAGAATGTATCTCCGCGTTCGTCTACTGGAAAGGCATTTTGATTACATTACATATCATCATATTCCTAGATGCATGAATACATTGACATATGCATTAGCTAATTATGTGTTAGATTGACATTTGTGAAACATGCGAAAAGATAAAACAAATCATTTGTACCATAGTAAGCAAGAAAATATAGCATATACATATATATATATATATATGGTGATAATGTTTGATACATTAAAACCCAAAAAAAATAATATGCGTGTCTAAAATAACATCGACGGCTCATAGGCCTCATACATCTGTGGCACGTAGGCCTAAAAAATGTAAATGCTGGACCTAGTAACCAATTAGTGTGGTGATCGTGGTAGCATGACATGGCTCGTTCAACATGAGACAACAATCAGTGAATCTGATATGATACGCCCACTGTGTGTCTCTGGTACTGGCAAGGAATGTCTCGCATCCAAGCATACTCTGGGATACGATGAGTCAACCCCTCAATGTTCCTCACAATCTCCTCCTCATTTTCACTCCCCTCCTGATAAGGAGCGATAACATCAAATTGGGAGGCGACGTGCCTAGCTGTTGGGGATGTCACAGTAGGATGCTCTCGTCCAAAATCTGAATTAACAAAGTGAAATTTTATAAACACATATATATCAAAAACAATTAAAAAGTCACAAAATTAAAAAATTTGATTTTTTTCCTTCATCGTCAAAATCCTCCCCATCTGGCAGTGGCATGTCTCGACCTCCACAGAAGTTAGTGCCACTGTATGGACAGTCCTCCACGATAATCTTTTGTCGTGGTATCCATGAAAATAAGGTAGGATTGTATGACTTGTGTTGGCCATTAGTGATCTTGGGTGTCAAATGACTCTAGAGGGCCATCCGTGGGTCACGTGGCACTGGAGGATCTACTTCAGTCAATTGGTACTGGAATAGTGGAAACCGTTCCAAGAAAAAGGTCACTAGTACGGATTCGAAGTAAAATTGTTTCAGATTCCCTACCTTAGTTTTGGCCAATTGGCGTTTTATGTTGATCTTCATGGCTTCCACCCAATTGAAGATCGTCGGTGCTATGAATTCGATGGCATATAGGAATTTTTACTTGTTAGTCTCATGCATTGCCTCGGACCCCACCACTCTATTGATGGTCAACAGTAGCACTCTCAGTGTTAGATTTGAAACGATGGCAATATCAATCTTGGTACTCTTGGATTTGAGGACTTCAGGGCAATGTTTGGCAAGAAACATGGATATGCTTGCCCAAATTGGTCGTGGCTCATATAAGTTGACTAGTTCCCCTCTCTGGGACAGTCCTGTGATGAAATATATGTCTGAAGTTTCTAACTCTAGCTCTTGGTCACCAATGATGATTATTTCACGATTTATGTCCCAGAGACTAATCAGGTACTGAAGAAACTCAGGTTAGGCTGACATCCTTGGTGTGAGAAAGAATTTAAGGAGCCCACAATGCCTTAAAGAGTTCAGGCAATTTGGATCATTCAGTGCCTCAGTGTCCGCATCCTTCTGCTCACATTCTTTCGAGCCTACCATTTTCAACAATTCTTTCTTGCAAAGACCATGGATTTAAGTCAATAATCATTTTTGACCCATAATTTTCAAATTCCAACGGTGGTTTTGAGGGGAAATTAGTTTTTTCCCTATTCACGGCCCCAACACGCTTGTTTTAAAAATAATTGTGCTGACGTTGCGATAGGTCGTTTTAATTACCCTCGGCCGACACAATTCTGTACCCGGAAGTCTTGTCGACCAAGGGTGAATTTTTTTTGACAAATCCTCCCTCAAAAATCTTAAAAATGGTTAAAAATAGGAATACATGGTATGAAAGTGAAGCTTAGGGCTTTGGATCTTACCTGTAACTAGCGGATCGACGAATGACCTCTCGAATCACCCATAATTTGTTGTATAACAATTAAGGCAAAAGTGAGTAAAAAGTCTTTCACATCAGGGTAAAATACTAAATGGTAAAAAAAATTACTTTTCCTCCCTTTTATTCAATTTTTCATGAAATATTAGTTTTTTTAAATATTTTGACCTATTTTTCCTCAAGAATTGGATAATGCACTTTACCTTTTTTGCACAGTGGAAAGCATTTCATCCCTCACTCTAGTTCAGCCTTCACGCTTTCGGGGGCATCTGTTATATAGCATTTTGTCATTGTCCCTGTACTCTCGATTCCTTGATCTTAGAGGACCTCTATAGTGAACCCTACATGCTTTCCCTTCATGAATAAGCTCGCATTGTGTCCCTCTTCATGAGTAGAACAATTCCCTTTTGCACCATTTCACCCAAATATTCTATTTTTCCCAGTTTACAAGGCCGGTGCTAATGACCGTTGTCCTTCTCGCGCTGATATGCATGAATTAACATTGTCCCTACCACAGACCAGAGTGGCTGAGATTTGTTCCAGTTGTGCTGGTCCTCTTATGGAAAGTTTTTTAAATAAGGAGCCGTGGCTTCCAGCTCTAGAAGCTTCGTAACAGATGTCTGGTAAATGGTTTGGCTAGATGGGGTCAAGGATGTCAATTTGGGCTCCTTTCCCCTATAAGGATGTAACTACCTCAAAAGATAAGACCTTATCCCATGAGAAGAGGAACCATCTCCCATCCATTCATGCTATATAAACGTCCCTTTTCCCAAGCACAAGCTAGTGTTGTAGTGTTAATATTGGTGTGCTGGTGCTAATTAAGTTTGGAGTAAACAACAAGATATTCATAGTTGTATCTCTCTAGTTGTGTGAGGGAGAAGTGTGAAGCCTAAATGGAAGAGCCTCAAAACTATCATTGTTGAAGCCATCATGGAATGCTAATGGAAGTGTGTGGGAACCTGGTTTTATCGAAGGAGAACAACGACGTCAAGACAATGGTTGTAATCTCTTCTTGATTCAATATATATGAAACTATCAATTGATTTCCTACATGATGTGTAATCTTACATGTTCATGGCTTAATGTTTCCTAACTTGTTAAATAGGTTGAATTATAATTTTTCTATTATCACGATTGTTTTTTGTTGTTGTTTACTTGTTTCAGGTGTTTGAAGACGGAAACGAGAGATAGGTGGAGCAAGAAAGCAAGGTAATCACAAAACGGGATAAGCATACTAAGAGGTATCCCTCTTAATTGGTTATAACCTAAGGAAATCTTCCATAGAATGTATCGGTTGTGGCTAGACCCATTATCGGGCTAGAGGAATCATTTGTGTCCACACTCATAATTTTTCTTCACCACACGTAGTCAATGGTATGCACTAACACTCCCTTCTAGGTCTAAAGGAGCGTTAAACGCCCTTCACGACCTGCAGGTCTGCGTTAGCATGACCTGTTGGCCCTAAGGAGGGGTGTTAGGTAGCATGGGAACACTTTCAAACCCTAACATATGATTTATTTGTCATTTCTCCATCATTTTGACTAATTTTTGGGTGATTTTTTGTAGTTTTGGGGCCATCATCATGAGCCTATGGAGAGAAAGAGATCATGACAGTGAGGAACTACATATGCTAAATGATCCAACATGCATACTTTCTTTGCGAAGATGTGGCTTGATGAAGTATGCAAGGCTTGCCCTGATGAAGGGTCAGGAAGAACTTCTGAGTTAGATAATCCAACGGTGGGATGAACACCAAGGGGTATTCCGGATCGGGGATAAAGAGTTGTTGATCAACAGAGATGATATATACTTTCTGACAGGTTTTTCGTGTAGCGGTGCACGAGTGAACTTGATCGAAGATAGGACAGATCCACGAACCATGCTCGAGTTGGTCTAAACTCACTGCAGACCTGGCAGTGGTTTAGTGAGCATCATGGTCCCCATTGAGAAGATCAGGATAAGGCCCATGAGGGCCATTTTGTGGATGATCATGTGCTTGGTGGGGTCCAAGATTCCTCATGTAGCGACGAAGGCTCAACTATTACCTTCTATTGACTACTTACAACCTCAAATATACAACTAGTGTGAGGCAGTTCTTCGCAAGCTAAAGGAAGAGTTGACAGCGTGTAAGACTCATACCCAAATGAAATTTGTGTATGGTACTCCCATTGTGTCCTTATTTCTTGAGAGAGTTCCTGTGATGAGGCCACAAATGAGCTTGGGTCAGGCTGATCCTAGAGAACCAAGGCAACAGTGACGGGCTTAGCTAGATCCTCCTACTGGAGGGGGGTTTAATCCAACATTTATTTGAATATGACTTCTTTGAGTGGCTTAATGGCCAAATTATGATGATTGATGACTATGCTTATGAAGGCATGGACTTTATAGGAGATCGAGATTTGATGCTGCAACCTGGTAGTCGTTAGGGGCCTCAAGATAAGAATATTTCTTAGAGTACTTAAAGTATTTTTTAACTTTTTAATGTTTATGTAATGTTTTTGATTTTATAGATGAGAAAGTGCTAATATGAAGTGCTTGATTGACGAATATGTGGCACCAGTGCGACTTGCGGGTATGCCTCGCTAAGCAAGGCGGGGGGACCAACTACCTGGAGCTGGTACGGGTGTGGCGACTTCCTAAGATGGAGATGATGCGAAGAGTCTATGAAAGGTTTTAAGGAAATTCAAAGGCCTCAGCATGGGTGTTCCTCCTCTTCCCATGAGGGAGATCCCTTCCCATATGCGGCGACACACCGTCCATTTGCTTGAGTGATTTCTAGTTCCTCTTAGGAGGTTAGCTAGAGTATTTTTTAGATTTCATGAGTAGTAGACTCTTAGCAATAGCATGGGTTAGCCAACAGGTGTTATAAAAAGCCTTAATAGAGCTATTTTGCACTTAAAACATCCAAGTTTTGGGAATTTTCTGATGTGAAACACTGGATTTGATATATC
>JABXJQ010000018.1_pt1 | contig 19527 bp, 26 predicted proteins | sample 7436221 | NCBI WGS metagenome assembly JABXJQ01 (sample SAMN14395755, study PRJNA613071) | wetland metagenome | isolation source: water sample H0 from high-altitude wetland | place: Chile: Salar de Huasco, high-altitude wetland | collected 2015-11-10
GAGACTTTGACAATAATAATAGAAGCACAAGAATTATTCGGAAATGTTAATGGCGACGGTGCGTCACAGAAATTTTATTATTATCTTCACCATGCCATACATAACAGATATTATTAAAAAAGTGCGTCGTCTAGTACATTATACGGTAGAATGTCCTGGGTTGAAAAACTACAAGAAAGGATATGCTTATGTTAAAATCATGGAGAGTGTTGGAAACCATAAAACTGGGGAAATATACGATAAGTATACTCGTGTTCAGCATGGAAGGGTAAGGTATAAAGTTAAGTGGATTAGAGTATGGCTTCCACCAAAACCAATCGTTACCTATTACGAAATAAGAAAAAAAGAGTACACAGACAAACTGTATAAAGATATGGAAAAAGCGTTTACTGCCGACGCATCAACATTACCTGATAAAGAACTTACTCCGATGGAAGAAGCGTATTACTACATCATGTGTAAGTATAACCCGAAGAGTGCTACAGATATGGTTTATATGATAACTCAAGAAACTGGCGCTCAGATAAACACGCAAAAAGTTAGTTTACTTAAAAAAGGTGTTAGGGGGAAAGGTTTTATTGTAGGCCCGAAGACTGATGATTACATGGCAAGGTTACAGCGAAACGTGGCTATTACGCAACAGCAGATAAAAGATAAAATGATTAAAGAAGAACTTGAACCTAAGGGAGGTGGTTGATAGTGAATGTTGAGTTTGTAGGTATTTGTAAATGTGGTCATTTAGTGGCGAAGGATGATGCTGGTTTGTGGCATGTGGCAAAGATTAACTGTGAGGTAGTAAGTCCTACTAATTTTGTTTGTATGGGGTCATGTCATGCGAAGCACTGCAACTGTGAAAAAGCAGTTTTAAAGACTAAGTTTGGTAATTTTTTAGATAAAAATGCGTTGTTTCTTGAAGAGGAAGAACCAATGGAAGAAGCAGAAACGTGAAAAGAAAAACTTTTTTGTCTAAATGTATATAAAACAAGTGTTATTAAGTTAGTTGTTAATGAGTGACAATACAAAAAGCCCGTATGTGCAAACAGAAAAGATTAACAAAAGTACAAAAACAGTTAGTTCTCCAGCACCAACTCAAGTTTCTTCCTCCAAACCAACCTCGGTCGTTAATACACCTAATAGTGCTACCCCAACTGTAACAGGATACACAAGTAGTGGGATGCCGAAGTGGAGTTCTGATAAAGCTACAGGTAGTGCGCAAATAAAGAGTAGCACAACTATGCCTGGGTATTCCAGTATTACATCACAGCAAGCCACTGCTGCTGCTTATCAAGCACCGGAAGGGGGTTATACACCTGTTGCTCCTGCAAGCAGCGTACAAGGCCCTGAATACGTTTTAGCAGGTACTCCTTATGTTGCAGAACAAAAGGCAGTACAACCGTCAAAGCTTGACCTATCACCCGTTATAAGCAGTGCGAGCATGGCAGGAGAGGTTGCTTCAAAAGAAGCTAAGATCATCGCTGCAGGTTCAGCAGCAGCTGCACTAATGGCGTTTGCACCTTATACTGGATTAGTGACTGCTGAGACATTAATAAAAGGCGGAACTGTTGCTGTTGCAGCTAGTGAAGCAAGCAAAGGTATAGGGCAAGCAGCGCTGTTGTTGCAGCCAAAGAAAGAAGCAGAAATACTTGCCACTATTGGTGCTACTCGTCAGTTAAGACCAAGTCCTGATATAATATTTAACCTAGGTGTTGAATCAGAGTATGCTAAAAGCTTTGCTAGCGCAGACACTGCAAGAGGAGGAATCTTAAGCAATGCCTTCCAGGGGAACTTGCTCGGATCAGCTAGTTCTCTTGCGCAATCAATAGCACCGTATAGTTTTTTAGATACTGAATCAAAGACGTTTAAACAAACAGCAAAGGAGCAGGCAATAAGCCGGGGACGAACAGAAGAGCAAGCAGAATCTTATGCACTAGCACTTACACAATACCGCAATGTTAGAGCGACAGGACAAATACTTGCCCTTTCTGGAGGGGTTATTATTGGAAAAGGTGCGCTCCCTGCAATAAGTGGCGCTAGCGAACTTGCTGGGGGAAAAGGGGCAGCTATTGCTTTTCTTAAAAGTGGTGCGGTAGTAACAACTCCAACGCAAGCTTTTGTCAAATCTGCAGTTACGGCCGCACCAAGTCTTAGTGCAGCAGGAGCTGCAGAAAGCATATTGACGTATGGGATTCAACAAAAAACTAAAGGATATGGTATACACCCATCAGAGGTAGCAGAAGCGAGTTTGTGGGGATATGGTCTAACACCGATTATTGGTGGTCCTATCGTCGGTGGTAGTGCTGCAAGCGCTTTTAAATCAAGCACCAGTAAAGCTGTTGCTTCAAGGGCAGCAAAGCTTGAAAAAGTAGGTAGTGTTACTTATCGAGAAGCTACTCGCTTGTGGGTAGATCCTTTTGAAAAACGGGGGGACATTTTCGGTACTAAAGTTAGAAAATTACAGAATATACCCGAAGCAGGGCTATTAAAAATACCAGGTCGTAAAGATGCGTACACACTTGGTGTTACACAACCTGGTAGAGGAGTTAGGACTAGGGTTGGTGTTTTCGTTCCATCACAATCTCCTTCATCATCAGTAACAAAAAGTTTTTCTCCGTCAGTAATATCTACTAATGTTCCTTCGGTTGTTTCTACTAAAACGAATACACTAGTTAGTGTAAAATCTAACATTCCAAGTTTAACATCTTCATTTGTTCCGACAACAACTCCATCAACCGTTCCATCACTGATACCAACACCATCTACGGTTCCAAGCAAAACAACTTCACCAATAAACATACTGTCAACAATAACAACACCGTCTACGATTCCAAGCACTGTTCCATCAACAGTACCTTCAACAATATCCACACTAATAACAACTCCAACAATACAACCAAGAAGCTTTATTCCAAAAATACCTCTTGGCGGTGGGGGTGGTTTAGGTAAAAGCTTCTCGTTTGGTAGACGAACAGCACAAGTATACAAGCCAAGTATTGCTGGGATATTCATTGGAAAACGCATAAAAGGTGCTCCTAGTACAACAAGTACGCTTGGAGGGTTTGGCATAAGGCCAATTGCAGTATGAAGTCAACTCATCTTCTTGGTCGTGATGGCGGATGGAATGCAACCCCTCACGTTGAAAACGCTCTGACAACGAATTCTTACGACCTCCGTGCTAGGTTTTCACCCAAAACCTTTCCTAGCACACATGATTACGTTGTCGACCGTACACAAACAGCAAGTCCTACTCACGACCAAGAAAATACTTACATAACACAAGGTGGTATGGTATGGCAATAAAACCTTTGGATGAGAACGAGTACGGTGAAGATGTTGAAGAAATGCACGATATAGAACCGTTGGATGAGAAAGCATACCAGCGTCCTTCAAAAGTAGCTCGTAAGTACGAAGAATTTAAGCAAGCAACAAAGGTTAAAATTGATCGTTGGAAATCAGAGCGAGCAGAAGAAAGAAAGGCTGAACAGGAATTTGCGAGGGTTGAAAAAGCAGCAAAGCAACAAGCGTACCGTGAAGCTAAACTAGCTGCTGTGAAGATTAAAGCTAGACGGCAAGCCTTTGCGGAAGTTAGCAAGCCAACAAACAGCAGTAGTGCTTTTTTTGGTGGAGATATAAGTCTTGGTAAAGGAATGAGTATATTTCCAGAAGCAAAAAAAGAGCACAGAGTTGTTAGTAGTTTTGGCGGTGATCCTTTTCGTATTGCCACATTTGGTAGTTCATCAGTAACCCCAAAGAAGAAGAAGAAGGGTGGGAAGTACAAGAATACCAGTCTGATTCACGTCGGAAAAGTGAGGGTTAGGTAATGAAGCTCGTAATAAAGGGAAGTACGAAATACATAAAACACATGAACGCACACTTACGAGAAGAACATCCCAGCACCCGTAAGCGAATACACATCATAGGAGTAAACAAAAAGTGAACCTGAAAAGAAACCCATACAAAACATGGACGTTACTAGCAACACGACGAGGAGTGCTAACAAAAAACAAAATACCACTCATCCAACAAAAAGGAGCTAAAAAAACATGGAAGCAGTAGACCAGCAGAATTACAACCAACGAACAAGCGTACAAAATCCTCAACCGTACATAGACGCAAATGTGGTCATGCTACAATTAGATACTTCTGAAATAATGAACGACGTGGAACACTACCTGCGTTGTGAATACTTTGACCAAAAAACTAAAAGCTGGACACAAAAACCAAACACAAAACCATTACTTAACGAAACAGGAATAAATAATCTCATGGCAGTTGTAAGAAGTCACCTTGATAAAAACCATGCGCTTACCTATTACACAGAAGACCAGATATTCCGAATAATCATGCAACCATTGGCAATAGATCTTATCTGGAATGTACGAAACAACTGGGAGTATTATGACATGAACAAGAACAACGCAGACATAATTCTTGATGTAGTAATAAATGCTACCTTCGCAAGCGTAATGCGTAGCAGAGAAGGTGCAACTCTCGATGTGTTCAAGAACACCCAAAAGGTAAGCACAACTTTTGATTCTCAAAAAAGAACAGGCATAGCAGGATTTTTAGGAGGCCTGGTCTCTAAATGAAAACCAACCAAACAAGGAGTGATATTACATGGCAGATATGCCCTCAGTATTCCCAAGCTTCGACTTGTCAATGTCAAACACAACAAGCACCATCATCATGTATGCGATTATTTTCGCACCGATCGCAGCACTCATTGGTTACTGGTGGTGGAAAAAGAAAACGTACAAACACACAGCAGTCATCATGGAAAACCGTAACGGACAGCTTGTTGAACTCAAAGTTGCTTTCAGGTACAAGGTCATCAACAACACCGACTGCGTTAAGATGTGGGGTGTTAAAAAGTTTTTGGACAAACCAGGACAAGATTTTATTAAACGGATCAATGGACGAGATGTCATCTACTATCAGAAAGGAAATGATAACTACATCTACCCAACAAAAATCGAGCTTGCTGACGATAACTCACCAGGAGTTAAGCAGCGAGTTGCTAAAACTGATGCTGATTTTTGGGCTAGTTACAGAACAAGACTTGAAATCGCAAGGTGGGCTAACAAGAGCATGTGGGAACAGTACGCAGTTCCTATCGCAATGGTGATAATGGCAATGATATTTATTATTGGTAACTGGATTATCTGGAATGGCATTCAAGGAGCTGTAGCACCTATTGGCAATGCTGCCGGAGAACTTAGTAAAACAAATCTTATTCTTGCAGACATGCTTAATGATAGCAGGTTCATAAATAAAACCGCACCACAATCACAACAACCAGGGATCATCTTCGTAAACCCAACAGGTAGTGGGGGTACTGGGAGATAATATGGCTGGGTATGAGCTTCCTTTGTTAATAGGATACGCAGGTCTTATTAGCGGTTGCTTTGTTCTTAGTCAAACATTTCAGTTAGCAAGCCTTAATGGTAAGGCATTTGTTTTTTTCTTTCGTAGTTTAGGCTTCTTTTTAACCTTGCAGACCATAGGGTATCTGAATGCTATAGCTGATGCGAACACCGCACCAGCGTCAGTTCTTGCAGGTATTGAAGTAACGTACACCGTTGCCATCATAGTGTTTATTTTACTGTTCTTCATTATGATAGTTGATTTTATTGTCAATGTTCTTATGGTGTTGAAGGATTGGAAAAGCCAAGGACGGGTGCGACTGTGACTGAGACAACTGTTCAACGTCGTATTCCAGTCGAGCTTAACGAAGTGTTAGACAAATTCCATGAGGTTTACAGCAGTAAGTTTGGTGGTAATAACAAAGAGGTAATTACGAAGTCGTTTACAGACAAACTATTTGCTCACATGTTAAGTAATAAAATACTTGACGGGTTTGGTTTTGGTAAGATAACAATAACTCCACGAGCAAAAAGCAAAGGTAGACAGTTTGAGATAGATTGGAACATAAACTTATGAGACAAAAAAAACAGTTGTTGATCGGAAAGAGGGGGAGCGTTATAGATATTTTGCTCATACTTGTTATAATTGGTTTTACTACAGCTGTTGCTTTCTTGATAAGTTTTACGTTCTATAACAAGTTTTATACCGTTGCTGCTCCAATGCTAAACAGTAGTAACGAAAGCATCACTGCATTAGATAGTATGCATGGGTTAGAAAGCACTTTTGATAACTTGTTTATCGCAATTATTGTAGGATTAAGTATTGTTGGATATATTCTTGCGTACATGGTTAAAGATAATCCGGTGTTCATATTTATTAATTTGTTAGTGATAATTATTATTGTTGTTGTTGGTGCAGCCATAAGCAACGCTTATGCAATAATAGAAGCAGATTCTGAGCTTGCAGCGACGGCAGCAAGCTTTCCTGCACAACACTTCTTTTATGCTAATCTTCCAATAATTTTAACTGCACTTATTGCTGGTATGATAATAACGATGTTTGTTAGTGGGAGTAGTACGCAATGATGAAATTGTTTAAAGAAAAATTGTTGCAGGAGTGGAAGCAGTTTAGGATAATCTTTGTGATAGTCTTAACTATGGCATTGTTTGCACAAGCAGTTAACGGTGGTGGTTATAATATTAATGGTAGTTCTGTTTATATAGATGATGAATTTGCGTACATCAATGTTGATCCTGCTGTTACGACGGATTGCAGTATTATTACTATGCAGAGTAAAGGATATAATGGGAATGTTACTTTAGCTGTTGGTGTTGATACTAGCATAATGTACCCGAACAGTGTGTATTATGAGAACTGGCGCAACGAAACAACTGAAAAATATTATACTTGTGATGCTCAAAATACTACCTTTGGTTATAATGCAACTGCTAAAAAAGCGTGGTGTATCCTAACAGAATCCGCTAATGGAACCAATATCTCAACGGTTTTATTTAACGGTAGCTACGATAGAGGAAACGTATCTGCAAAAACCGTATGGTGGAACGTAACATCACAAGAACGCTGGAACAAGCTTTCTGTCCAAACCACACCGATCGAAGCTGATTATGACGGAAAAAACAAGTGGTGGCACATCAATCAATATCATGTAAACGATACTGCGCATACCATCAAAGTATGTTTTATGATACCAAACACCGTAAAAATCGGAGAAACTCTACCGAAATACAAGTACGATTTTGCTTTGTGGCCTAATAAAGTTGGAAGTACAGAATACCCAAGCACAACAGCAGGATTTGTAGCAGCAAAAAACGATAATAAACTATGGTTCATTGACCCTTGGACGATTGGGTTTTCTTATGCTGGACAAGATGAGGGACTGAGTAGTTCTCACATAGTTGCATTTTACGATATGGAATACAATGTCACAAAAGGAGTTATGGATTATTATGGAACGAATAATCTAACTTCTTCTGCGAATGTCACACCGAGCACAACAGCTAAAAATGGCACGGGTTCTCTCGCTTGCCCAAACAGAGGCGGTGGTGCTAGTAGTTTAGCCACAAAAGGAAGTCTACAATTAAATGGGTTAAATGCAACTAACTCTAACTGGACGGTATGCGCTTGGTTATACAGGCAAGGAACAAGTACAACTTATTATCGTAATGCAATTGGTTTTGGAACAAGTGCTAGTTCTGGAAACGGTTTAGGTTTTACTGTAGGATTGCATAATGGTGCAGAGACAACGCTGTCTTGGACGCAAGGTGGCACAATAGCAGGGGATGCAGTTATTCAAAATCAATGGATTTTAGAATGCGTTACTTATTTTACTAACAAGAATGTTTCAATGTGGCATAATACAACATACAAAGGAAACACAAATTCATTAATGACATCGTATAATTTTACAAGTGGCATGAATCTTAGTATGTGTCATGGATTATCTGCAGCCCAAGGTGGTGATACTAACAACTACTACGGCCTTATAGACAATGTCATGGTTATAAGTAAAGCACTTAACATAACAGAAATAACGCAAATATATAATGGGTGGCTACCTACTAATTTATCTCCAACATTAACATTTACATCTATGACACCACCTAATTTAACCTCAACAAATATAGTTCAAGTAGGTGTAAGTATACAATATAATGCTACAGGGTCATCAAAGAACTTAACAAACAATTCTATGTTTTTGTATTATAAAACGAACACTTCAACAATAGGTGATTACAGCCAATACATAAATGGGAGTGTAATATCAGTTGGTTGGCAAAACAAAACACCAACTGGAAATTATCTAAATAACACAGCAGCTTACCCATCAATAAATTATACTCTTGATGATAATGAAGTATACCCTGCAACGTATAACATAGATCCTGAAGTAATGGAAACTACAACACATGTAAACACAACTTTGGCACAAAAAAGTGACTTGTTAAAAGTACAGTTCTTAAATGTTAGCACATACTCTAATGGTATTTTTGAAATAATGACAACAAATACTTCACCAACCAGTACGCCATTAAACGTGTATTATTGTAATAATACTTACTCAACAGGCGACCCATCAACAACACTAGGGTGTACTTTGTTTAGTACAATAAGCTCAAAGCTTTACAACCACACACATACTGGTGGGTACAGTAGTCACAATGCAGTACCATTCATAATTAACCAAACCACAAACAGCATAAATGGTGTAGCAGTAACTTCTACCTCTTATTTTATCATACAAAATAGTAACACGGGAGCTAATAATCGTTGGCAGTACAGCAGTATTGCACAACAAGCGAGAAGTGGCAGCACTCAAACAAGTAATAACACAGGAACAAGTTACTCAAACAGCGACGAAGTAGATGCTCATTTACACCAATTTAATACCTCAGGTGCATACAGTACATTATGGTATTACAGTGCAGTTGGTGATGTTACTTTAAATATAACTAATTCTTCTGTGCAAGCTTACAACTTTACCATAACAACACTCGCACCAAACTCCCCTATTCTTGATTACCCTGTCGACGGTGTTTGGAAACAAACTGGAGAAAGTATTTACAGTAACTGGTCAGAAAGTATCCCTGGATATAATGCAAGCATAGTTAATTATACCTTACAAGTTTTTAACAGTAGCAACGAACTTGTTTACACTCTTGCTGTGTTGAACAGTTCTACACTATCATACAACTGGACAGTAAATAACTTAACGAAAGGAAGCTGGTACGTTGGTGTCAAGTCTACTCAGAATGATTCGCAATCAAGCAGTTACAGCAAACACTTAGTTAATGTTAATAATATTCCTGTTGCAGAACTAGCTAACGTAAGCGGCCCAATATACCGTAACTCGACGGTAAATTATACTATGCGCTCGTATGACGCTGATGGCGACTTATTGTATTATTTAATATTAATAACCTACGGTCCTGGTGTTTTCGATTTTTACCTTAATTATACTGCCAATGTAACACAAAACACCACCGTACTTATATACCAATTATATGACAGAACAATACTTACCAAAGGTCGTAACTTGTCTGCTTTTTCAACAGCAACGGACGATGATTTCAACCAAAGCTACATGGATTATGCTAACCTAACAGTCCAAAACACTCCACCAATAGCCGGAACGCCAACACTATCCCCAACAACCGTCTACAAAACAACAGACCACATCACCTGCACAAACACCACATACTACGACGACGACGAGGATTCTTTATCACAATGGAACTACACCTGGTACGTTGATGGATCAGTTGTTAAGTACGGAACAGACAACAACTTAACAAACGCCAGCTACTCTAAAACGAATAACGTTACTTGCGCAGTGCAAGCATTTGACGGAACAGACTACAGCATACAATCCAACGCAAGCTTACTAATCAGTGACAGCTACCCAGTAATAACTTCTGTTACTTTCACCCCAACAATAGGATACAGTAACTCTACTTTTATCGTCTTAACAAACGGAACAGATGACGACGGAGACAATATTTATTACTACCTTTGGCGGTATATTAACGCAGACGCTACAGAATTTGGCCCGTATAACAAAACATCAGGAACTGAATACAACCTGTTAAATGACACGGCAAACGCAGCCCATTTCACCATACTAACTTACAAAGCATACGCTTGCCGAGATACAAGTTGTGGCCTTCCATACAACAGCTCGTATTCTATCGCAATTAACATCAGTAACCTACTGCCAATAATAAGCACTGCTCGACTTTACAATCCAACAAACGTAAGCGATACGGCAACGCAACTCTTCTGCAATGCAAGCGATGCTGATTCGGACCAACTAACGTACAACTATACACTGTTCCGTAATGGTGTTCAATATTTCAATAACGTGTCTGGTTTGTTTGGTCAAGGATCAGAAAAGAACGTAATAAATATTACTGTTCCGTCAGGAAACTACACACTGCAATGCTGGGCAAGCGACGGGTACAATAGCACCTCTAGCGTAAACAGTTCAGTGCTACAAATACTTGGTTATTTTAACGAATCAATACAATACCAAACCGCAGTAATGGAATTAACAAATACCATGTTTTATCTTAACGTAACCAACGATGATAGTGATGCTAACGCAACACTCGTTTATAATGGAGTAGAATACACCCCAACAAAAACGCAAGTTGCACTCACAAGCGTTTTCAACACAAGCATCCTAACACCACTGCTCACCATTCCTTTTGATGGAGTAACAAATCTTAGTCAACTGCAAAACTTTACTTGGAAGTACAACTACAGTCGAGGAGGAACGCTACAACTAGCAACGTATAACAACACGCAAAACGTAACACAAGCGTACTACCCAATGGCATTCACCATAAGCAGCACTGATACAGTAGAAACTCAGCCGTACTACCTGTACCCGTACTACTGGAATTATACGGACAAAGCAGTAGTGCAAGTATTAATACAAAAGGATAACACAAACTACACTTTAACATCTTTTACCAACGCATCAAACATAAGCCAGTGGGCAAACGCTAGTTTCACACAAGGACTTAACACGAACACCTCCGAAAACCACACGCACAGCGCAACACTAAACATAACTTATGGGGGATCACAATCCCTTCGCAACTACACTGCAGTGCGTAACATGACAACTTATAAAATGTTATTTAGCTTGTGCAACAACACTTACATCAGTAACAGTTCAATAATCATAAGCTTTTATGACGGACTAAACCCGTTGTTAGGAATTAACACGAATACGGGAACTGGAATAAACCTAAACGCATACTACCCTGGAAGCACTGCCGTAAAAAGGAATGCGATCATAGCATTCAACGGCACCCCAACACAATACATTTGCTACCAACCACCACTAACCTACGCTATAAACGTCAGCTTAGACTTCACAATAACGGCCGTAGCAACTGATTACGCAAGCACAAGCGTATCAGAAACAGCAAGGGAGTTTTACGTCGCAACAACAGGGTACGACCCAATCACTTACACCGTTTACATGAGCAGCGCATACAACTACTCAACAATGCGATTTCACGTCTTAGACCAAAGCGCAAACCCTTACGCAGGATGGCTTGTTCAACAATACCAGTACAGCGCACTAAACGGGTCGTACTCGCTAATAGCAAGTGACAACACAGACTTCACAGGAACAATACCATTCAGTGTCTTAACCACAAGTAAGTACGCATTCAACATCACCGACGGTCGCAACACCAGCGTCAAATACACCACAGGACTTATACAACCAACACTAACCGACTACTACTATTACGTTCCTGACACTACCGACTGGATAAACCAGCAAACCGAAAACATGCAAGGAATAAACCACACGCTAACTAACAGCAGCAGCTTAGTGTTATTCACTTGGGCCAGCAGCAGTTCTGACGTAACACAAGTATGCATGGACGTATTTAACGGAACAGGATACAACTTCATGCAAAACATAACAAGCGCTTGCAGTGCAAGCAACAGTGGTGCAATGAATTACACTGTTGGAGCAGGAGATCGTGTTGTCGTACAAACAAGAGTTATTGGCGCAAATTTTGACAGCAACCTTGATGTGTTAAACGTCTACAACTACGCATACACCAGCTTTGGACTAAACGGGTTGTTTTGGGCGTTCATCCTAACAGGGACGATGATGATAGCAGGATTCGTCGCTGCAGGACTAGCCGGAGGAGTAGTATTATCCGCAGTAGGCTTGGGAGTAAGTTCCTTACTGCACCTAACAAGCTTCGGGTGGACAACAATAATAGGACTTGTATGCATTGGTGTTTTCCTTATCGTGGCCAAAGGTAGGGGTGCTCAGTGAACAAGGCACAAATTAAAGTAAGCGGGTTTCTTATAGGACTTGCTGTTTGCGCAATCCTCATAACTGGAGGAGTATGGTTTTTGGTAGACATTCAAAACAGCGGGTACACTATAGGCAATGACGGTTCAGGACTTAATGCAGAACTAAACAGCTTACAAAACTTAACAACATCTATCCAAAACCAGACTGCAAATGCTAAGATAGACGAAAGCAGTATTTTTGTTACTGCTTCACAAGGTGCGATTACAGCGACGAAACTTGCCAGTGGTGGTCTTAATATTTTTGAACGATTACTAAACAATATTTCCTCACTCTTAGGTATTCCTGGTTGGGCGTTTGCAGGAGCAACGCTTCTTATAAGCTTGTTATTCCTGTTTGCGATCATTAGCGCAATGCAGAGGTGGAACACATGAGCTACCCCATAGCAAATGTTACTGGATGGAGTGGCCTTGCAGTGTACGCCAATACCGTAACTGATGGGGTATTTTGGCAGTTACTACTCGCTGTTATCTCAGTTGTTGTGTTCTTTTTGATGTATAAACAAAGCATGGACAACCCTAGTGTTGGTCTTGCAGGAGCAAGCTTTTCTTTCTTCTTAGGTAGCATCTTCTTGAACATTCTCGGTTTGGTTCCTGGAAACTTAATAGCTATAGGACTTGCACTATTAGGTTTTAGTGGTTTCTTACTTTACATAACTCGTGATTGAACTTGTTGTGCTGTTTCGTTACAATTCTGTTACAATAGTATATAAACGAATCGTCAGTAATTAAGGTTTTGTGACAAGTTCAAAAGATAATTACCAAAAATCTATTGGCCACACTTTTGAACTGTCCAATAAAAAGAAACTTTGTCTAAGGTGAAAAGAAAATGAAAATGAACAAGAGAGGAATTGCGCTCTCCGAGATTCCGTCAGTTGCTATCGTTTTGATGCTGGCAGCTGTTGTCATCTCGATTGGAGCGTATGTCTTGACGCAAATCAACACTACGGCTGCGTTTGCGGCTTCTAGCGTAGCTTCGAATGCAACAATTGATGGGCAGACGGCGCTTGGAACCCTGGCGTCCTGGCTTCCCGTTATTGCTGTAGTGACTGCTGCTGTCCTGCTGATAGCGCTTCTTGTAGGTGCCTTCAGGACTGAGAAGATGGTCTAAGGGCCATCTTCTCAGGGTAGGGTAAAGGAGTATGGCAGAGGACGCATTAAAAGAAATAGCACCTGCTGCCATAGCCTTTGTCCTTTGTGCAGTAATTCTCGTCATAGGAGTATACGTTGTAACCCAACTACCGAGCAGCGGTGGTTCTGATGGTTACTTGACGAGCACAGCCACTAATTCTTATGCGCAAGTAAACAGTAGCACGACGTATTCGTTGTCGTACAGCCCTTTGTCTACGGGAACTTTTACTTTAAAAAACACTAGCGGTACTGCGATTGCTTACAACAGTCTTAGTGAAAGCGCTGGTACTTTTTTAGTAAACGCTTCGTGGGCATCGGTCACTGATGGTCTTGGCACGGTGACTAACAATACCGTTTATAACTTGTCAAAGCGTTTGCCGGGGTATCCTTTGCGATCCGCAAGTGGCCAGGCAATTAATGGTAGTGCAGCAAATGTTACTGTTAATGCAACATTTAATTACACTACTGGCTTTGTTACGTTTGATGGGGACTTGTTAGGGGTTAATGTTACCTACTATTATGACAAGGGAACGTCTGGTGCTGTTGCTGCGTATACTTACCAGTACACTACAGGGCAGGTTAATGCGTCAACTAATGCGCTGAAAGGTCTTAGCACGTTTGCTAGTATGTTGCCTTTGTTGGCGCTTGGCCTTGCTGCTGCTGTGGTTATTTTCTTGATTGCTGGTGTAGTTAATGGTGGCAAAGGGGACTTGGGAGTGTAATAGGAGCTCTAGGAGCGTTTTTGTTGGCCTGGGAAGGCTTGTGGTTCAGTTTGGTTGGTTTCGTTGAACCACGGGCTTTCCCTGCGCTTTTTCTTAAAGGTTTTAAACAACAAACTAATATATACAAAATCTTTAAATAGTCGTAGTAGTAGTAGTAGTAGTATGACCTATACTTCCCCACAATGGAACCAAAAATGCGACACCTGCAGGAAATACAAACCAAAACACCAATACCACACCGACCGCAATAAAATAAAAACCACATGTAGCGACTGCAGAAAAAAAGGCGTATTACAAAAACAAACTATACTGAGGGAAAAAAAGTGAAATGCCAAAAGTGTAGTTACAACTGGATAACAAAAAGCAAAATGTACTACGTCACATGCCCAAGATGCCACCAAACAACAAAAAACAAGAAGGAACACCCACGATGCCAGTAAAATACAAAGAAACCCTAAAAAACGCTGACCTAAACAAATATCTTACAGAACAGCAAGAACACGACAAAAAAAACAGTTGCATATACTGCACGAACAAAGCAAACTACATCTACTGCGGAAAACTGATCTGCGAATACCATTGGAGTATAATAAGCAAATGACCGAAGACGCACTAACACTCGCAATGCTATTCCTAGCCATAACATTCAGCGTACTTGCAGGCTACATGATACGAGACATAACCACACAAAAAACTCTCATGTACTGCCATGATGATAGCATAAAATGGATGCAAGCAGATAAAGAACTAGCACCAGATGGTCTTGCGTACGGCAACTACATCGTCGTCTGGACGAAAGACCGCACCATAACACAAACTTTAGAAACTTGCACTCACGAATACGCCCACAACAACCTAGGATTAAAGGATCCATAATGATAACCACCCTCGTAATCGGTATCGTAATCGGAATAATAATCACACATCTTGTTTACATTACACTATACATCTACCAACTAATAGTTTTAGATAACAAAGAACCATCATACGAGCTCAAGCACAGGCCACCACTATGACCCCAAATAAAGTTTTAACAGGGTTAAAATATCCTATTGTTGAGAGGGATTGGATGTTGTTATATGATTCAATACCACCTGCTACTGAGAAGTTGTCTAGTATATCACAGAAGCAAAGACTGAGGATATTTAAACAAGACCCAATGTATAAAGCAAATCAAAGAGCATATCATCAAAGACCTGACGTAAAAGCTAAAAGAGAAGCATATTATCAAAGACCTGAAGTAGAAGCCCGAAGAAAAGCATATTATAAAGCGTATTATCAAAAACACAAAGAAAGGGTGAAATGATGAAAAAGAAACCTGCTGCTCTTGATAATAAAGAAGAGATACCCACTTATTGCGAAGGTTGCAGTTTTAGGTGTCAAGCAACAGAATGTGATTGTAAATGTCATGATATTATACGAGAATATCATTCAAGAAAGAACAGCAGGTGAACAGAAAATGACAATAAAGAAGAAATTGTTTTGTCCTAAATGTAATGCTGTATGTTATACAGACTTAGACGTAAATACTCGTAAGATGATATATATGTGCAATTATTGTGGTGAAGTTAAGATTGAGAAATCAAGAAAGGCAGCAGGTGGGAGTAAGTCTGTGAAAGCAACGAGTGATAGTAAACCAAATGTTTCCCTTTTTGGAGAACCATTATTGGAGACTTTGACAATAATAATAGAAGCACAAGAATTATTCGGAAATGTTAATGGCGTTGCCACACTAAGTAGAAAAATTAAAGATATGATTATCGATGCAATGGAAAGGTCAGACAATGTATTTTTGGAGGAAATTAATAAGAGTGGCAAGATGATGTTCACTATCGGAGATGCTTGCAGGGCGTTCAAGAATACTCAAAGACGATGTTTCGGGAAGGTGAAATGATGACATCAAGAAAGAACAGCAAGGTGAAATGAAAATGGTTGTTTTGATAGTTGATGATGATAATGGCATAAGGTCTTTACTAGAGCATTACTTACGAAGTAAAGGATTGCAAGTTGTTACGGCAAGTGATGGTGAGAAAGGTCTTGCAGCGTACTGCGCAAACCATGAACGAATAACCAAAGTATTAACGGATGTAACCATGCCTGTAATGACTGGACCTCAAATGGTGCAAGCAATACGAAAGCACTATCCTAAAAAAAGTCCTAAAATAACGTACATGAGTGGGTACGCAAGACCAGTAGATTTAGGCGACCATATGTTTATCTTAAAACCATTCAACCTCAAAACCATCGACGAGATACTAACATGAAAACAATCCCTTACCCCATACTTTACGACGCAAGCAAAATGCCAATATGGAAAATAAACTTTTTATGCAACCTATACAAACTAACCCTCGAAGCAGACACACAAGAAATTCGTGTAGGAACAATATACATAACAAAAAAACCAATTACCCACTAACACTACTCCAAAATGAAAACATCGACGACAAAAGAAAAAATATTAAAACAAACAACACCCCCCCTTCTAAAAAAAAGATTATAACAAGGTGATAACAACCGATGACAGAAACCAACCCATTCGGGCCACCAATACAAGATGACGATCCAGAAGCTAAAAAAATTGAGTATCGGTGGAAAAATAAAGACGCAGAAAACCGCATAGCACAAGCAATCAACGTAAAATACGGAGTAAACACCGCCGTAAAACCAGAAAGCGCATACACCAACGTCGAAAACTTCCACGACAAAAACCCATTCTTCTACGACAAACAACAAATGTTCTGGTTCTGGACAGAACAAAAAAGCATGTACGAATACTGCGACGAAACAACACTCTTACAAATGATAGAAAGCAGCTATCAAATGTATGGCAGCACAATAGGAAACGCACTACGCAGCCAATACCTAAACAGCTTCAAACTCGTCGGAAGACGATGGGTTCCCATGACACCACCAAAAACGTGGCTGCAATTTGGAAACCAAGTATTTGATTACAAAAGTAAAAAAGGAATGCTCGCCGATCCTGACTGGTTCATCTGCAACCCAATACCATGGAAGCTAGGAACAACAAACGAAACCCCTGAAATGGACAAAATAATCACGGAATGGGTTGGAGAAAAAAACTTACCATTAGCTTACGAAATACTCGCTTATTGTTGTGTACCAGACTACCCATTGCATACTATCTTCTGTTTTATAGGCAGCGGACGCAATGGCAAAAGTAAGTTCTTACAACTCATCAAAAAATTCGTCGGAGAACACAACGTAGCAAGCACGGAACTTGATGCCCTAGCAGAAAGCCGTTTTGAAAGCAGCAAACTATACAAGAAAACCGTATGCCTGATGGGCGAGACGGATTTTGGTATCTTAAAGAAAACAGGAAAAATAAAGCGAATGACCGGACAAGACCTTATAGGGTACGAGTTTAAAAACAAGATGCCATTCGACGCCGAAAACTATGCTAAACTCATCATCAGTAGTAACAGTCTGCCAAGCAGTTATGATACCAGCGACGGCTGGTATAGACGAATAATCATATTAGAGTTCCCTAACGAGTTTGGTGAAGGAAAAGACGTTTTGGCACAAATACCAGAAGTTGAGTACGAGAACCTGGCAAACAAAGTAGTTGGTATCATTCCAGCACTAATTGACCGAGGAAGTTTTACAAATCAAGGATCTATCGAGGAACGCAAACAAAAATACCAGCTAGCTAGTAATCCTTTACCAATTTTTATTCAAAAGTATTGCGATGTTGGGTTCCATAAGGACTTTGTTCCTATGAATGACTTTAACGGCAAGTACCACAAGTACCTTTTAAGCATAAAGCGAAGATTGCCTTCCAAATCTGAAATAGAACACTATATGAACTTAGAAGGTTTTTATAAGGATAAAATAACTCGCAATCTTCCAGATGGTGATTTATTCTCCGGTTACGCTTATATAGGGATTAAAATAAGCGATATGACAAATCTGACATTTATGACATCTTCCTCACTCGCGTCCCGTGAGATACCGACAATACAAAAACATAGTCAAAATGTCATAAATGTCATTGAAAATTCTTTACATGTTAAGATTTTAGCCCAAATTCCACCAGAAGGACGCGACATATATTCTCTAGTATCTATATTCGAAACTATAGATTGTAATATATATGATGAAATAGATAGGATGAAGACTATAGGATTAATTTACGAAATAAGCCCAGGAATATTAAGAAAGGTGTAACAAAACAAATGACATACAAACGCTTAAAAAAATGGCCTTTTTTTAAACACAAATGTACAAGATGCGGAAAGATAATATATCGAGCATCAAATCATACTACTTATTCAAAATGCTCAAAATGTAAAATAGAACTTCAAAGAGGAGCAAATAACATAGGAAAGTATGAACAAGATCAGGTATGGATACTTCCATTTGATGATTGGACGATAAACCACAAAAAAAACCGATAGTGTTAAATACAAAACAACAAATAGGTACACAAGATGTATAGAAACCAACCAATTAAATTCAAAAGCAGCCTCGACGGAAAAGTATGGGATCTAATAGCACTTACTGACAACTATGCCCTTTTGCATAAGGGTCCAGAACTTCTTGTAGAAACCTTACCCCGTCTTCAACTATACACTTTGTTAAATACTAAAAAACAAGATAAGGTGGTTTTACGATGACTGAATGGCAAGAAGTAAAAAATGAAGTAAGAGAAGGATACCAATTTCAAAGAACTGGGGATACTATCGAAGGTCAACTCAAAAGCGTCCGTGTTGATGGTCAGTATAACAACAAGTTTTATACTGTTGAGACTGAAAAAGGTGACTTATCGTTTTTTGGCACTGCAGTTTTAAATACTCGTCTTTGTGCTGTTATCGTCGGAGATAGCATCAAAGTAGTATATAAAGGTGAGGTAAAGGGTAAGAGTGGTCGGTTATTCAAAGATTTTCAGGTATTCATAAAAAAGAAGGTAACTGAAGAGATGGTAAAGTAACGATGGGTCGCAAAATTGATCAAATAATAAAATTGTATCAGGAAGGATTAAGCGACAGGTTAGTAAAAATTATGGCTGAAAACCAGCCAGTCAAAGGTGACGAAATCCGACAAAACCGCAAGGTATTAGCTGAGATGGTAAGAGTTTTGTATGACGCTGACAGTAGTGACTTGTTTACTAAAACCCAACTATTAGAGTTGCTAGCTGCTATTGAGGATAAATCCTTGCCAAAATCTAACTTGTTTTTAAAGCGTATAAAACCTAAGCTTGTTGAAATCTGGATGTTTAATCACTTTATGCCAGCTTTACAAGAATTATTAGATGAAAAACTATTGAATGGTAATGGGGAGTGATAATCGTGGGTAAGTATGAAGAAATCACCAATTTTTTCGTTAAAACCAACAGAATAGGTGACTTAGTTTCTTTTAATCAACAGTCTTCTAGGATTGTTGGCAGTTATGATTTATTTTTGACTTGGTGTATGATTTTTATTGC
>JABXJQ010000019.1_pt1 | contig 19457 bp, 36 predicted proteins | sample 7436221 | NCBI WGS metagenome assembly JABXJQ01 (sample SAMN14395755, study PRJNA613071) | wetland metagenome | isolation source: water sample H0 from high-altitude wetland | place: Chile: Salar de Huasco, high-altitude wetland | collected 2015-11-10
GTTGTGTATATCAGTCTGCTGTAGTGGTTTACCGTAGGCTCTATCTAGTATTGAGCTAGCAGCCCTGCATTTGATCTCCCAATCGTCAGCCTCGCGCATAGCTCTTATAAGGGTTTCAAGGGCTTCCTGAGCTCTGATCTAACTAGTTCAAGAAAAGCTGGGACGGGTTTTGGGGGCCTGCCTAGTGGGTTCCCTGAGCCTTTCCATAAGCCCTTTTCGCCACGTTTAACTGTTTTTGCTGTTTCTGGGTCTAGTGTTCTAGTCACTAAAACGCCTGCGTGATGCACATTAGTATAGCAATATCAATAAGTTAATTATCGTGCATTGAGATAAGTTTTGCAAGCCCAAAAATAAATAATAAATAATTGAGAAAACTACTACCAAATATATTGACTAGTGTGTCTAATTGGTAGTACTATTTAGTTATTGAGAGTGAGTGACTAACTAATAACGGAGACAACCATGACAAACGAACTAATGAACATAATCAACAACAGCGCGTTTGCAAATAGCCCGATCGTCAGTGAGATCCAGGACTACAACAATCCTAACGATGGCGTGACTATCTGGTTTACGGAGGGTAACGGGCTAAATTACAAATTCGATCAAGACGATCATTTAGTTCGGACTTGGCTAGACAATGACGGAAACCCAATAGTCTCGGCTAGAAGTTCAAATTGTGCCCGCTAGCTCTACAGACTCCCCTACGGGGGAGTCGATAGAACTAGTAGTAACTAATAACGGAGACAAACCATGACCAAAATCAAAACACAAAACGGGCTAACAGTTTGGACTGATAACAACGGTAACTGTTACCTAGTACGCGGAGCATGCGAGCACTCAAACGTAATAGCGGCGGGATATCTCGCATCCATGCTTACACTATTAAACACACATAAGGAGTAACGCACCATGGCTGACTACAGAATCACGACCACGAAAACAGGCTTGTTGCTGCCCTACGAGTCTATCCCTATACCGTTACCGCTACTTAGGCTCTACCTCGTGAGCCGCAAAGACTCTGTGGACTATGACGAATACGATAGTGCAGTAGTAGCAGCTTACTCCGAGGAGGGTGCGGTAACGTGTCCGATCGATGGACTAGAGGTTGCTAGCGAGCGCCACGCGGAATACTGGCGAGCAGACAACTTAGAGGTACAGCAGTTAGGAGTAGCCACGGAGGGTACGCCGCCTGGGCTAGTGCTGGCGAGCTTCAATGCGGGCTAATTTAAGCCCCTCCTTGCCCCCAGGTTAAACGATTACCCCCTAGCCTACCCTCTTCATGGGTAGCTAGGGGTTTTGCTTTGGTGGGGCGGGCTCGTGGCCAATCTCCCTTCCTTTTTGGCGTTGTGGCCACGGATCTGCCCATTAAAAGTTAGGCACAAACGACTATACTAATATATTCAATGGGTTATAGTTAGGCACACGCTAGGCACACGCTGATTTGTGCCTTTTTTTGTGCCTATCTATCTAATCATTATATATACTTATCTCTCTTTTATACTAGGGAACACTATTTTTTATATAAAAGATTATAATTTAGTACTGAGAGTAAAAAAGGGGAATACACCTCTTTTAAGAGTTTAATACTCTTTTAAAAGTTTTGAGCTTTTTTCGTGTTCCCTAACTTGTAGGGATTACAGGTAGTTACAAAGTAGGCACTTTGTGCCTAACTTTTTTACGGCTTTTTTATGCTTATTCAACGTCCGGTAGGCGCAAAATCCTAGGTCTTTGAGAGCCTATTCGTTTCTGTACGAGAAACTTTGTTTTAATTGCGTTGCGTACCGTTGTGTATTTAACGCCATGCTGTTTTGCTAGGTCAACCAGTATTTCTCTAACGAGTACACATCCTGCGTCTACCTCATTTGACGTAGACACTAACTCGCTAGCAGTACGTGCCCGATATACTTGTAGGAAATGATCCGCTATATCGTCGTCAAAATCTTCTGGCGTCTTAGACTCAATATACTCCCGCATCTCACGCCAGGCTTTCTCGCTAGCGGTATAGTTCTTCTGTGCGAGTACTTTCATCTCGGCTAGGCACTGCATCTGCCAGTCGACTATCTTTTCTTTGCTCCAGTCGTGATAGGCATACTCTATGCGGTCAACCTCAAAAATCATAAAACGCCGGTTGCCTGTAGAGTCTCTAAGCAGCTGCTCTGCGTTGGCGCTCGAAATAAAACTGCATCTCGACAGCCTAACCTTAGAATCTTTATCATAGGGAGCGCGAACATTGGTCGAGGGTGCTGTAATTAGATCTTTAAGTGTGGAGGTTTCGACTCTCGCGGTTTTATCAAACTCGCTGATCTTCATAATTAGCCCGCGATGCAACGAAAGGTAGGTATCTTTATCCTCCCCTACTACGTTTAAAGGGATGCAGAATTGTCCTAACCCATCACAAAGCATGCTAGTCCAAGTGTCTTTGCCGATGCCCTGGCCACCCTGTAGAACAAGTATTCTATTTTGAATCATCGGATCTTCAAGGCGTTTGAACACTAACGCGCACCACTCCTTAAGTAGCTCTGAAAATGATAGCTCAGAGATACCAGCTTCAGGCTTAAGCTTCATTAAATAGGCCATCTCGCTTATGCGGTCTGTCCAGTCCCATTCAGGGATATCAACTAGCAACTCAGTTTGTTTTGTATTCTCGTAGCAGGCGAGATGCGGCTGAATATGCGCTATATTGAATTTGCTGTCGTTAGACTCATTGCGCGCTAACGCCTCAGACTTAAGTATTTCTATGGCATTTATACATGGATTCCAAAGGTCAGTTACTTTGTTTTTATACATCAGCTTTTCAGCAAAGATACACTTTCTAGGAGAATCTAATATTTCATCAAAGAGCCTGTAGTAATCTTCTCTTGTAGCCTTTTTGCTGGCTTCCTTTTTCTCTATCGCCGTCGACATCTCAAATATCTTTAACGGGTCGCCGCCATACTTCTTTACCCAATCATCAACATCCTCACCCACCTCTTTCACAGGAGGATTGAATACTCGTAGCTCTTTAACCGACTCTGCTAGTGCGCGAGTTAGCATGCCAACTCTCTTGCGCCCAGGCTCGTCATTATCGATGCAAAGAATTACAGTCTTGCCCTTGAGGTGTTCTGTGTATTGCGGTGCCCATGATGATGCTCCTAGTGGATTCGTTGTCGCGACTAGGCCGACAGCGTTTAGCGTGTCACACTTGCCCTCACCTTCAGTTAGGTAAACTACATCAGCCGATAGCGTTGCCTGAAGATTATACAGTGGTAGCTTTATCCCGTTGAGGCCTGGCACGAAATCCGTACCTGTGAAACGCTCTACCCACACCTTCTTAGTGTCTGTGTCTAAATTCTTTATTTTAACCACACGCCCTACTGGATTGCCGAATTGATCCTTATACTCGTAGTAGGTCGTTTTAGTGTTCATGTGTTGGCGTGGCTTATAGGTAGGAGTTAAAGAGGTTGCTTGCTTGGTAGGCTTAAACGGCTCTATCAGCCCTTTCTTTACGCACTCTTCTTTAATGTCTTTCCAATTACAGCCCGCAAGGCAGTTGAATATCAATTCGTTATCTTTTGATAGTGTGATTCCTAAGCTTGGGTTCTCGTCCTCATGAGCGGGGCAAAGGCACTGGTACCCGTCTTTGTTCTTTTTAGCCTTTCCTAGGGCGTGCGCTATCCGCTCAACATCAGAGTATGAGTACATAATAAATCCAAGATTTTAGTTGGTACTACTTAGGTTGCGACTCTTTGCAAAGCATTGATATCTTATAAATATCCTCGATACTGATCCCGTACTTTTTGCTAATGTGTGCAAAGTACTTTTGTGGTATGCCGCGCCGCTTCCAGTTCTCCACCGTGAATGCTTGCACATTTAATGATGCAGCAAGCTGCGTGGAATTACCCGCGACCTCGAATAAATCTTTTATATTTTTTGGCTTCATATTATCACGCGTCAAAAGATTGATTTATAGTTGACACGTCACATCTACCATGTAATCATTGGCACTGTAAATAGTAATTATGGAGACACGCGCAATGGATAACTTTTTCTCACTTCCAATCAATACTGATAACTACATATTTATAAATTTAAATAACATCAAAACGCTTTACTACAAGGAATACTGTATAGGGAACGATCCGGTGCTATTAGAAATAGAATGGACCGATGGCAAAACGCAGTTGTATCACGTCAGACAAGAGGGAATAAGAAGGCTTGAAAAGTTATTCTTTAAGAAAGGAGAGCCCTCGGCAGTTATAGAAAAAGAATATGCAGGAATAGAATAAATTTAAAAGGAGACAGTTTATGCCAGCACCAATAATAGCTAGAACCAAAATGAAAGCACCGCGCATCTGTGTCTACGGCCAACACGGTATAGGTAAAAGCAGCTTAGGCGCATCAGCACCTAGCCCACTCTTTATCGACGTTGAGGGGGGACTAGACGCGCTAGGAGTCGAAGCTACAGAGCGAGTGAAAGACTTCCAAGACGTACTCGATACGGTAGAATGGTTGACCACAGGAGAGCACCACTACAAGACGTTAGTGATTGATACGTTAGACTGGTTAGAAGACCGCATCTACGCAGACGTCTGCATGCAAACTGGTAAGTCTGATATAGCGGAAGTCGGTTTCGGTCGTGGCTATGTAGCAGCTAGACTCAGATGGCAGCGGTTAATGAAATCACTAGAGCTACTTAGAGACGAGCGCAACATGATTGTAATCCTCAACTGCCACGCTAGAATCACTGAGTTTAAAGACCCTGAGCGTGAAAATTATGATGTCTACACTCTTGATCTGTATCAAGGTAAAAACGTTGACACCGTTAATATGGTCGCTGAGTGGTGCGACATAGTGGCCTTCATCAACTATAAAATAGTCGCACAAAAAAGCGAGTCAACTAACGACAAGGCTAAGGCTAAGGGTAGTGGTCAGCGTGCTATGTTCTTTAAGCCCCGGCCAAGCTTTCTAGCTAAGTGTCGTTATAGCGGCTTTCCTGATTCACTTGATTATGTTGAGGGTGAGGGCTGGAGTGCGATAGCTAAAGAACTTAAGAAGTTTAGAGCTAGTCAGCAAACCAGTACCAGCGAAGCAGGCAACCTATCTATAGCAAAGGAACAACATGCAGCCACAAAAGAAAAGCAAAGAACCGAAAACTAAAATAACTATTCTTCAGGCAGACTCTGGCCATTTTTATGTTAAAGCCAAAAGCAAGTTAACAGAAAACACGTCTTATCATTTTTATGATAATATATTTGGTGACTTCTTTGGTACTGCGATCGTCGATTTAAGCAAGAATGAGTATGGTTGGGTTTATGCTCCCACGTATGTTTTTTATTATGAACAGATTTGTAAGCAGTTTGTAAAAGGTCAGAAGATTCTTGAGAAGTTAAGCAAACAAAAAGAAGTAATAAAAAAGAAACAACAAAGTAAAGGAGATAACTAATATATGGGCGATCTAAATTTCAATTCAGACGAACACAAACCAAAAGATAGAGACTTCACACCAGTACCAGAGGGTGAGTACAAAGCTTGGATAACTGAGGCGCGAGTCGTTAGCACGAAAGCAGGCGACGGCAAGATGCTCAAAGTTACGCTCGAGCTACTTGAGCCGGTAGAGTTTGCTAGAAAAAAAGTCTTTGACATGTTCAACATCCAAAACCCTAGCGCTCAGGCAGTTGAGATAGGGCTAGGCCAGCTTAGCGCGTTGTGCAAGGCTTTGGGTAAGAGCGGCATAGTAGAGGATAGCTCAGAGCTACTTAATATTGAGGTAGTAGTCAAACTGAAGATAGACGACAGCTACGACCCTAGTAAGCCACAAAACAAAGTAGTGAAGTACTCACCCACTAAAGCTACTCAGCGAGCGCTTGATAAACTAGCTGCTATTACTAGCGGGGTTGTGGCGCCAGGAGAAGCTGCGCCGGTTGATGACTTCCCAGATGATGACGATGTTAATTTTTGAGTTGTTTTAGTTAGTACTCCGGGGTAGCTCAGTTGGTTAGAGCGCACGCCTGTTAAGCGTGAGGTCGTAGGTTCGAATCCCTACCCTCGGAGCCATTAATTCATAGTGCTAATTATAATTATGAAATACCAATATAAAAAAATAAGAGTTGGTAAGGGCAAAACTCGTGATGAACATCGGATTGCAATGGAAAAACTTATTGGCCGCACTTTAAGTAGAAAGGAGCATGTTCATCATAGAAACGGCAATAAGTTAGACAATAGTATAGAAAATTTAGAAGTAATTAGCTCGTCAGAACACGCACGACTACACATGAAAGGAAGAAAGCTTAGCGAGATAACAAAATTTAGAATTAAAGAGAGCGTAGGCAAAACATGCCTAAGAGGAGAACAATGTAAGAACTCAAAACTTAGTGAGGAGATTGTTCGTCAAATAAAAACTATGCTCAAAGAGGGCGAAAGGCTAGTAGATATTGGAAGAAAATTAGGAATAAGCGCTAAGGCTATAGGCGCTATAAAAAGCGGAAGAAGGTGGAAGCATATTTATTTATGATTCCTAGCGCTGGAGCCACAAAACAAAAAAGCCCGCTAGACCATGACGACTAGCGAGCTAAAGGAGACACCCCAGAGATTAGGCCAGGGAGCCAATACCTTGATACTACCAAACTCTAGCGGTTACGCAAGAGCTGCACCTAGCTTTGAGCTGCTTGCCTCACTAGCTGCCTTACTCTCAGCCAATACCGCTAGAACTGAATCAATCTCAGCCTGCGATACTCCGCCGCCAGCAGCTACCTGATCCTTAAGCGCCTGCACCAAAACCACTACCGCATCAACCTTAAGCCCTGCCTGAAGAGCTGCCTCACGAGAAGCCTGAGCTTCCACCAATACTGAATCTAGCTGTGCCATAAAATTAGTTCCTCTAAATAGCCAATCAACAAACTGTGAAATACGATCTTTGCATACCGTCTTTACCATACGAGCCTATAGTAGCGGATAGTCAAGCTATGATGAATACTAGATCACGAGTTGATCGTGTTTAATACAGTGACGTATGCAGCTGGCACTGCTTTATCGGTAGTAGGTTCGTCAGGGACCATACCGGGCCAGCGAGTCGCTGAGTTGGTGTAGACAAAACAGTACTTGTCTACTCTTGGAATCATTAGCTCGAGCGCATTTTGAAATCCTGCCGGCGTAAAATAATTACCGGAAGTGTCAACATAATCAAAAGCTGGCGGGGTAGCGTCTAACCAGGTAGCTAAGCCATCAAGATGCACATTGGCGTAATTGGCAGAGCCTAGCCAGGGGACACCAGGAGGAGTTTGTAGCGCTATGTCGGCGTTCATATCAGCAGCGGTAGTGTTGACATAAGCCTCCTCACAAAGACAAGTTAGCCGCGAGGTAGTAGCGCCATCATGCAAGCCATCAAGAAACTTAGGTAGTAGGCCATACTCATCAGCCTCAAGAGCTGGCGCACCTACTACATCTTTTAGTTGCTCATAGCTCACCGCTATTACAATCTGTGCAGGTGAATCGCCAAACTCATCCTCTATAGCCTCAATCCCTGCTACACCAGCCGCTAGGTAAGCAGCTTGATAATCGGCAAAAGTAGGGCCTGCAGGCTGGTCAGGGAAGCTCCAAAGAATAGAGCTAGAATAGGCTTCCATATCCAACAAGAGGCCAACAAAACCAGCAGCTTTAGCAGCTCTAGCCGCCACCCGAATGTTATTGATAAAGTCGGCCAGGTCGCCAGCATCTAGCATGTTAGTCTCGCCAGGGACTGCTATATCTAACAACAAAAAATTATCGGTCCACTGAGTAAATGGTATCGACTGAGTAGTGGCTAGGCTATCAGCGAGTAGCGCATAAGGGATAGAGTAGGCTCTACTCACTTGCTGATCTAAATTACTAAGCCCAAGTACCGGATCAACGTACTGCATCCGCATTGCGCCACCATTAAACCAGTTGGTCTGGATCTCAGCAGCTTTTACTAAGAATTGAGCCGGAGTACGCACGCCGCCAAATTGAATAATCTTGGGTCTAGGCGCACCGCCTCCGCCTGTGCCTATGAGCTTAGGAAATACTGGCCACTTTGGGGGAAAGGTCATTTTGTTTAAGTGCTCTGGAAATTAAGCCCCATCTTGCCAATCTCAGCAACGTAAACCAGGACGGAGGGCAGCAAAGAGGTTGTGTTGTTGGCTATGAGGTCTTCGCCTACCTTCCCAATGACTATAGCGCCATCACCTATGCCCAAGCCCTTAAACTGCCCAGAGTCTGCAGGCATGGCTAGAGTTACCAGCGTAGTACTAGCGCTCTTCCAGATTAGGTTATGCGCATCAGCTTCTGCGTAGTAAATACCTACTACCGCTGCCCTAGCGTCTGCCGCAGGATCATGTACGGTTAAATCTACGCCTAGGGAGTCAAAAACAAGTAGGTACTGGTACACCAAGCTAAAGCCCGAGCTACTAAAAGAGCAAGGAATAGTCTGAATAAGTGTTGCTGTATTAGCCATAATAGTATCACCAGCTTATAAGTTACGAGAGAAAAAGACCACCATCTAATTCAGCTACATATAGCACAAAGGTTGGCACTAGCGCTGTATTCATCTGCATGCCGAGAGCTTCCCCAGGCTTAGTAATTATGGTTGCGCCCGGGCAAGAGTGCAGCGGCTCCTCTGCTTGTGAGTCAGCAGGGTACACTTTAGCTACTATTAGGTTCGCTGCAGAGTACCAGGACACGTTGCACGCTAATGTGGGGGACATCGAGTAGCCTACTACCATAGCTATCTTACCCGCCGTGGTCGTGTGCAGGGTCGTGGTGACGGCTAGCGTGTCGAAAAATACAGTGTACTGCTTAACTTGAGCAAAGCCACCTTTTTGGTTAGGTGGGAAACTAACTTGCAAGGTCTGTAATAGAGTAGAGGTATTAGCCACGAGTCGGATTATACAGTTGAAAGCTGGTTTTACGCCAGCGCATACATCTAAAGGTGTAGTTTGGGTAGAGCGCTTTCATTATGCGCCACTTGAATGCAAAACCGTCAGTAATGACTGCGCCTTTAACCTCCTCAATTACTATCTTGCCGTCTTCTATGTAGCCTGAGTCGGCCTCGTAGCTGCCGCAGGGAACGCCGTTAATGATAACGGGCAGTTTTGGGTGCGGCTTTAAGTGCTGAATCTTAGCGCCTGATTGCATCAACTTTAGCTGTCCCCAGCGCTTAGCCTCTAGCTTTGAGTCGAAAGTGTGGCCGTCTATTATGACTTTTTTAGCCTTAAACTTGCCGCTGGAGTAGTAGTGCATGAGACTATATTAGCACGATTGCACTACTTCCGCCCCAGCTCTTCACCAAACGCAGCTTGAACTTTCTCCCAGCCAAAAGCCTTAACCACCGCCTTGCAGACATGCTTAGACGGCATGCCAGGCTGCAGCTCTGCGTTGTAATAGGTCGTAAACGGCAAATCCAAACAGCGTGCCATTTTCCAAGCAGTAGCTACCCCTAGCGATTCCCGTAGGTTAGACAAAAACGTTTTTTTGTGAATCTTTTTTTTCATAAAATAATCTTACTTAGTACTTAATTCTGGTTGCATTCCGCCGATAGGTAGTAGTATAAGAAATAAGTAGTAAGTAAGCAAGTAACAAAGGAGACTAAAAACCATGTGCATCAACAAGTATATCGCGTTATTCGCTAAGACTGATAAAGAGTACATCAAGCACCTAGAGGAGCAGCTGCTAGAAGGTGAGGACTATAAGCGCTGCTATATTTGTGAACGTGTAGATCTTGCTGAGTGTATGGGCGAGATTCACGACGGCGACGCTTACGTTTGCGAAGGTCGCTGCGAAAGAGAGTTTAACGAGCTGCCTAGCGTCGAAGATGATGAAATGAATTATCAGTATGCAAAGAGAGGTTACTAAACCAAACTAAAAGGAGACTAAAACCATGACAAACCAAAACGACAACACCTACATAGCCAAGCTAGAACAAGACCTACTAGAGCTACCAGGCAAGCCCTACTCGCGCTGCTGTCTCTGTAACAAGTTAGGAGTTACGCACAATATGCACCCGAAGTATTCAGCAACTAGTGAGTTTTTCTGCTGTGACGAGTGCGAGAATAAGACGGATAGGCTGTTCGGTGAATATCACGAGGAAAGGGCATAATATGGAGATTAGAGGACTAGGTAAAACATTAGCGCATCAAGATCCACCGGATCAGAGTAGGTTATTAAACGAAATTGTAACCGAGCTTTATAGATGGTCGGAGACTGAGAGGATAGCCCAGATTCATTCGATAGCTGAAAGACTTGATCCCCCAACCATAGAAGTTATTGAGGGGCTGTACAAGGCTATAAAGTCAATTGAAAAGGAGAACCATGAATAAAGTTGAATGGAAAGACGCTAGAAAAGAAATACCACCAAGAGGACGGCCATTCCTGTGCAAGCAGGCACTATGGGCTGGTCCCATGCAGTTTCAAGATGGGCGATTCATAACATCAAGGTGCAATCCTAATGCGATGGATGGGCGATTCAATCTTGATATTAATAGGTATTTTTTATGGATGTCAGAAGATGATTATTGCGAATTTTTGGAGTCGATTCCAGTAAAGCAGTACTAAGTTTAACGTATAACAAAGGAGACAAACCATGAAAACACTAATAGCAACGATAAGCATTCTAGCACTAACCGGCTGCGCAGTAGGCGGGGTAACAGGTGACGGGTTCACTATGTCAGGTAGCAGCGAAGGTATCCGTGCTTACTTCGACGGGATGAACGGCATAGTCACGAATACTAAGACCACCGATCCAGAAGGTCGCTCCGCGCACTGGGAGATGCGAGCAGTGCAGGAGCAGGAGGCTACTAAGCGCAAGTGCTCTAACTGCGGATTCTTGGGTAAGCTTATGGGTAGAGGGGAGGCGCAGAAGTAGGTAGCAAACAGATTTACATTAAAAGGATTAGTGGGTTCCGCCGACAACCCGCCAAGAGACGCAAGTCGGGCAACTCATGGCCTAGTATCCAACGATGGGGAAAACGACGGCAATGTAAACGCTTACCGGCCAGCGTTATGACCGGTTTAATTTAACGCGCTGTAGCCTAAGAGTAAGGCACCTGGCCCAGGTCAGGCGAAGGTAATAGGGACGCCAAATAACTTCATTCTCGGTGCAAGTCCGAGCGGCGCGAACTTTCAAAGGAGAGCTATGAAGACACCGAAAGAGTTAGCAGTAGAGCATCGTGAAGATCTGCAATTACAAGATTTAGTGGAGTTTGGAGCAGAAGATGATGACGGCGCTCCAGCTAGCATAATTTGTGATCAGCCAGCATACGAGAAGCAGCTAGAAGATGCCTTTCTCGCAGGCTATGAAGCAGGGCTGAAGGTGAATACTCCAGAAACAATTAACCGGATAAAAAGCAAAATCAAGGAAGCCGAAGAGAGAATGAGAAGAACGGCGACTGAGTTTATGTATTTTGATGGGGTAATTGAAGAGGGGAAAAAATAAAATGACACACCACATTTTCCCAGGCTGCCATGAGTGCACGGATACGGATTGCTTTCTTGGCTGTCGTAAAGTGCGAGAGCTACAACAGGCGCAACGGATATACCAGGAGATTCAAAAAGCGTATCCACCCCTCATGGATAACAGCGCGCAATTTAATCAATGCTGGCAAGCGGCTAATGATAATATTGCTACAATTGAGCGCCTAAAGAAGTACCGCCACAACGCCAGGCGCGCCATCAAGGATTTGCAGCGCATCGCTACTCGCTGGCAAGATGTCGCGCAGAAGTACATGGCTATGTATCGAGTAGAGAATATTCGCAACACCAGAGATTCGCGGCTGCTTTATTTTATCGCGAAAAAGCGTGCTATTGAGGCTGGAATTGTAACTGAAGACGACGCTAAACACGTCAGCGGTTGGGTTAAGATTCGAGAATGGCTTGATGCGAAGATCAGAGAATATGAAGTAGAGAACGGGATAGGAGTAAAGAAGCCGGATGAAGAAACTAAGCTATAGCGAGCTATTCAACGCAGTTTTAATTAGAGATTTTGAGGAAGGGGAAATTATGAAGTCAGCAACGAGGACACGAAAAGAACGTAGGGGAGCTAGTTTTATTAGCCCTGACAAGAGAACCGCTAGGCAAAAAAAGTTAGCGGAAGAGTATCAGCAAGCGACGGCTAAGGCTAAGAAGTAAGTAAACACAAAAGGAGACAAACACCATGAAACAAAAACTAGCAGCACTACACAAATGGATATATCACACTGGAGCTATAGTGATTTATCCAGTCCTCGTCTACGCAATTCTGTCAGCACTACAGACTACAGCGCTTACCGTAACGTGCGGCTTTGTAGGCATGGGCTGCCCGTATGCCATGAGTGGAGATAAGTTAGTCACGATGTATGCGGGCGCTATGATGTCGTTATCGGAGACGCAGGAGTACGTACCAGGCAAGCAGGCTAAGAGGTAATTTATAAATAGGAGAAAAATTATGGAAAAAATAATTGCAATACCGCTCAGACAGGGGGATGTCCCAGTGCTCAAAGTCGAAGGAGTTACTTTACCCGCAGATGCAAAAGTATCTAGTGAACTAACGGTAGCCCTTGGCGAAGCGACTGGGCATCATCACACTCTATACCCAACAGTAGAAGGGTCAAAGATTAGGCACGCGCTAATCGACGGTAAAATCTATTTCGAGATCACCAACGAATGGGTAATGCGTCATCAAGAGCATAACGAAGGACGTATTGCGCCAGGGGTCTACAAGATAGGCGAAGAGCGTGAATATGATCCCTTCGCTGAAGCTATGAAAAAGGTTATCGACTAAAGATAAAAGGAGATAAACACCATGATCACAGAACTAACTGAAGAACAGAAAAACCTAATGCCTCTAGTGCGGGATCAGTGGATTGGGCTGCTGGATACTTGCCCCAAGCCCAACAGGGAGCAAATAATTGCTGGGGTAAACTGGCTGTACGGTCTAATTGGCTTACCAGCGCCTTTGATTGTCATAGTCGATTCACCCTTGGGCGGCCAGTTTGCGTATCGATTATTAAAAAATTCGGCTTCCGTCAGGGCTTCCGTCTGGGATTCCGTCAAGGCTTCCGTCGGGGATTACGTCTGGGCTTCCGTCGGGGATTCCGTCGGGGCTTCCGTCAGGGATTCCGTCAGGGATTCCGTCTGGGATTCCGTCGGGGCTTCCGTCAAGGATTCCGTCAGGGATTCCGTCGGGGCTTCCGTCAGGGATTCCGTCGGGGCTTCCGTCAGGGATTCCGTCAAGGCTTCCGTCGGGGATTCCGTCAGGGCTTCCGTCTGGGATTCCGTCAAGGCTTCCGTCGGGGATTCCGTCAGGGATTACGTCTGGGCTTCCGTCTGGGCTTCCGTCGGGGATTCCGTCGGGGATTCCGTCAAGGATTCCGTCGGGGCTTCCGTCAGGGATTCCGTCAAGGCTTCCGTCGGGGCTTCCGTCAGGGATTATCAAAGCTTTAGTTATTACGGGAATATCTCAGACTTTGGTTGGGTTGCTTTATATGACTTCTTTGAACGCATCGGAGTAGAATTAAAAACTTCAAACTTTGCTCCCTGGAAATCGCTACTCACTTCCGGCGTCTATGACATGCTGCAATATAAAAATGTCTGTATAGTTTGCTGTATGCCCGCCGAGCTACACCGCCGAGAGCCGAGGGGGCCGCTACACTGCGAAACTGGGCCTGCGATTAAATGGTCAGATGGTTATGAGCTGTACAGGTTGCATGGAGTTAGCTTTGAGCCCGAACTGTACTGGTCAATAGTTAAGCGGACTGCAACGTCTGCCGATATACTAGGCATATCAAATATTGAGCAGCGCATGGCAGCGTTGAGAGTACTAGGGGCAGACTACGCATTAGTACCAGAAAACAGCACTAAGCTGCATACTTCAATACTAGGGCATGAGCTGTACGAGGTTAGAGAGGTAGTTCCCAACACTACGCACTACGCGCTTAAGTATCGCTGCCCGTCCACCCAGAGGTTATATGTGAGTTTTGTTCCACCGGAGGTTGGGGAAAGTAGAGATAGTGACGTTGCCATGGCCTGGAAATTTGGCGTTAGCAAAAAGCAGTACTTAGCGATTGAGAAACATACTTAAGGAGAACACCATGACAAACCAACAAAATAACAGCTATGCCAGCAGGCACGCTGGAAGGTATTATAGGGCTATGGCAAGTGATTACTTTAGAGAACAAGAGAAAAAACGCAGCAGGCTAGTAGTAGATATTTGCGCGTTCTTTTTACTGGGAGTTTTGTTTTTGCTACTAGCGGAGATCGTTACCGCACAAGAGCAAGGACGTAGCGTAGCAGAGATTGTAGCCGAACTGGAAAGACGCGCACCTGAGAGATTAGAGCAGTACAGAAGAGAGCGTAAAGGAGTGTGGGTAGATAGGCAGCCTGATCCGCTGCATATCATCGTTGAAGGTACGGTAACGCATAGAGAGGAAGCACTAGTTGATAGAATGTTTCCAGCTGCTACACCTCCGCCGTACTTTAATCACCAGACACCAGTTTATATAGAGGGTAGGAGACGATGATAGAGCTATCACCACTAGAGGACGGTCAAGACGATTGGCCTAGACTTAAAGAAATGATGGATATTTGCGCCTACAAGGAGACCATTTGCCTGGAGTCGGGAAAATGGATCTGCAGGAGTAAACAGCGCATACCATCAGGAACTCACCTAGTAGCCTCACCAGGGGTAAAAGTGCACCAGGAGCTAGTTTATACGGGTACTGACTTTCTAAACGCTGCTTTTAGTTCTGGTCCTGTCTTTGGTGACCCGATAACGGGAACGCTAAGCGCGTCTATCCCAGTCAGTAGTAACCAAGTGACTAGTTACGCGCTCTTTCCGGTAGGCAGTATCGTTAGGCTTTCCCGTGGAGCTAGTGGATTATGCCAGCTTTATTACCGGATAGTTTCCGCTAGTAGTTCGATGCCGTACACCTACACGCTATCTAGGCCGGTTAAACATGCGTTTTTTGCTGGAGATATGATCCAATCCGTTGAGTCTATCCCTACCGACATACGGATAGACGGCAACGGCATGAGCGTATCAGGTACAGGAGATAGGTACTTTGAGATAGCTGCAGGGCTTAGGTGTCAGGTGTCAGGTGTCAGGATAGATCCTTCTCATGGCTGGTTAGGCGTAGGCGGGCCAGCTATGAGTTTTGATATTGGCGGTTACCTTTGTTCCTTCACTAACTGCGTTATTAATTCGGTAGGCCAAGAGATAAACGCAGGAGCTATAATAGAGTCAGGAGAGCGCTGCACAATACAAGGCTGTACCGCTGAGTATACGGGTCGTGTTGGGGTTGGGCTGTACGATTGCGTTAGTAGCTACCTAGTGGACTGCGTAAGCACAGGATGCACCTACGGGGCGTATATTGGCTCAGATGGTATCATGGTCGGTTGCAGAGATTGCGGGGTAAGAGGAGGTACTTTTTGGAATAACCAACAAGGCGTTCTATGCGGGGTAAGTCAGCGCTCTATTATTAGCGGGCTAACCTGTAACTATAACACTCAGTGCGGCATCAAAATAGCGACTAATGAAGTTGATAGCATCGTGTCTGACTGTTGCGGAGTAGGCAATGCACTCAAGTTTTTAGAGGTGCAACCAGATTGTAGGATAAGCGTAAACAACATAAGGAGCTAACTAACCATGCAAACACTAGTCGCTGCTGTTGTAATATTTTTGTTGACCGTTTTGATTTGTTATATGCAGCTACACTTTATAAACTCAGGACTATAAACCAATGATAACAGCACAAGAGCAAATGCATGGAGACTTATCAGAGTCTCACGGCATCGTAAGGGAGGCAGGGAAACAAGAAGAGCGTCAGCGGGTACTAGTTGAGCTAGTACTAGTACTAGATAGGTACCGCGAAAACACTTGGGCAATGGATGCGCTGTTATTACTAAAAGAGCACATCAACAATCCGCGCCCGAAAGAAGAGCTAGATGCAGCGCTACTAAAGTCTATAAAGAGGGTAGCAATCCATGACTAAGTTTGAAAAATTCCTCTATAGCTGGATGCGCATAAATCAGTACACCAAGCTGCAGTTTTGGGACTGGTTCGGATCGCTAGAGTGGGAACAGCAGCAAAGGATAATAGACTAATGGCACGCTTCAAGAATTGCCGCATAAGACGAAATAGAGCTTGGAGACGAGCGCCTAGGCTTGTACATATGGCATCGCTGTCTATTAATTCCGATGCTTATTTGTATGTTTTTAATGTAGCAGGAAGTGACTATAGACATTGGGTTAGCGGTAGAGAGCTAAGAATCAATAGAGGGAAAGATCTAGGAATGCTTTTTAATTACAAGAGAGTAAAAGAGCACGAAGAGAGTATAAGGCAACACATAAGGAGACTAAAACCATGACAACCAAAGACACGATAATTTATGAGGAAACCACCTACAAAGATGGGATTACCGAAGTGTTTAAGTTATACGAAACCGCCAATTGTTTGCTACGTGTGTTCATCATTAAGTCATCAGAGAGGCATTGCAAAGGAGTAGACCGACTAGCCACACTAGAAGACCACGCCAGAGCTACAGGAGCGTGGCTATCTCTGCATACCGCTAAAGAACTGCATTAAACAACTATGTCAGATAAGGCTTTTATCCCTCCTACGATGGTAGTGCCTTCGCTACCTACTTCGCCTGAAAAGAGTTTACTGATAGAAGTATTAAAATCAGCCATTAGAGATATCTTAAACGCAAATCAGGGCAAAAGATGTAGCGAAGCACACCACCGTAGGAGCGCGGTCGCCTGGATTGAGTCAGAAGATATCAAGGGGGAATATCACTTTACCTTTGTCGAGGTATGCGACGCGCTAAACTTAGAGCCTCTAGACTTGCGTAGAAAGATTAGCCAGATGCTACAAGAGGGAGAGAGTAGCGCTATCTTTGAGCGTAGAATACCACCTCCTTACAAGAATAGGCTAGATCGTCGTAAGGTTATGCCAAGATAGAAATAGCTACTGGTTGCGGGTACTGGAATTGCACCAGTGTCTCGTGGTTATGAGCCACGCAAGTAGCTACTTCTCTAACCCGCGATATTCGTTACCACTTAAGACTAAGCGGTAACCTAGCGCCCCACCTACCCATAAACGCCAAAGCTAGCCCTATAACTCTAATAACAGGCGCCACCTCCGCAGGTACTAGCCCACCTTGATCGGCTTTCTCTAGCGCTTCCACCAGGTCAGGAGCCAGTGCGATAATTAGGCCGAGAACCGTTTTTGACTTTAACGGCGATTTACTTGATTCTTCCATGTTAGCTGCCATGCTCTTTAATCGTTATATTATGCCCGTCCTTACTACCTGCCTGTAATTCAAACTTTGTTACAGCCAAAGCTAAAATAATTAGAAGCATTCCTAGAATACCCGTGACTAATATAGAGCCGCGCCTAGAGCCTTCCTCTCGCTTTTCGAGCATCGTAAACACTCTACCAAGCGCCGTATCCACCGAGGTCGCTAGCTTACCCGTATTGGTAGCTATGTCATCTAATTTAAAGAGGTGCATCCGAATCTCCTTTAGAGTACCAGCATGCTCTTGCAATATGGTCGCGTGCTCCTCTAACAGTGTTTTATGGAAGTCTGTGGCCATGCTTATGCGTTCTATGAGATGTAATGCATCGTCTTTGCCGTTAGGTTCCATAAGGATTAAACTATCGTTTCCTTGTCAGCACCAGCTCTGCGCTCGTAGATCCGCATAAAACGGGGTAACGCCTTTTGCTCTAAGTACTTCACTTGAGCCGCTTGCTTGTCGTTTAACTTCTCGCCGTTCATCCACTTCCTAAACGCTGTTTCCCCTAAGTAATGCAGCGAGTATAGATCAGCAGGGTCATCGCCATACTTACGGATATAGTCATTAGTCAGCTTTTTAGTGCCTTCAAATGCCTGCTTCAAATCAAACGGGTCTTTAACGCCCAAACTCTTTGCTGTGTCGTTAATCAGCTGAAAGCCGCCACTAGCAGAGGATGTAGGGTTCTTCGCATCGGGCCGCCTTCCCGATTCAGCCTCATACAGCGCAGAATAATAGGGCTCAGCATCAATCTGAGCCTCTACTTCAGCTACACTAGGCTTACTACTAGACTTAGCTTCTGGCTTTGAGCTAGGAGCTTCAGTTATTGCTTTTTTTTTAGGAGACTCAACAGCCATAGTATCGGATTCATCATCGGTATTTTCTCCAAAGTTCGCGCCAATAGCAGCGCCCCTAACTCCAGCCGCTCTGATCTCTTTTAACGATTTTACAATCTGAGGCAATATTGCATCTACATTCTTAGGGCTTCTAAATTTCAATAGCGCTTCAGCCCCATCTAAACTGCTAGCAAACTTTATTAGCTCTGCATTGATTAATGCTTTTCTAGCTTCAACGCTAGTCCCTGCAATCTCTCGCACAAGCTCAACTACCTTATTAAGGCCAGGCACCTTGTTTGCTAAAGAGCTAGCCCCTCCAGCCGCCACACGCTGAATAGCGCCCATTACATTCGCAGCTTCTGAGGTAACAGATGCTTTTTCTGATGCTCTAAATGCCAAGTCTCTTACAGAAGCTTGAGACTGCATATCCTTGTCAACTATATCTAAAACGCGCTTTTGAGTAGGGGAAAGAACTTCTTCTGAAGTCCTTAAAAGCTCTTTCACATTACGGTTAAAAGCTGCAGGGGCTAGCTTTTCACCTGGGACCATTCCTTCGACCACTGACTTAGTGCTTTTCCTATAAAGCTCTGTGAGCTTAGCCGCAGCTAGTGTTTCCTTAGCTGCTTGTCCATATGCGCCCTTGGGGAAGGCTGCCAGAACTCTAGCCGCATCCTCTGGTGTCTTAATTAGATTCGCAATCACTTGAGAATCATCAATCTCGTATCCGCGCCCAAAGTCTTTTTTGCTTAGTACGTTGCCAACCGTATCGCCCTCAAATAAAGCCCCTTGCTCTGCTCTGCTAGCAATCCAAGCTCTATAAGCATCTCTTTGGCCTTCAGGTAGAACAGCATCAATTGTATCGTCTACGCTTTTCCTAATAGAGGTTGCAATTGCGGCATCTATGCTGTCTTGCGGAGAGCTCCCTACCCTGTTAGCTGCCGCCGAGTACTTGCCCAGTGCGCTTCTATAGTCCTGAATCGCCTTAAAGGGGGCTTTATTTGGTAGCGCTTCAAAGTCTGCTACTATTTTTTTCAAGCCTGAAGAAGCATCTTTAGAGCCTTGTGCTAGAATTTCCTTTGTTGATGTCGACTCAATAGGCTTTCCAAACTCATCTAGTAAGGAAGATTTAGTAGCAACTTCTGCCTTTACAGGGATCTTTGTTATGTCGTTAAAAACTCGTTCTGCTGTCTTTTTAATAGAGTTTAAACTGAAAACAGTGTCAGCATCTAACCCAACTTCTTTCATTAGCGCTTTAGTCTCAGCAGCTTTGGCATTTTCGCTAACTGCCAATGCTTCCCTAATAGCCTTACCACCAACAGGAGCTTCTACCTCAGCGCCTTGCGCTATCTTTAATAGCTCTTGCCT
>JABXJQ010000021.1_pt1 | contig 18687 bp, 27 predicted proteins | sample 7436221 | NCBI WGS metagenome assembly JABXJQ01 (sample SAMN14395755, study PRJNA613071) | wetland metagenome | isolation source: water sample H0 from high-altitude wetland | place: Chile: Salar de Huasco, high-altitude wetland | collected 2015-11-10
ATGCTTGCTGGCTTTAAAATGAAAGCAAAAAACATGGATGCTAAAATTAAAGCACATGACGAGCTTTCAAGATATTTTGAAGAAAATCTAGGATATGTCCCTAGAAATATTGATCGTTTAGTAGAGAATTCTATACAAGATGAAGTTGCAGCGAATGCATTTGAAGCTGCTAGAGAAATGCAGAAAATACAAGAATCTATCAAAAAAGATGCTGATCTAATTAAAGATATAAATAAAAAAGTCCCACAAGGAACACCACTTAGCCAAAGAAATGCTCAAATTTTCTTTAATAAATTTGGAAAAGATGCGGATAAAAAAGCAAAAGAACGGGGATATGATACAAGAACCGCTGGCGGAAACCTTATATTTGATAGTCTGACTCTAGGAGATCCAGCAACAAAAAAAACCGAACAGGTTTCTAACTCCGAAATTATCGAAAAAATGGATCTTGAGCCTAGATCTATGCCGCAAGATACAAAAGAAGCTGATAAAAACTACGGTACAGAAGAAGATCTAGAAGAGGCGGATGAAAGCTACGGTGCACAAATCGCAAAAGGTGTAGGGCAAGGACTTGTTGATATTCCTACAACATTAGCAAGTCCTGCAAGCGCATTGGCAAGATTAATTAGCTCTCCATTGCCTGAAAGCGCAAAAGAAATCCAATCTACTCCAGGGCAACAAGCAAGAGCGCAAAGATTGTTAGATCCTGGAATTTCAGAAGCTGAATTTATTCGTAGAGCGTCAGAAGAAGAAGATATTCTACCAGGTGTGTATACACCCAAAAGTCGAACTCTTCTTGAAGAACAACTAAATGCTCCACGTGGAGCACCTGCCCAAGAAACTATTCGTCGTGGTGTCCGCAATCTCCCTTATATACTTGGCGGTCCTGGGACATACGCATCGGTCACAGCAAGAGACATTGCAGGGCAATATGCAGCAGAGGGAGCTAAGGCTATAGGTCTTGGAGAAACAGCGCAGAATGTAGCAGATATGGCAATGGGATTTGTTCCAGGAAAAGGATTTGTTCCACGAAAAGGGCAAGAAGATCTCTATCAAAATCTTTTACAAAAAGGGTTTGATCCCGAAGAAGCCGCTTTACTTCTTAGAAAAGATAAAGGCATAGGGTTAGGTTTTGAAAAAGGCGCTATTAAATCTAGGTTTACTAGTACTATAGAGTCTGTACGAAAAAAGGCTGGAAAAGCATATGAAACGATCCGTCAAGATCCACTGTTAGATAAAAAACTTAGTAAAGGTACACAAACAGAAATTATTAAAGAAGTCGAAAGTAAACTAAAAAGTATGCCTGTCGATGCTGAAAAAGCAATCCGTGAAGACTTCAATAAGTTTATTAACACAAAGTCAAAAACAACAGGTAGGTTTAGGTCAGTTAGTGGTTCAGATTTAATTAATTTTTATCAAGCAATTGGTGGTAAATCGGGATCCGAAAAGATTTTAAGTACCTTAAAACCAGTAGTTTTAAATGAGTTAAGATTAATTAGTCCTGAACTAGCTAAAGACTTTACCTTAACTAATGAAGTGTATTCTAGATATAAAAAAATAGCTGACAGGCTAGGCGAAACGGATGCAAGTAAAAAATTTGAAGGCCTTGAAAAATATGGGTTTTTAACATCAATCATAACTCTACCATATACTGGCCTATATGGCTTAGGTGGCATGTTAACCGAGAAGGGTGGAAGAGAATTGCTAACCGCTCTCGTTAAGAATCCTAGATACCAGAATCTGTTTACTAAAACTGTTTCTTCTATAAATTCTGGAAATGTCAAAGCGGTGGAAAAACTATCTAAACAAATTTTATCTGATCTAGCAAATGATGCTCCAGAGGCATACGAACAATTATCAATGGAATTAGAGCTGTAACTTTTTAAAGTGCTATATCCTGGGAGGGAATATGAAAGTTGAACAATCACCAAAAGCCTATACAGGCAGAGTAATCGGATCGGAAAACATTGCGGGACTTGTACAGTACGCATCGAATTCTCAAACAGAAGCTGGGTACCGTGCTGATCGTGGCCTAAACTGCTTAAATGCAGCTAGAGCAATCGGCAACGGAAGACATATGTATGACTCTTTCAATGTCGAACCTATATCTGCAAAAGTCGGCGGAGGGGCTGCTACAGGAACTGCTGGAGATACTAACGTGCTCTATTCAGGATCAAATGAGTTCACCTACCACATCAAAGGCACTCAAACTATCACAGCACCTAGTCTTGGAACTGCTGGTCTCAACATTTCCATGGATCAAACAGACAACGACGGTGTAGAACTTGTAACAGGCGGTCTTAAGTCATTTGGTAGATATGTTACAACAGTTGGAACAAGTGATGCGGTTGAGTTTAGAGTTAAATTCTCTATAGCAGACGTTTCAGGTACCGATGATTGCGCAATCGGATTTAGAAAGATGGAAGCTTTTCAGGCTGCGATAGATAACTACGACGAGATGGCGTGCTTAAACGTAATCTCAGGCGATATCAATATCGAGACTATCTTAAATAACGCTGCGACTACTACGACAGACACAACAGACAACTGGGCGGATGATGCTACTCACGAGTTAAAAGTTCGTGTGTACAAGTCAGGACGTGTAAAGTACTTTATTGATGGTGTAGCTCCAACAGTGACAGCGCAGTTTACTTTTGATGCTGGCGAAGTGATTATTCCTTTCTTTTACTTTCTACACTCGTCAGATGTTGCAGGAGAAGTGAATCTTGTTGAGCTAGAATTTAATCGCTTTATTGAGTAAGGAGTTTTATGAAAGAAGAGCTTAGACCAAAAATATTTGGTTCGGAAAATAGAGCGGTTGCAATGGTTACTACCGGAGAGGCAACTTTCCGGTTAATCTCTGATTCAGCGGGTAATTTGCTTTATCTGGGTAAAGCTATCCAAGGATCAGCAGAAAATAGATCACGTTGGCAATTGCAAAAACTAACCTACGATGCAGGAAACAACTTAATTTCGGTTCTTTGGCCTATGAATAGTGGAGGAGCATACTCTACAGACTACGAATTCATCTGGGATGGCGGTGCAACTACAGCGATCACAGGGATCAGTCAAGCAGATCCTGGCGTAGTCACCATGGCTTCTAGTCCCTTTTCTAACGGCGACATTGTTATTATTGAAGGCGTTGTTGGTATGACTGAAGTAAATTATGACTTCACAGCATCTAAAATTTACATTGTGGCGTCCGATACCGCTACTACTTTCGCATTGACCGATCTCGATGGAAACAATATCGATACTACAGGCTTTACGGCTTGGTCTTCAGGTGGTACGGTAAGATTATTTTCAGCACTAAATTATACTTTTGGGTAAAACATGAAAGAGATAAATAGACCATATAGACTAGGTGCTGGTGGAAAACAAGAGCTTATTTCTTCGGACGATGAAGTCACTGAGCGTAGAGTTAACAACTCCAATGCGGATCCAGTATATGTTGGTAAAGCAAGAGTTGGAGCTAGTGAAGCAAGCGACTTGTGGCAGATTTGTTATTACACTTATGCTGCAAACGATGCAATTTTATCAAAAACTTGGCCTGTTACTGGGGCTACAGCCTCTACAGATTTTGAGTTTATTTGGGATGGTGAAATTGAAGTCGATATCACTGCTGCTACTCAAGCAAACCCTTGCGTGGTAACAGCTACAAGCCATGGTTTAGATAATGGCGATAGAGTAATCATCGAATCTGTGGCTGGTATGACAGAGCTTAACTATGCTGGTCTAGAAGCAAAGATCTATACTGTAGCGAATATAACAGCTAACACAGTTGAGTTGTCAGGTATAAATTCAACAGGTTATGGTGCCTACACGTCAGGGGGAACTATACGCAAGTTTTCCGTGGCAAACTACACTTATGCGTAATGTAAAGCGGCTTTACAAGGGGTAATATGGGCGTAAAATTAAATCCGTTCACTGGCGAATTAATGCCATCTGGCGGGGAAGACACTCTAGGAGGTCTCACACCAACTAAGGGGAATCTTGCGGTTGGTAACGGGTCGACATGGGTCGCAGTAGGTGTAGGAGCGAATGGAGAGGTGCTTACCGCAGACTCTGCGCAGTCTGCTGGAGTAGACTGGACAGCAGTGGCAGGGACTGGAGATGTCACCGCAGCTGCTTCTATTGGCGATAACCGAATAGTTCGAGGAGATGGCGGAGCAAAAGGCGTGCAAACGTCTCTAGTGTCTATCGGAGATACAGGTAACATCTCTGGTATCGTCGATCTAGCTATGACGGGAAATATGACAGTAACAGGCACAGTAGACGGAAGAGACGTTGCGACTGACGGCACAAAACTTGATGGTATTGAAGCTGGCGCAGATGTTACAGACGCTACTAACGTTGCTGCTGCTGGTGCTATTATGGATGGGGACTTTTCAGTCTCTGGAAATATGGTTCGCACGGGAGCTGGCACGTACACAAGCAGAACAGTAACTGGAACAGCTAGCAGAGTGTCTGTGTCGAATGGTGATGGTGTCGCAGGTAACCCAACTTTAGATATCGATGCCTCCTATGTCGGCCAAGCATCTATCACTACTTTAGGTACAATAGCTACTGGTGTGTGGAATGGCACAAAAGTATCTGAAGGATATGGCGGCACTAATCAGACTACCTATGCTATAGGTGATATCCTTTATGCATCTGGAGCAAACACGCTTGCAAAGCTAACCGCAGGATCTGACGGTACCTATTTAAAGCTTGCATCTGGAGTTCCATCGTGGGCATCAGTAAGTGGAGGTGGAGATGTCACAAAAGTAGGGACACCAGTAAACAATCAAGTAGGTGTATGGACTGGAGACGGTACTATTGAAGGCGATGCCGCTTTTACTTTTGATACGACTACAGACACGCTTTCTACTGCTACATTAAATCTATCTGGGCTAACAGCAACTGAGCTTGTAGCAAGTGACGGCTCTAAAAACTTGCAGTCATTGGCAGTTGCTACCTATCCCTCACTTACTGAAATGACATACGTAAAGGGCGTAACAAGTGCGATACAAACGCAGATAAACGCAAAACAGGCTTCCGATGCTACTCTTACAGCGCTAGCAGCATATAACACGAATGGCCTATTGACTCAGACAGCAGCCGACACGTTTACAGGACGCACAGTTACAGGCACAGCGAATGAAATCTCTGTATCAAATGGTGACGGTGTTTCGGGTAACCCAACTCTGTCTTTACCTGCTACTATCGATCTAGGTGGAAAGACTTCGCTAGAGATACCAAACTCCGCAGCTCCGACAGTAGACGCAGACGGTGAAATCGCCCTAGACACAACCGTAACGGACTTTTCGCATGGCATCTTAAAGTACTACGGCGGAGAAGAGCTTGCAGTAGTAGCGATGCCTATAGCGCAGTTTACTAGCCCTACAAATAATTATGTCGTGACTTATGATTCAACGGCAGACGAATTCCAGCTAAAAGCAGGCGGTGGTGGCGGATCAATGCCAGAGTGTACGATCCAATTTCCACTGGCAGCTTTGCGAGTAAATACAACACTTGCTTTCCCTCCTATTGACTATGTTGGCCTAGGCACCGTTGAAGACTATTTTCGTGCTTTTGACCAAACTACTGAAGAGTATGTAGTAGGTACGTTTGCTGTTACGCCTGATCTAGATACAGCAGGAACCGTAACTTTTGAAGTGTGGGGAAAAAGAGCATCTGGTACAAGTGCAGCGAATGTAGGCTTTACTTTTGGTCACAGACCACTAGCCGACAGCGAAGCGATAGACGGATCATATATAGACGTAGATAGCGGAGCTCTTGCATGTGACACAACATCGGGAGATCTAGACTACTTCACTTTTACAGCGACAGTATCCACTTTAGCGTGGGCAGCAAACGACCTGGTCGTTTTTAGATTTAGCAGGGATACTTCGGTATCTTCAAACCTCGCCGCCGATTATTTAGGCTGGCAATTAAGAATAAGGATACCACAGGCTTAATGAGCGCATCAACTGATAAATCTCAAAATGATAGTTTATCTCGTGCCAGCTATTCTGCTATGAGTTCAGCTACAGATATTACTATTATGATGTGGATCAATAGCGATATATCATTTTCTGGCGAAAATCCATATTTGTTGGGGACTGGATTAGCTGGCCCTATGACTCTTACTTGTGATAATGGTAAATTTGGTGTTGTGATGAAAGATGGTTCAGGGTCATTATACGCCAATGCGACAACCACGGCGACATCTTCACTTTTTACAAGCGGTACCTGGTATCATTTAACAGTCGTTTGGTCTCAATCAGTGGATGCAAAGTCATACATAAATGGCGTGCTGCAAACAACTTCGACATGGCTAGGCACAACTCCTAGCAGTGTAACGGCATCTAGCGCAACGCTATTGGTAGGAGGTCTAACGCTAGGAGTAGATACTGTTTCTAATTTCGACGGTAAAATAGCGTACGGTAGAATCTACACTCGAGCATTGTCTATAAGTGAAATTCTAGAATCATATTATAATAGTCAAACAAACCTAAAAAACAATGTAGGATTTTGGAATTTACTTGGTGCAAGCAGTAATCTAGTTAAAGATTTATCGGGAAGTGCTTATGATTTAACTAATAATGCATCCATAGGAACTGAAAGCTCTGTCGGACCTCCTGTTTTCATGGACGCAGGCGGAATTATGTAACACAAACCACAAAAATAGATTTACGATTGAACTTTAATTTTTTTTACCATGCTTTATGTAGCACCGCATTAAAGTTTTTTATAAAAAAACACAAAGGAGCCCTATGACGACATTCGGTATATCAGCAGATCGCCCACTGAAGTATACGGGCTCTCCATTAGCACTTGTGCCTACGGTCAAATCCCCAAGGGCACCGACAGTTAATGATAAAAACTGGCCAGTAATGACCTTTTGGAATGACGATTCGACTTCAGATATCTACTGCTTAACACACTTTGACTCAGGTGATGCGATATGGGAGCTTTTTATCTCATCTGCTGTATCAGCAGTAAACACACTAACAACAGACTCAGGCACTGCTACATCTGTATCGAACAACATTGACGTTATAGGCACAGCAGCACAAGGAATTAGCACCTCTGCATCGGGAGACACTGTTACGATTACTATCGCAAATGCAACGGATACGCAGAAAGGTGTAGCGATTTTTGATGGCACAGACTTTACAGTGACTAACGGCACAGTTACACTAGCTAGCACACCTACAGCTATCGACTATATCACAGACTCAGGCACAGTGACAGAATCCAGCGGAGAGATAGAAATCTTTGGTGGGCAAAACATCGCAACAAGCGGATCGGGTAACACCATCACGATTGATTTTGACGGTACACTACCTGTGGCAAGTGGTGGAACTGGACAAACATCGTTTACGAATGGACAGCTTTTAATAGGTAACACTACAGGAAATACTCTTACTAAAGCGACTTTGACCGCAGGCACTGGTATATCCGTCACTAATGGAACAGGGTCTATTACTATTGAAGCAAGTGCAGCAGTGCCGACATCGTTTGTAGCAGATACAGGAACAGCGACTCCAGCAGCAAATATTTTAAATGTGATTGGGCAAAACGGGATTTCAACAGTGGGCTCGACTGATACACTTATCATTGACGGATCGGGCATATCGAATAATTTGTTAATTAACGATTTTGAGAAGACGATAGTAGCGGTTTGTGACTTTTTCACTATAAGTGGAGGGTACTATGATGAGGGGGGAAATTTTGTTGGCTCAAGCACAGCCCCGTTCGTTGATAGCCTTCCTGAACATCCTGGTGTTATGGGGAATCGCTCATCAGGAACGAATTATAGAACGCTGCAACTGGGATCAAATTTCGAAAGAAATATTACTATTGGTTCAGGAGTGCTAACGATGGAACTTTGGTATTCCTGGGAATCGGTACCCACAGCAGGAGCAATTTTTTTTGGATTAAATAACCTAAGCGGACCGTTTACTCCAACAAGTTTTACTGATGGGATTGGCTTTTTAATATCAAATGCTGCTTCGAGTACAGAGTGGAGCTGCGTTACTAGAAATACCTCTACGAGCACGACTACAGCGTCAGGAGTGAGCTTGTCTACTGACTGGGTCAAGCTCTCGATCATAGTCAACGCCGATGCAACATCCGTCGCTTTCTATATAAACGACTCACTAGTTGCTACTAATGCAACAAATATTCCGAGCGACTCAAAAGCAATGCTTTATCAAGTTGGAGTTTATAATACGGGCAGCGATTATATGTTTCACGACTTCATACAGTTAATTTATGAATTGACAGGAGACAGAGCATGATACTAAAAGTTTTAAAGGCGATGTTTACAAATAATGAAGCAGGGCTCCCTGGTGAATGGCCAATAGAAGCTAATATAGCCATGGAAGGTGAAGAGATCACACCTCCATGGATTAAGATGTCACTTGATGAATTCAACGCTCTTAGAGAGACTCTTAAGGCGTCTTATCAAGAGTGGGAAGACAGACAGAAGGTGTTAGAAGCTGAAAGGTTAGCAGCTGCTGAAGCAGAGAGAAAGATGCCTCACGAAAAATTGAAAAAGAAACTTGAAAAACTAGGTTTTGAGGAGGACGAAATTGATCGACTCATTAAAAAATAAAGCAGTAGATTGGTTTTGGAATAATGAAATTAAAGTTTTATTTTTAATATGGCTTACGATAACAATGGTTGGTTGTACTACTTTATATAAAAAATATAACATCAAAGAAGATAATGCAGTTGAAGAGCTAGTTGAGCAAGTTATTGAGTCTAAGACTGGCTTAGATGTCGATCTAAGCCCTAGTAGCATAGAAAACTAAATAGGGCAGCAGCTAATGATTAATATACACAAGAAATGTTGATTTCGTATGCATGTTTAGTACTATATGCACAAGAAATGTTGATTTTAGCGCTTTAGCACTTGATAAGAATAATATCCGATTTGCTGTTTGCGGAACGAATCAACTTCTTCAGAAGTGATTTTGTGCTTCTTACATAGAGCTTCCCAATCTACCGTGCCTTTTTTCGCAATACGTGTTAATTTTAGCAGTTGCCTGCCTGATTTGCTACACACGATCATATTGCCTGAGTCGCCAAGCTCTTCGATCAGCTTCTTTTGCTCTTTTTCTCGTTTTGTTAGGTACTTGATTTGCTCTGAAACAGCGACATACTCATAAACAATCTCGTCATCATCAACAACAACTTCGATATAGTCTTCTTCAGGCGATAAATCGTTGTCTAAGCATTCTAAGAACTTGAGACCCACTTCATAGATACGCTCAACTAACGCTTCATCTCTATTGACTTCAATGATAATGCCATCAAATCCATCGAACGCAATAAATAAACATTTATATACATCAAACACCATCATTTGATGATTCATTTGTATGATATACTCTTTGTCAATGCGTCCGCTCTTTGCGGCATCAAATATGCGTTGAGAGCTCTTAATTTCTGCAATAAAGCCCGTTACTTCGCAAAATCCGTCAAGAGACGCAATAAAACGCTCGTTCTTTTCGTAAGCGCCTACAACGGGCTTAAATGAGCCTTGAGTCACTGAATTAAGCCAGCGCAAAGCATCTGGCTCATAATCGATACCTTGCTGCATCGCTTTACTAGTGAAGTTCCTTTGATCGACACCCTTTTTCTTCTCGTAAAGTTTTGTAGGATTACCAAAAGACGATTCGTTAAGCACTATAGCTGACTCCGATGCCCCGATTCTTGTCGACCTGTAACTAAACCATTCGTCCGATCTTTGTTCTATATTTATTATTTTGACCATTTTTTTACTCCAAATGTCTTATAAGTTTAGCTATTTCGCTGCGTAGAGAATTTAAATTATCTTCTAACCATTCTTCCCTTGTTTTGTATTTTTCAAGCGTGCTTTCTGACTTGAGCTCTGCAAAAATGAAATTCGTATAGTATTTCATGTAACTTAGCGCTTCTCTATCCATTATTTTCCTCAAAAAGTGATGCTTCGATTTTTGTCAAGGGCACATCATGGGGAAGCTCTTGTTGCTTCACTTCTTCAACTACAATCGTGTTTTGATCGTCGATGCGCTTCTTTAGCCAGTTCATCATCACTCCGTACCTTTCTACTTTAATCTCTCTTACGTCTTCTACTTTAAGCCTTGTTTTGATCTCTGCTGTAGCTTGTAATGGGTCAGAATCTAGTGCCAATAAATCATTTAACGCATCAATCTGCTCTTGAGAAATATAGTTGACAATAGGGTCATTCATCCCTACGCCAGTCTCAGGACTGAGCTCTCCTTCCACAAATACACCATCTACAATCACGTCAGGAAAAAGCTGCCTAGCCAACTGACTAAGTGCTCTGTTGAAACACATGACCGAGGGATATTTCTCCCAAACCCCACCTGGCTTAATTAAACCTGCTCTCTTTGCGTCGCTAACGCCGAAGGCTATCGTCCATACGTCTCCGTTGTCCGATCGCTTCCCGTGCAAAATACAGAGCTCATTTGTTGATCTTGGGTCTTTTGTGATTGAGTGACCTTTCATTCTAATCAGTCTGTTCATCATCTGAGATGTCATCTCAATCTTACCGCCTACAACATACAGCGCTCCATTCAGCGCATCCATCACTGGGATGCTCATACTCTGTGCTTTCTGCACGATAGCATAGATGCCCTCAGCGCCCATCTTTGCATAGTGCTTTGTCTGCATGAGTGCGCCAACAAGCTTTTGCGTGTTTTGCAATTCTGACAAGACGTCTGTTATCGTTTTGTCTGCTTTTACTAGATCGTTCACTTTATTCTCCAAATTTACTTTTTAATTTCATCTCAGTAAGAATTCCCAACTGTCGATAGTATGCGTTGGTCAATTCGTTACTTAGTTTTTGTGTTTTTTCTGTTAGCTCTAAGCAGTGCTTGCTAATATCGAACTTGATTATCGCAATTTCTTTCTTATCAATTTCAAGTTTTATCTTTGCTAGCATATTAGATACTTGATCTACAATCTCTTTTAGCTTCTTTAGATCCAATACATGTAACTCTTGCAGTTCAATTTCTTTAATCATAATCCCCTTCTTTTTTAGTAGTCTGTGTTAAAGTCCGACCAGTCTTCTATATCTTGAAGATAATTTTCTTCTTCGTAGCTTTCATCTAAAAGCTCCTCGCTTCTTAGCTCAACTATGTACTGAATGTGATCTTCTAATGACATTGACATATAGTCTCCTTTTTTTGTTTGTGTAAGCAATGATCTTATCACAAACGTTTATCTAAAGCAATGAAAACTTTCCGCTAGAAAAAAAAGATCCACATATGATAAAAATAGTACCGTAATATTACAAGGAAGAAAATATGCAATTATTCGAATATATGAAGAAGAACGGAATCAAAAGCGGCTGGTTTGCTAAGCAAATTCCATGCACTGCAACTCATCTAAGTTTGATTGTCCACAAGAAAAAAATACCTTCTGTGCTTATGATGCACCGGATTGAGCAACTAACGAACGGCGAAGTGACACTAAGTGACTTTGCACAGATTGAGCTTGCGTCCGGAAGAAAATTATGACAAAAGGAGAAAAAAATGAGCCCAATTGACTGGAGTAACTATCAATTTCCCGTTCCATATGCATTAAGAAGAAGCAGGGGTGTTTACGAGCGGCTAGATGCTTTATGGAAAGACGCAAAAGAGGGCAACAAAGAGTCGGAAGAAGTTGTGATTAGGATCTATAGACGTCTAATTACAAATGCAAAGCAGAGTGAAAAAGGAGGCAATCTTGAGTGATATAGATGAGTGGTACTTGATGAATCTTGTCAGATTAAAAAAGGAATCTGATTCAATACTCAAAAATCGAAAAACTATAGAGCTAACAGGGTTTTTGCGTACTTCATGCAAAAGCTGCAACGATACTTTTTCAGAAAAAAAAGGCTTTAGAAGGTCTACTTACGAGCCTCTTCTTTGCGAAACATGCGAAAAGTATGCAAACATTGTGAAGTCAAAATAGCTTGAGTCTAAAGCGTAGAAAAAAGTAAGATGAGGAAGTTTAAAAATGGAAACACCCGAGAACCTTAAAGAGAGGTCTCGGGTGTTTGGTGCGATGAAGCACACACTTGATATCTTCATCATATCTCTCCCTAACATTTTCATCAAGTCCTACATCAAAAAAGGAGAGAAAATATCAAAATGCAATCGAAAAGTATCAAAACAGGTCAGTTTCAATTAAAAAGCATGAAAGCTCTACTAAGAGTTGATGGGACCAAGGTACCCCTATTTTTAGCAGCAAAAAACCTTGAACCCTATATAGATCAACAAGTTAAAGAGCAGACCAAATTAATAAAGCACAAAAACAGCGCATTTTGGAATAAAGAGAGGGAAAAAAATACGAACAGCTAAAAAAAATGATAACTTTAAAGATGGTTTTGTGGTTTTCTTAGAGACTTAGGCCAAAAAAAAGTGCCACACTAGCAAGCTAGTGAAGCACCCCAAACAAAAACAAAAATAAAATTAAAGGAGTTTTATTTTGGTTTATTTGGGGATTTATTGTCAATACCAACAAATTCTTTAAATAAAGGAAATAAAATGTCGCAATCAGAAATTTCAGAAGATTCAAGTTTTAACGAGTCAAAATTATATCTACCTAAATATTGTGTTGTTCCATTAGCTGTTCGTGAAGACCGATCTATTCCCGATGCAGCAAAAATTTATTTAGGAGAGATCAACGTTCTAACTAATAAATTCGGTTATGTGTTTGCTTCAGATGAAGCCCTTGCGGAGATGAAGGGCGTTAGTATTAAAACAATCGAACGCTGGAACAACTTACTAGAAAAAAAAGGGTACATTAAAAGAGAGACAGAAAAAATACACTACAGGGGAGATGGTCAAAAGGGAGTTTTAGTTAGAACTGCAAGGAAAATATTTATCCTTGAAAATCAGAATTCAAATATTTCTGTCGACCCCTCAAAAATAAGGGGTCACTGCGACCCCTCAAAAATAAGGGGTCACTGCGACCCCTCAAAAATGAGGGGTATAAGTAAACAACCTATAAATAAGGAATACATTAAACAAACAACAGGCGATTGTCACCATGTGGAAAAGTTCACAACTTGTTCTGTTTCGTCTTTTCCTTCGGAAAAGTTGGAAAAAAAAGAAGGAGTGTTTGCAAAAGTAGAAAATTCTCCTAATGAAAAAACAAAACCTCAAAAATGTGATACCTGTCACTTTGAAAAGGGACACCCCCCCACTTGTTCTGTTTCGTCTTTTCCCGTGGAAAAGTTAGAAAATTCTCCTGATGAAACGACAAAACCTCAAATTGATATCCAAAGTAAGGTGACTAATGAGTCATCCCTAAAATTCGATGAATCGGCAATTGTTCGGCAGCTTATTCGAAGTGATGTCGAGTGGTCGACTGAAGAAGTAGTTGAAGCAATGGAAGAAATGAAAAAAAGAAACGAGCCGATCAGTAATCCACTTGCATATATTATCGGTATTATGCAAAATAGACGGAAGCAGAATGGAACTGCTACTAAAACCAAGGATAAGAAATGGAAGAAGAAAGAGAAAAAGAGCTGGCATCCAGACGATTTAATGAGTTTCTAATGAATCGTTATGCTTCGGGATATAGAAAGCTAGTTTTTGGTGAAAAATCGCGATATTTATCTGCATCGCTTTCTGATATAATTTGCCCAAAAGCAGATCAAGAAAAGCTAATGGAATGGCTTAAAAATCCTGATAAATTTTTAGTGATATACGGATTGCCTGGTAAAGGAAAAACTCAACTGTGCGCTGCTGCTTTTGATCCGATTATGGCTAAGTATGCTATGGACTTTAGGTATTGGAAAGAATCTGACTTTCTAGAGAAACTACGCAACATAGTGGCCGATGGCGGAAACTACTCATCCGAATTGAAATATATGCTTAATTACAAGTGTATGATTTTTGACGATATCGGATCAACTGGAGTTAACAAAACAGACTGGAGACAAGAGATTATGTTTACAGCGATAGATACTATGTACTCGAAGTGTATTCCTGCAATCCTAACATCAAACATGAGAGAAAATGAAATGGCGGCGGTTTACGGAGAGAGATTTGCAAGTCGCGTGTTTGCTAAAGAAAATACTATAATCTGTGTTGATTCGTGGCCAAATTTTAGGGAGGCAGGAAAATGAAAAATAAAGAATTGCAAGATATGTTCCCTTTTGACCCAGAAGCAATAGTTAGCCATGTGTGGGATCAAGGGTATCCAACTCCCATTGGAAACAAAGTAGCAAAAGAAATATCATGCCCAATGTGTGAATCAAAAATTGGGTACACATGTTTAGCGGATCCCAAGCAATCAAATATTTATCATTATTGGGGTTGCTTAAATAACGACTGCATAAAAATTAATACAAGCGGAGCAAAACGCATTATGAATGAGCAAATAAGAAAAAATAATTATAGTATGGAGAAATAAATATATGGAAACCAGATGTTTACAGCACAAGATCAATCGATCGTTGTATTGCTCATTTGCTGCACAAGCAGCACGTGAAGACAAAACTTTCTCTGAACTTTTAGAAGTAGCAATGCAGCAGTACATTGATGCACAGTGTGAAAGAACCGAAAGGATGTATAACTGTACAATTGATATTTTACAAAAATATATAGATCTTCGTGAAAGAGAAGAAAAAGAAGGGCTGCGTAACATTGCTTGTTTTGAAGATTTCAAAGGATAACAACGCGCCAATGCAAAAACAATAGGCTGCCCAACACTTGGAGCCTATAACAAAACAAATCGATTGGTGGTGCCTTAAAATGAGAATTCAGCATAACATAAAAAATAGCACGAAAGAAGTTATGGAAAACATGAAGCTAAAAATTGACACACAAAAGTATTTTGATAACGTATGTGATCCAGCTATTTTTCACTGGCCATTTAGACAAGCTAAACAAATACCTTGGGATACGCTTTGGTGTTGTAAAAATTACACTGAAAAAGATCGAACAAGAATTTATGTGGCTTTAAAATTATTATTATTCAGATTAACAATAGGAAACAGATGAAAGAAGTTAAAATATTATCTTACGTAGCACAGCCGTACGGCGACTATCAACTTGGGTTTTGCAGAGTAGATATTGCCGGAAGATCTCAGATGACGCTTAAAGTCATGAAAAATAAAGAGGGAAATCCTTACTGCGCTTTCATGTCTGCAAAAGTCGCAGACGCATGGGTGCCTTGCATGACTTTCGCAAACGAAGAACAGCATAAAAAGTTCTTCGCAGCATGCAATTTGCAACTTAAGCCCTTTTTAATCCCACCTCCACAAAAAGAGCCTGAACAAAATAATTTTATGCCTGACCAAGAAGAAGATCAACTGCTGCCGTTTTAAATGTAAAAAATGCGTGCTAAGTATAGTATACTTAGTGCGCCAAAATTATTAAACCACTTAAACATAAATACATAAATAGTCAAAAGCTTCGAATTTTCATATACCAATTTAGTATACTAAAATAAAACCAAAGCACAAATTTGGATTAGACCTGGTCATAGTGGTCATAGTGAAAATTAGATCCAGTACTGCATAAATCACAAAAATTCTTGCATCTCTAGCAAAAAATAAGTATTGTCAACTTTACAAGTGGGGTGTAATGATTTCTTTTGAACTGGATGCAGTGACTTTAGTACTTTTTGGCTTTCTACACGGACTCATGATTACTGCTTTTTTGCTGATTAGCGTCGATATCTTAGCTAAAAGAAGCGGCCGATGATCCATAAAATTATTATTTCAGGAAATCCAATCCCTAAAAAAAGACCAAAGTTTGCTAGGCGAGGTAACTTCGTCACAGTCTACGATACTCAGAAAAAAGAAAGCGACAGCATTAAATTAGAGATTTTATCGCAATGGAATCAAAAACCCATAGACACAGCCATAGAAATGGAAATAATCTTTTATATGCCTATCCCCGATTCTTGGTCTAAAAAACGCAAGGAAGCCGCTTTAGCGTCAAAACATATCTCTAAACCAGACATAGATAACACTTTAAAGAAATATCTTGATGATATGAACAGCATTGTTTACTTAGACGATCGACTGATATACAAGCTAAGTGCTGAAAAACGATATGATTTAATCCCAAGAACTGAAATTACAATTAAAGAATTATCAGATCAGCAAAAAAGCCCCTCTCTTTAAAAAATAAGTCTTTAGATCAAAAAAAAATTTTTATTTTACACTTGTCGATACGAGCTAGTCTGGATTTGCAAGTGCGTTTTTGCTAATAGCTTCAATGAATTTTTGAAATAAGGGATGCGCTTCTAGAGTATCGCAAGAAAGATCAAATGGAATGAAAATTCCATTGTCTTGAATTTCGATCAAAACCTTTTCTGGGTTCAATTTCTTTACTATGTCAACAGGCAAGTTAAGCGCCATGCTTCCACCATGTTTAAATAATTTTTTATTGTATAAATACATAACTTACTCCCTGTGTGTTTAGTGTATGTATTGCATATATTTTTATCACTGCAATAAAAATACATTCACAAAATCGTGCTGTTTTTGTGAATTTGATGACGAATGCATGCACAATGTAAATACATTTAAGAAAATACATATGACTACCGTATAACTAGCATTATACAGCAGTCACTAATGCGTTATAATTATTATTTAATTTGTCTAGACGGCTTTCAAAGTTTCTGTTAATAATAAATTTTCCCCACGGAAAATCTCCTGAGCGACTTTAACTCCATTTTTTTTCGCTCAGGAGCTCTTTAAAAGATAAGCTTTACTATATATCGGATCAAACTTCCTAAAAGACAGTCGATTCCTACAAAAAATGGAACCCAATAAAGTAATTGTTTTACATCCAGTCGTGGGGGTCGTCGTCTGTCCAAAGTTGCATCTCCAGTTTTTCTGCTCTTTGAAATTTTAGCTTAGCAGAAGTAATCAAAGTTTGCCCGTAATACCAATCATCACATTTTTTACATACTGCGTTTTTTAATTCTTGCAAGCACGCTATACAAATATTTGTTGCAGAAGCATTTTTTGAAACTATCGCTGTCCAGCAGTCAGCTATAATTGCATCATATATGTGCTGCGCATCTAAATCTGGAATCTTCCAACGCAAGTCATATGCTTCAGAAATATGATTCATCGCTTGTCTTTTCAACTCTTGAATTTCATAGAATATTTTTTTTCTTTCAGAGCCAGACATAGACTCAGTCTCTTCAAGTCTATCGATAGTCTGACAAATTTCACAATCGGGACTGCATGCTAACATGCTTGATAACAATAAAGTGTTAATCATTTTCTTTTCTCCATTTTTTAGTTGCGTTAAGTGTATACTTTAAAAATCAAATTTCATTTGCGGTTCAGGGATCGGGTATTTATCTTCTAGCGCCCTACGCACTAAAGTACCACACCCGACTTTTGCATCTTCTTCTATGCTCATCTCGTGACTAAGTCTTCGTAAATACGTATAATATTCATTTGAAATATTCACTGTAAGATTTTGTTTCTTCTCTTTCTTTTTCTTTGCCATCGGTTTAACCTCTGTTGTAAATTTCTTCTATTGCTTCTTTGAGGTCTTCGTGATTAAGTTCTCTAAGCGAGTCGCAATCCTCGTAAATTAATTCATATAATAAATCGACCAACGCATTTTTCGGAGCTAGCCTTTTCAAAAACTCTAGTCCAGTTTTTTCTAATGGAGCTAGCAGCTCACATATGGAAATTTCATTAAAACGAACAAGATACCTATTTTCACTTAAGTAATTTATGTACATTTTCTGTTGTTTTGTATTGAACTCGTCAAAAAGTTCATGGTTTATTCTATACATATATGATCCTTTTTAGCTGCTGTATGGCAAAATTGTAATGCTATTAATTTTTGGTATCTAAAATCTAACCATCAATCACACCGTCGCAATTTCTCTCTTTTTCTATTTTTTTATAGCCATGCTCAAGAGATTTTATGTAAATATACATTATAAGTATTTGAACTAAAGCATATCTTTTGCGATAAGTGCTTTTGAAACAGCCTAAGGCTATCAAAGACGTCCTGCAAGTTAGAGATAGCAGAAGACTGTCTGAGCATTTGCATGACTCCTGACTCTCCAGCAGACTCCATGCGCCCCATAGCAGCTTCATTAAGCCCTAAGATTTCCATCATGTCTTGATCAAAGCGTTCTGATAGCTGGAACATGGATGGGGGCATCTGTGCTGGCTGTAGCTTCTCAATAGCACCAGGCTTTGCACTGCTTTTACGCCAGATTACTCTTCCTGAACCTGTTTGATATAGGCTTTTCGGGTTGATTACACTATCTTCGTCTGCAATGAAGCCTGTATTCATTTGAGAATCCAAGATATCGATCATCTGCGATCGTCTCTTGTTTGCCTCTGTTTGCGGATCACGTAGCTGTCTGACTAAGGACTGCATCTTTATGTCCCATTGATCGCTTTCTGGGATGAAAAAAGGGCTATAAAATGCAAAAGGATAGCTTTCTAGACCAAAATTGTTGTAGACCATCTTCATCGGTCTATTATTTACGATGATATCAAGCCGAGTTCTCGTTTTAGTCCTGGAGATCATCTCGAGTTGTGGATACTGTTCTCTAAGCATGCGAAACTGCTGCTTAGTACCGTCAAAGTCCATCATTTTGTCTGTTTCGACATCCAAGATCATATTCTGCTTCACAGTCTCTTTGCGATAAATTTCATCGTAAGCCATTAAATCAGCTTGATATGCAGCGTTTCTT
>JABXJQ010000022.1_pt1 | contig 18569 bp, 15 predicted proteins | sample 7436221 | NCBI WGS metagenome assembly JABXJQ01 (sample SAMN14395755, study PRJNA613071) | wetland metagenome | isolation source: water sample H0 from high-altitude wetland | place: Chile: Salar de Huasco, high-altitude wetland | collected 2015-11-10
CGGCCAGGTGGCGATCGTCGAGACGGCCGGCAACCCCGATTGCCACGTGATCCTGCGTGGTGGCAAGGCCCCGAACTATGACGCCGACAGCGTGGCGGCCGCCTGCAAGGACCTGGAAGCGGCCAAGCTGCACCCGTCGCTGATGGTGGACTTCTCGCACGCCAACAGCTCCAAGCAGCACGAGCGCCAGGTGGTGGTGGCCAAGGACATCGCCGCGCAGGTCTCGGGTGGCTCGAACAAGGTGTTCGGCGTGATGGTGGAAAGCCACTTGTGCGCAGGCGCCCAGAAGTTCACGCCGGGCAAGGATGACCCGGCCAAGCTGGTCTACGGCCAGTCCATCACCGATGCCTGCATTGGTTGGGATGATTCCGCCGAAGTGCTGCAGATCCTGTCGGCTGCGGTGAAGGCGCGTCGCGCGCGCTGATATCACCCTTAAGAGGGGAATAGGGGCCGATCCTGAGCGATCGGCCTTTTTTATGTGCGCCGAAGCGCGATACTGCGGGAGCCTGTCTGCCTTGAATCCATGAGTGCTCCGCATCCCCATTTCCTGCTGGTTGATGACCACGCCCTGTTTCGCACAGGCCTGGGCTTGATGCTGTCGGAGCATTGGCCGCTGGGGCGGGTGACGCAGGCGGCGAACCTGGCACAGGCGCTGGAGAGCCTGGGGCGCGAGACCCCGGATCTGGTCCTGCTGGACGTGCACCTGCCCGATGGCCATGGCCTGGCTGATTTGCCGGTCCTGAGGGCGAAGGCGCCGGCGTGCCCGGTGCTGATGATGTCGGCCGATGTCAGCGGGCAGCAGATCCTGCAGGCGCGGGCGGCTGGGGTCACGGGCTTTTTGCCCAAGGTGGCGTCGGCGGCCGAGGTGCTCGCCGCGGTGCGCTCGGCCCTGGCCGGCCAGCCGAGCTATGCCGCGGTGCCGTATGCGGTGCTGACCCAGGCCAGTGAGCCGCAGGCCCAGGTGGCGCCGCCAGTGATGCAGGTGGCCGAGGCCGAGCCGCACCTGTCGCCGCGCCAGCTGCTGATCCTGGGCTACTTGGGGCGCGGCACGCCCAACAAGGCCATTGCCCGCCAGATGGGCATGAACGAGAACGAGGTGCGTGCCGAGGTGTCCTGGCTCACGGAGTGGCTGGGTGCCAGCAGCCGTGAACAGGCGCATGCCGAGGCGGTGGCCAGAGGCTTGTTGCAGCCATGAGCGTGCGGACGCTGCTGACGCGGGCGTGGCGTTTTGACAGCCCGCGCGTGCTGTCCGCGCAGATGACGCTGCTGGATCGCAACCTGCCTTATGCGTTCGTGATCTCGGCGATGGTGGCCTTGTTGACGGCCTGGATCGGCAGCCGCACGGTGCATTTGCCCGGCACGTGGGCGTGGGCGGGCGCCACCACGGCGATGACCTTGTTGTGCCTGTCGGTGCGGCATGCCTTGCCACGTCCTACCGATGTGGCGCGTGTGTCGATTTACGCGCATGTCGTGCGCCTGATGGCAGGGATGCAAGGCTTTTGCTGGGGGGCCATGGGCATGTTGTGGCTGGACAAGGCCAACCCCATGTCGATTGCCATCGTGCTGGGCATCACGGCGGGCATGAATTCGGGCGGGCTGGCGGTGTTTGCGCCCTCCTGGCCAGTGGCCATCGCCTACTGGCTGGCCAACATCGTGCCGGTCATGACGGTGTTGCTGCGCTCCAGCGATGAGTTCAGCTTCATGATGGGCCTGGCCGTCTCGCTCTACCTGCTGGCCATGACGGTGTTTTCCTACTTTGCCGCGCGTGGCGCCTTGCGGGCCATCGAGCTGGGCTTTGAAAACGAAGGGCTGGTCAGGCGCCTGCGTGACCAGACGCAGCGTGCGCTGGAGGCGCGGCAGGTGGCCGAGGTGGCCCTGGCCGAGGCCGAGGAGGCCAACCGGGCCAAGACGGTGTTCCTGGCGTCGGCCAGCCATGACCTGCGCCAGCCCCTGCATGCCATGGGCCTGTTCCTCAATGCCCTGGCGCGGGCAGACCTCAACGAGCGCCAGCAACAGCTGTTGCAGCAGGCGCAGGCCTCGGCCTCGGCCACGGGCGAGATGCTCAACACCTTGATGGATTTTTCCAAGGTGGATGCGGGCGTGGTCACGCCGCAGATGCAGCCCTTTGCCCTGCAGCCGATGTTTCGCAAGCTGGAGCGCGAGATGGCGCCACTGGCCGAGGAAAAGGGCCTGGCGTTCCGCATGCGGGACACCTCGGTGATTCTGCACGCGGACCCGGCACTGGTCGAGATGATCCTGCGCAACCTGGTGCTCAATGCCATTCGCTATACCGAGCGGGGTGCACTGTTGCTGGCTTGCCGGCGTCGTGGTGCGCGGGCCTGGCTGGAGGTCTGGGACACCGGCATCGGCATCCCGGCGGATCAGCATGAGGTGATCTTTCGGGAGTTCCACCAGTTGGGCAACCCGGAGCGGGATCGCCGCAAAGGCCTGGGGCTGGGGTTGGCCATCGTGCAGGGCCTGGCCCGGGCGATGAGCGTGGACATCAGCGTGCAGTCCAGGCCGGGGAAAGGCTCGGTGTTTCGCCTGGCGCTGCCGGTGAGCAAGTCGCCCTGGCATCCCGCCGACGTGGTCGCGAAAGACGAGCCCGATCTCAGCGGCCTGCGGGTGCTGTTGATCGACGATGACGAGACCGTGCGTGCAGCCATGTGCGATCTGCTGGCGACCTGGGGTTGCTGGTGCGAGCCGGCCGCTTCGGATGCGGAGGCCCTGCGCATCCTGGATCGCTTCGAGCCCGATGTGGTGCTGGCGGACTACCGCCTGCGCAGCCACCGCACGGGCTTGCAGGCGGTGCAGGCGGTGCGTGAGCGCATGGGCCGTGGGGTGCCGGCGGCCATCATCACGGGGGACACGGCGCCCGAGCGCCTGCGTGAGGCGCATGCCAGCGGCCTGCCCCTGTTGCATAAACCCGTGCCGGCCGATTGCCTGCAGTCGATGCTGTTCAGCTTGTGGCGCGAGGCGGCGCCTCCGGGGTCGGCCGCGTTTGCATCAACAACAGGCTGAGCGCCAGCACGGCCAACCAGCTGCCCTGGCCACCCACGCCAAAGTGGTCGAAGACCCAGCCGCTGACCAGCGGGCCCAGTGCGCCACCGGCCGTGTAGCCGGCGATCATGGCCGAGGTGCCCGCCAGGGCCGAGGTGTCGGCGAAATCGTGGGCCACGCGGATCATGCTGAGTGTGTAGAGCGCACCGCCAATGCCACCCCAGGCCGCGGCGCACACCCAGATCAAGGTGGGCCAGCTGGCTGCCTGCACGAAAGCGAGTGCGCTGAGCACCAGCACGCCGGCCCCCAGGGCAAACAGGCGCCGTGCGGGCAGGTGGTCGGCCAGCCAGCCGGTGGGGTACTGGAAGACGAAGCTGCCCATACCGAGTGCGCCCGCGATGGACGTGGCGGCGGCCAGGTTCATGCCAATCTGCGAGCCATAGGCGGTGGTGATGGAGCCCAGGCCTACCTCGAAGACGCCGCCGACCACGGCTGCCCAGGCCAGCGCGGGGCGAAAGCGCCAGGCACTCAGCAGGCTCATAGGCTCGTGGTCATCGTGCATGGCCTTGAGGTGGGTGACCGCGGGCGCCAGCGTGATCAGCAGGCCGAGGGCCAAGCCACCCGCGGCGATGGCGTTGGCTTCGATGGGGCCGATGCGCAGCAGACCGGGCAGCATAGGCCCCAGCGCCATGCCCGCACCCAGCAAGGCCTGGTACAGGCCGGTGAGGCGGCCTCGGTGGCTGGGCGGCACGTTGTGGGCGATCAGGGCTTCTGTGGCGTTCCAGGCGGCGGCGGCCCCCACGCCGGCTATCAGGCCCAGGCCGCACCAAGCGCGGTAGTCATCGGTGAGCAGGTAGCCCAGGCAGGAGACGAGCTCCAGCAGCAGGCCGGCGCGGTAGGCATGGCCCACGCCCACGCGGGCAAACAGTTGCGGCACGAGGGGCACCAGCGCGGCCACGCTGATGAAGGGCAGCATGGCGAACAGGCCGATGGCGGTGCTGCTGGCGCCAGCCGTCTGCAGGCGCACGGCCAGCACGGGGTTGAGCAGGCTGTAGCTCAGCACCACCAGGGTGGTGCCCAGCATCACGCGCAGCAGGCCTGGGGGCAGCTTGGGGGCAGGGGGGGTCAGGACAGCCATCCTCGCTTGTAGAAGTACCACATGGGCACCAGCGCGCTGGCCACCATCAGGGCTACCGTGTACGGGTAGCTCCAGGTGGGGCCCAGCCACTCCAGTTCTGGAAACTTCTGGTTCATGCCGTAAACGCTGGCCACCAGGGTGGGTGGCAGCAGCGCCACCGAGGCCACCGAGAAGATCTTGATGATCTTGTTCTGGTTGATGTTGATGAAACCGACGGTGGCGTCCATCAGGAAGTTGATCTTGTCGAACAGGAAGGCCGTGTGGCTGTCCAGCGAGTCGATGTCGCGCAGGATTTGGCGGGCTTCTTCGAACTGGTCCGCGTTGAGCATGCGGGCGCGCATCATGAAGCTCACGGCGCGGCGTGTGTCCATGACGTTGCGGCGGATGCGGCCGTTCAAGTCTTCCTGGCGGGCGATGGCGGCCAGGGCCTCAGCGGCGGCGGCATCATTCACCTCGTTGTGCAGCACCTTCTTGCTGACCTTTTCGAGGTCGTCATAGATGCCTTCGAGCGTGTCGGCGGAGTACTCTGCATCGGCGTCGTACAGCTTGAGCAGCACGTCCTTGGCGTCCGCGATCAGGGCCGGGATGCGACGTGCGCGCATGCGCAACAGACGGAACACCGGCAGGTCTTCCTTGTGGACGGAGAACAGCACGTTCTCATGCAGGATGAAGGCCACGCGGACGTTGCGCGGGGCTTCGTCGTCGTCGATCAGAAAGTCGGAGCGGATGTGCACGGCGCCGTCTTCTTCGTAGAAGCGGGCGGATTCTTCCAGGTCGTCGTCGATGATGTCGGCGGGGATGAGCATGCCGAACTTGACGGCGATCCAGCCTTTTTCTTCAGGGGTAGGGGCTTCCAGGTCGACCCAGACCGGACGGGCGGGCGTGAGCTCGTCGAGGCTGTCGATTTCTTCCTGAAACAGCCGGCCATTGGCCAGCGTGAACACGTTGAGCATGCGGTCTCCAGCACGTGGGGCCCGGGGCGCGAAACAATGGTTGACGCGGCCGGCGGGTGGACGTACGGGTTGAGGGACGGGGTGAATGGTGTGGCCGCCCCCTCCCGCTTGGCCGGCCGCCCAGCTGGTGCATGGGCTGGCAGGGCCTCACCTGGCTTGCGTGCCCTTCTAAAGGCAGGGCCGGGACAGGTGGCTGGAGTGGGCGGTCACCGAGGGTGACTGTCCAAGGTGATTGCTCCAAGTCGCCGCATCGCGGCAAGGTTTGCATTATCGCCTGCTCTGGCCGGGCGGGCAGGGCTTGTTGCAGCAAGATTGCACCAAAAAGTCCTCATGAACGCCGTGCTTGCGAGCGGAGGGCCGGGGTGTATGGTGGCGGCATGGTTCTGCCCGCATCCCGACTCGATCTCAACCTGTTTCGCGTGATGGACGCCGTGTACGAGCACGGCGGGATATCGGGCGCAGCGCGCCACCTGCACCTGAGCCAGCCTGCGGTCAGCCATGCCCTGACCCGCTTGCGGCGTGCCTGGGGCGACCCGCTGTTCGTGCGCCAGGGCAACCGCATGGTGCCCACGGAGCTGACGCGGCGGGTGATCGGCGAGGTGCAGGCGCATCTGCGAGGCTTGCAGACCTTGATGGGGCAGGCCGATACTTTTGACCCGGCCACGCTGGACATGACCTTGCGTCTGGGCATGCGCGACGTGCTGGAAGCCATCACCTTGCCACCCTTGATGGCCCGCCTGGGCGAGGTGGCGCCGCGTGCCCGGCTGGCCAGCGTGCGGGTGGCGCACGATGCGCTGGAGCAGGTGCTGACGCAAGGCGAGGTGGACCTGGTGATCGACCGCCAGCGGCGTGTGGGTGGGCACATCAAGGGGGTGCATCTGGCCGACGAGACGCTGGCGGTGATCATGCGGCAGGGGCACCCGCTGGCTGGGCGCAAGCTGGAGCTGGCGGCGTATTTGCGGCAGCAGCATGTGATGGTGACCCTGCAACCGGATCAGCCTGATCCGCTCCAGGCGGTGTGGGCCGCGATGGGTCAGGGGCAGCGCAACGTGATCCTGCGCTGTCAGCATTACTTTGCAGCGGCCAATGTGGTGGCGCACAGTGATACCTTGCTGACCTTGCCGCGCACTTACGCGCAGGAGCTGACGCGGGCTTTGCCCCTGTTGGTGTGCGAGCTGCCGGTGGCGGTGCCACCATTGGGGATCTGGATGTACTGGCACGCCGACCGCGACGCAGACCCGGTGCATGCCTGGTTGCGCGAGAGCCTCAAGCAGGGGGTGTACACCTCCATGGGTTTGTTGCGGCCACTTTGAGGAAAGCCTTGCCACATGCACACCAGCTCAAACCGCGTCGAACAGGGTGACCAGGGCCAGCGTCTGGCTGTGGTGGCTGAGTCGCTGTACCTCACGAACCTGCTGGTACTGCCGGGCATGTTGGCGCTGGCCAAGGCCATGGCCGGCCAGGGCTGGCGTTACCCGCTGATCGGGCCACGCAACACCGCGGGGGCCTAAAGCGGGGTGCCTTCAGGCTATTCGGTTTGTGCATGACTTGCGATGAAAATTCATCATTTGATGCACAGCTTGAAGCGGCGTAGCATCCCTGACGTTGACCGAATGACCCACCCATCAGGAGACGAGCATGGACTTCCAGCCCAGTGAACGCGCAGCCAAAACCGCGGCCCGTGTGCGCGCTTTCATCAAGGAACACATCGAACCCGTGGAGCAGGAGCACTGGGAAGGCATCCTGGGCCAGCGCCACGGTGGTGACTGGACGCAGTGGAAGATCCCGCCACGTGTGGAGGCGTTGAAAGCCAAGGCCAAGGCCGAAGGCCTGTGGAACCTGTTCCTGCCCGACCCGGAACTGGGCGCGGGCCTGAGCGTGCTGGAGTACGCCTTCAGTGCCGAAGAAACCGGCCGCTCGATGATGGCGCCCGAGATCTTCAACTGCAATGCGCCCGACACCGGCAACATGGAAGTGATCTGGAAGTACGGCAGCGCCGAGCAGAAGCAGCAATGGTTGACGCCGCTGCTGGCTGGCGAGATGCGCTCGGTGTTCTTCATGACCGAGCCCGATGTGGCCTCGTCGGATGCCACCAACATGGCCGCCACGGCCGTGATCGAGGGTGACGAGATCGTGCTGAACGGCAAGAAGTGGTGGTCTTCTGGCGTGGGTGACCCGCGCTGCAAGATCGGCATCTTCATGGCGCTCACACCCAACCCCGATTTGGGGCGCCACAACCAGCACTCGATGGTGCTCGTGCCCATGGACACCCCGGGCGTCGAGATCAAGCGCATGCTGCCTGTGTTCGGCGAATACGATGAACCGCACGGCCACGGCGAGGTGCACTTCAACAATGTGCGCGTGCCGGTGAGCAACTTCATTGCCGGGCCGGGCAAGGGCTTCGAGATCGCGCAAGGGCGCTTGGGCCCGGGTCGCATTCACCATTGCATGCGCTGCATTGGCGCGGCCGAGAAGTCGCTCGAGCTGGCGATCAAGCGCGGCATCGAGCGCACGGCATTCAAGAAGCAGCTGATCAACCTGGGCGGCAACCGCGAACGCATCGCCGAAGCCCGCGTGGCCATTGACCAGGCCCGCCTGCTGACGCTACAAGCTGCCTGGAAGATCGACACCGTGGGTGTGATGGGCGCGCTGACCGATGTGTCGGCCATCAAGGTGGTGGCCCCGAGCATGCTGCAGAACGTGGTGGACTTCGCCATCCAGATGCACGGCGGCATGGGCGTGTCGCACGACGTGCCACTGAGCGCCTTCTTCAACCAGGCGCGCAGCCTGCGTCTGGCCGATGGCCCCGATGAGGTCCACAAGGGCATGATCGCCCGCCTGGAACTCATGAAATATGGTGTCATGAAGTAAGCGAGCCCGACATTGAGCGACAACACGAAGAACAAGGGCATCGAGGACCAGGGCGGGCGCGTTCGCACTGGTGAAGAGCTCAACGTGGCAGGGGTGGATGCGTGGCTGAAGGGCCATGTGCCCAGCCTGCAGGGCCAGCCCGAGATCACGCAGTTCTCGGGCGGGGCGTCCAACTGGACCTACCGCTTGAGGTACCCCCATGGCGACTTCATCCTGCGCCGCCCACCCGCTGGCACCAAGGCCAAGGGCGCGCACGACATGGGCCGGGAATACCGCGTGCAAAAGGCGCTCAAGCCCGCGTACCCGGTGGTGCCCACCATGATCGGGCTGTGTGAGGACGAGGCCGTGACCGGTAGCGAGTTCTACGTGATGGAGCGCATCGCCGGCATCATCCCGCGCAAGAACATGCCGCGTGGCTTGAACCTCGATGCGGTCACCATACGCCGGTTGTGCACCAACGTGCTGGACAAGCTCGTCGAGCTGCATCAGGTGGATGCCCGCGCCACCGGCCTGGACGGCCTGGGCAAGGGCAGCGGCTATTGCCAGCGCCAGATCGAGGGCTGGAGCCAACGCTACACCAAGGCCAAGACCTGGAACGTGCCTTCATACCGCTACGTGATGGCCTGGCTGAAAGAGCGCACGCCGCAGGACGTGGCCAACGTTGTCATCCACAACGACTGGCGCTTTGACAATGTCATCCTTGCTGAGCAGGACCCGACCCAGGTGATCGGCGTGCTCGATTGGGAAATGGCCACGCTGGGCGACCCGCTGATGGACCTAGGCAATGCCCTGGCCTACTGGATCCAGGCCGATGACAACAAGCTGATGATGGCCACGCGTCGCCAGCCGACGCACCTGCCTGGCATGCTGCGCCGTGAAGAGGTGGTGGACTACTACCTGGACAAGACCGGCTGCAAGCTCGATCGCCAGCGTGACTGGGCCTTCTACGAGGTCTATGGCCTGTTCCGCCTGGCCGTGATCGCGCAGCAGATCTACTACCGCTACCACCACAAGCAGACGCGCAACCCGGCCTTCAAGAACTTCTGGATCATCGTCAACTATCTGGATTGGCGCTGCAAAGGCCTGATCAAACAAGCCAAGGGCTGACAAGGACGACACACCATGGGCGCCATCTACCTTCTGCGACACGGCCAGGCTTCGTTTGGCTCGAATAACTATGACCAGCTCTCGCCTGTGGGGCACCAGCAGGCCAAGGTGCTGGGCTCGGCCCTCAAGGCGCGCGGCGTCAAGCCCGATGTGCTGATCAGCGGCACGATGCAGCGCCATCAGGAAACGGCCGCCGGTGCGCTGAGCGAGCTGGGCGTCGAGCTGCCCCTGCAGCACCACGCGGGCGTCAACGAGTTCGACCACGAGAACGTGATCGAGGTGGCCGAGCCGCGCTATGTCGACAAGCTGGTGATGATGAGCGACATGGCCGCATCCGGTGACCCGCGCCGCACCTTCCAGAAATTCTTCCAGGACGCGGTGGCGCGCTGGGTGGGCGGCAACCACGACGACGAGTACAACGAGCCCTGGTCGGTGTTCAAGCTGCGCGTGGTGTCGGCGCTTGAAGACCTGGTCAAGCAGACGCCCCCCAAGGGCAACACGCTGGTGTTCACCTCGGGCGGCACGATCAGCGTGATCTGCGCACACCTGCTGGGCTTGAACGACGCGCAGGCCTTCACCATCAACTGGACGCTGGCCAATGTGGGCATCACCAAGATCCAGGCCGGGCGTGATGGGCTGCACCTGATCTCGGTGAACGAACACGCGCACGTTGAGGGCGCCCAGCCGCCTTTGCTCACCTACCGCTGACGCATACTTCGGGGCTTGGGCCGGCACGCGCAACCGCATGCGCAACCGCAACGCCAGCCCGCATCAACAAGGAACGCAAGGATGAAAGCCCTCAAGATCGCAGGTGGTGTGCTCGCATTGGTGGTGGCGCTGGCAGGCGTCGGCGTGGCAACGGCCTGGGCGCCAGACCGCCCGGTGGACACACTCAAGGCGCGCTGGGCCCCGGCGCCATCGCAGTTCGTGCCCATCATGGGTATGCAGGTGCACCTGCGCGATGAAGGCCCGCGTGACGACCCGCAACCCATCGTGCTGCTGCATGGCACTTCGGCCAGCCTCCATACCTGGGAAGGCTGGGTGGCCGCGCTCAAGGGCCAGCATCGCGTCATCACGGTGGACTTGCCCGGCTTTGGCCTGACCGGCCCCGCGCCCGATGGCGACTACCACCTGCCGCATTACGCGGACTTCGTGGTCAGCGTGCTGGATCACCTGCAACTCAAGCAAGTGGTGCTGGGCGGCAACTCGCTGGGCGGTGAGATCGCGTGGATGACGGCCGTTGGCCACCCCGATCGCGTCAGCAAGCTGGTGCTGGTGGATGCGGGTGGCTACCCCTTCAAGACCGAGGGCATGCCCATTGGTTTCAAGGTCGCGCGCATCCCCGCGCTCAAGCCGTTGATGACGCACATGTTGCCGCGCCACATGATCGAATCCAGCGTGCGCAGCGTGTACGGTGACCCTTCCAAGGTGACGCCCGAGTTGATCGACCGCTACTACGAGCTGACCTTGCGCGAGGGCAACCGCGAGTCCCTGGCCGCACGTTTCAGCCAGAGCCCGCTGGGCGCCAATGCCGACCGGATCAAGCAGATCAAGCAGCCCACGCTGATCATCTGGGGTGGGCAGGACCACCTCATCACGCCTGACAACGCCGACAAGTTCCAGCACGACATCAGCGGCAGCCGCCTGGTGGTGTTCGACAAGCTGGGCCATGTCCCACAGGAAGAAGACCCCGCCGCCACCGTCGAGGCCTTCAAGACCTTCATCGTGCAGCGCTGAAGCGCACCGGCACGCTCCCCCAACCTGATCACGACTCGAACCAGAAAGACCATGGCCCAACGCAGACAGAACATCCTCATCACCGGTGCCAGCTCAGGTTTGGGCGAAGGCATGGCACGCGAGTTCGCCGCCATGGGCCGCAACCTGGCGCTGTGCGCGCGTCGTGTGGACAGGCTGGTCGAGCTCAAGACCGAGCTGGAAGCCAAGCACCCCGGCGTGAAGGTGCTGGTGCGCCCGTTGGACGTGAACCAGCACGATCAGGTGTTCGAGGTGTTCCGCGCCTTCAAGCAGGAGTTGGGGCAGATTGACCGTGTGATCGTCAACGCAGGCCTGGGCAAGGGCCAGCCCATCGGCAAAGGCCGTTTCGACGCCAACTTGCAGACCGCACAGACCAACTTCATCGCGGCGCTGGCGCAATGCGAAGCGGCGGTCGAGATCTTCCGTGCGCAGAACAGCGGGCACCTGGTGAGCATCTCATCGATGAGCGCGATGCGGGGCCTGCCACGCAACCTCACCACCTATGCGGCCACCAAGGCCGGCCTGGCGGCGCTGACCGAGGGTATCCGTGCTGACCTGCTGCGCACGCCGATCAAGGTCACCACGATCTTCCCCGGCTACATCGAGACCGAGTTGAGCAGCAAGTCGGCCAAGACGCCCCTGATGGTGGACACGGCCTCAGGTTGCCGTGCGCTGGTGGCCGCCATCGAGCGCGAGCCGGCCAAGGCCTGCGTGCCCAGCTGGCCCTGGACGCTGGTGGGCTGGTACATGCGCCATGCGCCGCTGGCCTGGATCGCGAAAATGTCCTGATCAGCCTTGATCAGCCCAGTTGGCGTGTGACCACGTCCAGCAACTGGCGGGGGCTGAAGGGCTTGGTCAGGTAGCCATCGGCGCCGGACTGCTTGCCTTGCTGCTTGTCGTGATCCTGACCCTTGGCGCTGAGCATGACGATCTTCATGCGCTTGAGGGCGGCATCCCCCTTGATCTGGCTGCACACGGCGAAACCGTCCAGCGAGCCGGGCATCATCACGTCCAGCAGGACCAGATCGGGCTTGAGCTGGCGGGCCATCTGCAGGCCGAGGTCGCCGTTCTCCGCCTCGTGGATATCAAAATCCTCGATTTCCAGGGTCATTCTGATCAGTTCGCGGATGTCCGCCTGGTCTTCCACGATCAGCACGCGTTTCATCTGAGCCTTCTCCCATCCTCAAGCGAGCAGTATTGCCCTAAAGCCGTGTCCTGAAAAGTCGAAGATGACGCGTAAAGTCTAAATGTTTCGATCCGCAAACCGAGGTAAGTTGCGGGTCATCGGACAGGATGGAGGCGCACCAGGCATGATTCATCGGGCATGGCGCAATGTACTGGGCTCGGCTAGGCTGGTGGTCGAGTTGCTGTTGATCGTGGCCATATGCGAAGTGGTCGTGATGTTCCTGCTGCCCTCGCTGGCGCCGGGTTTGACGGCCTGGCAGGACGCCTTGCTGGATGCGCTGGTCTTGTCCGTGATGGCGGCGCCCCTGGTGACCTGGCGGGCTCACCGCATGGTGCCCCGCGTCGCGAGCGCGCGCGTGCTGGCAGCGCCTTCGCAGGCGCATGTCCGCGTGCTGCCGTGGCTGGTGTTCGTGCTGGGCATCGGTTTGAGCGTGTGGCTGGCCTGGGGGCTGCATCGGCAGGCGCAGCATGCGGCCTACGCGCGCTTCGAGCAAGTGGCCGACAGCCTGCAGGGCACGGTGCAGGGCCGCTTTGATCGGGCTGCCGACGGGTTGCGTGACATCGCCAGTGCGACAACCCTCATGGGGCACGCTCTGGACCGCGGGGAGTTGAGCGCCTGGGTGAAGACGCGCAACCTGGGGCGCGAGTACCCGGGCCTGCTGGCCCTGAGCCTGATCAAGCCCATACCCCGGGCGGCGTTGCCCGCCTACGAGGCGCAGGTGCAGGCGCAAGGGTTTCCAGGGTTCAAGGTCCGCACCGCGGGGCAGGCGCCTGTGATGTACGTGATCGATGCCATCGAGCCGCTGGCGCCCAATCGCCTGGCCCTCGGCTTTGATGTGAGCTCGGAGCCCACCCGACAAGAGGCCCTGCAACGCGCCATCGACACGGGGGAGGCGACGCTGAGCGGCCAGGTTCACCTGGTGCAGATCGGGCACCCTCGGCCCGCGTTCCTGTACTTCCTGCCGCTTTACAAGCCGGGCTGGCCCGTCGCGACGGTGGCGCAGCGCCGCGCGGCGCTGGAGGCCCTCGTGTCGGCGCCCATCCTCCTGGACGGCCTGCTCGATGGCCTGGACCCGTCCCTGCTCTACCAGGCGCAGTACGCCCTGTACGACGTCAGCGGCGGGCGGGCGGCGGTCTTGTTTGTCTCATCCACACCGCAGGCCCCGATGGGCAAGCGCGCCCCGGCGCCCCAGTTCGCGTCCAACCACGCGGTTTCCGTTGGCGGGCGGACGCTGGCGCTGCGCATCCAATCCACCACGGCTTTCGACATCGACAACGGCTACGTCATGGCGGTGTGGCTGGTGCTGCTGGGCGTGCTGCTCAGTGGCATGGCCGCGGTGTCTGTCTGGCTGATGAACACGGGCCGGGTGTGGGCCCGGCAAATGGCGCAGACCATGACGGCAGACCTGCAGGCAGCGCAGGCCCAGTTGCGGGCGCACACCCAGCAGATGTCGGCCATCTTTTCCTTGTCGCCGGATGCCTTTGTCTCGTTCGACATGGCCGGTTGCGTCAGCTACATCAGCCCTGCATGGGCCAGCTTGACCGGCCTGTCGTCGCAAGCCCTGCTGAGTCAGACGGAAGCGGCGTTCAGCGCCCATCTGTTCGAACGGGCCGTGCCAGGGCAGCCGATCCATGGGCTGGACGCGCTCAAGCAGGCAAGTCCAGCCGACGGTGAGGTCAGAGACCACGCAGACGCCACGCGCGTGGTGGTCGAGATGAGGCCGCCAGCCAGACGGATGCTGGAGATGCGCCTGAGCCGCAGCGAGGGCGGCGCGGTGTCGCAGGTGCTGCATGTGCGCGACGTGACCATCGAGACCGAAGTGGGCCAGATGAAGAGCGCTTTCCTGTCCATGGCCGCCCACGAGTTGCGCACCCCGATGGCCAGCATCTTTGGCTTCACGGAGTTGCTGCTCACGCGTGAGCTGTCACCGGACAAACAAAGGGATCTGCTGAGCCGCATCTACCGCCAGAGCGAGGGCATGACGGCCATCATCAACGAGCTGCTGGATCTGGCGCGCATCGATGCCCGCCAAGGCAAGGACCTCAGCTTCAATGCGTGCGACCTGTCCGAGTTGCTGGAGGAGGTCATCCGCGATTTCAAGTTCCCCGCGCAGCGCCAGGCGCCGTTCACCGACTGGCCCGCGCAGCCGATCATGGTGTGGGTTGACCGCCAGAAGATGCAGCAGGCCGTGCTCAATGTGCTGTCCAACGCCTACAAGTATTCACCGCAAGGTGGTGATGTGCGTGTGCGCATCTTGACAGCGCACCGGCAAGGCAAGCCGCATGTGGGGGTTGAGATCCAGGATGAGGGCATGGGCCTTGCGCCGGATCAGCTGGCGCGAATAGGCGAGCGGTTTTACCGCGCGGACAAATCCGGCAATATCCCGGGCACCGGTCTGGGTGTGGCCATCGTCAAGGAGATCATGGAACTGATGGCGGGGCATCTGGCCTTGCTCAGCACACCGGGCCAAGGCACGACCTTCACGCTGTGGCTCCCCCTTATGGAGGACCTGAGCGTGAGCGGGCCTGTTCGGTAACGGCTTCGTCGGGATTGCGCCAGCTTCAGGCGTTACGACGCCCGGCCAGGAGCGTGGCGAAAGGGTTGCGCGGCACGCGGTTTTGAATTTTTTTGAGGATACCTTTGCGTTCCAGGATCGGTTGCTCGATCCAGTGCCAGGACAGTGCGGCAAAGATGAAGGTCAAGGGGATGGCCGTCAGGATGTTGAGGAGCCAGTCCCTGGCCCATGGGAATTGGTACACCAGCACCTGTTGAATCGGGAAGCCGTAGAGGAACAGGCCGTAGGAATAGTCACCCTTCTTGAGCAACTCGATTTTGGTCGGGTTGGTCAGGCCCAGGTAGGCCGTGGCGTAGGCGGCGGGGAAGGGCGAGAGGTAGATCAGCCGTTGGTCAAACAGCGAGGCCACTGTGAACGCCGCGCACAGCAGGAAGAGCGGGCGGCTCCAGGGGATGGAGGCGCGGTTGATATAGAACGCGATACCGGCCAGGAAGCACATCACCAGCGTGCGGCCAGCCCATGGGGGCGCACCGGCCCATAGCACGCGTGCTTCCAGAACCAACGAGAACGCCAGGACCAAGGCTGCGAACAAGCGTGGCTGCAGGTGCGTGCCAAACAAGGCCAGCGCCGCGATCACGATGTAGCACTCCAGCTCCATGGGGATGGTCCACAACTGACCATTGACCATGTCCGTGGGATTGCTCTGGAAGACGCCAGGCAGATGGAAGTGAATAAAGCCCAGAGCGTTGCCCATGTAGCTCTGGAAATCGGCATGCAGAAAGTAGTCGCGCCACGGCAAGGTGGTGACGATCGGGCCGATGATCAGCGCACAAAAAAAGGTGTCGACAATCAAGGCGGGGAAAATCCGGAACGCCCGCAGGCCCAGGAATGTCGTCAGCCCTTTGGCGCGCTCCAGGCTACCTGCCACCAGGAAGCCACTCAGGGCGAAGAACATGGGCAGAATCACCGCGAACAGGCGCCCGAAAGGCGTCTGCGTGAAGGTGCTCTGGTAAGCCTGGCCATAAGACGTGACCACGCTGTGGAAAGCAATCACAGTCATGGCCAGGATCAGCCGCATGTAATCAAAGCCGGAGGCTTTCCCGCCTGTGGCCTGGATGCGGTCTTGAAAACTGATTTGAGTGCTGGACATCGTGCACGAAGGCCTCAGTGAGCGGGCTGTGGCTCAGCCCCGTAGGTTGACACGGATGAGGGATGACTGTCTGCAAAGCCCGATGACAGTTTTGAGCGAGTATTGCACGCGTACCACGCGCAGTGGAGCGGTGTGGCTCCCCCTAGCCCGAGGGGGGTAGGTATGGCCCGGAGGCGTTACAGCTGGGCTGCCAGGCGTGCGGCCTGGTCAATGGCCTTCTTGGCATCCAGCTCACCGGCTTCAAACGCCCCGCCGATGACATGCACCTTGCGGCCCAATGCCTGCAGTTCGTCGGCCAGTGAACGCAAGGGCACCTGGCCGGCGCACAGCACCACGTTGTCGCACGCGATCCAGGTCGGGTCCTTGCGCTCCTCGCCATAGCTGATCAGCAGGCCTTCATCGCCGATGCGCTCGTAGTTGACGCCGCCCACCATCTCGACGTTCTTCATCTTCAAAGTGGTGCGGTGGATCCAGCCTGTGGTCTTGCCCAGGCCGGCGCCCAGCTCGCCCTTCTTGCGCTGCAACAGCACCACTTCGCGCGCCGGTGGGCTCACCTTCGGCTTGGCTGTGCTCAAGCCCCCGGGTGACAGGGCCGGATCGGTCACGCCCCACTCGGCCTTCCAGGCTTCGAGATCCAGCGTGGTGGAGTGCCCATCGTGCACCAGATACTCGGCCACATCGAAGCCGATGCCGCCTGCACCGATGATGGCCACTTTCTTGCCCACCTGTTTGTGGTGGCGCAGCACGTCGACGTAGCTCAGCACCTTGGGGTGGTCCTGGCCGGGGATCTTCGGGTCGCGCGGGTTCACGCCCGTGGACACGATCACCTCGTCGTAACCTTGAAGCTGAGCCGCATCCACCTTGGTCTGCAGATGCAGCTTCACGCCCGTGAGCTCGACTCGCTTGTGGAAGTAGCGCAGCATCTCGTGGAACTCTTCTTTGCCGGGCACCTGTTTGGCCATGTTGAGCTGGCCACCGATGTCGTCGGCCGCATCAAACAGGTCCACGGCAAAACCGCGTTCGGCCAGCAAGGTAGCGACGGTCAGGCCGGCTGGGCCCGCACCTACCACAGCCACCTTGCGTTGGGCGCTGGTGGGTTTGAACACCGGTTCGGTCTCATGGCAGGCGCGTGGGTTGACCAGGCAGCTCGTGAGCTTGTTGCGGAAGATGTGGTCCAGGCAGGCCTGGTTACAGGCAATGCAGGTGTTGATTTCGTCGGCGCGGCCTTGTGCGGCCTTCTTGACAAAGAAAGGATCGGCCAGCAGCGGGCGCGCCATCGAGATCATGTCGGCGCAGCCATCGGCCAGCACGGCCTCGGCCACCTCGGGCGTGTTGATGCGGTTGGACGTCACCAGCGGGATGGCGATGCCGGCCAATGCCAGCTCCTGCTTCATCTTCTGCGTGACCCAGGTGAAGGCCCGGCGTGGCACGCTGGTGGCAATGGTGGGCACACGCGCTTCGTGCCAGCCGATACCGGTGTTGATGATGCTGGCGCCGCCTTGGGCAATGGCCTTGCCGAGTGTGACCACCTCGTCCCACGTGGAGCCATCGGGCACCAGGTCGATCATCGATAGGCGGTAGATGATGATGAAATCACGGCCCACCGCCTCGCGTGTGCGCTCGACGATCTCGATGGGCAGGCGCATGCGGTGGCTGTAGTCACCGCCCCATTCGTCGGTGCGCTTGTTGGTGTGGCGGGCCAGGAACTGGTTGATGAAGTAGCCCTCGGAGCCCATGATCTCCACGCCGTCATAACCCGCTTCACGTGCCTTGACGGCGCAGTTCACGAAGGCGCGGATCTGCCGCTCCACACCGCGTGCCGACAGCGCAAAGGGCTTGAACATCGAGATGGGCGACTGGATGCGTGAAGGCGCCACCGCCAGCGGGTGATAGGCATAGCGCCCCGTGTGCAGGATCTGCAGCGCGATCTTGCCGCCGGCCTGGTGCACGGCTTGCGTCACCACCTGATGGCGCCGTGCGGCACCCGAGGTGGCCAGCGTGCCGGCAAAGGGCTTAGCCCAGCCCGCGATATTGGGCGCAAAGCCGCCGGTCACGATCAGGCCCACGTCGCCCTCGGCCCGTTCACGGAAGTAGGCGGCCAGCTTGCTCAGGTCCCGCCCGTCTTCCAGCCCAGTGTGCATCGAGCCCATGAGCACGCGGTTCTTGAGCGTGGTGAAGCCCAGATCCAGGGGGGACAGCAGGTGGGGGTAGGCTGTGCTGGCGGGTGTACTGGTGGACGACATGGTGGCGCGTGCGCGAGGGTGGCGGTTGACGCGCGATCGTGCCACAAGCGGGGGAGCATCTCGCGACAGCTCACATCTCAACTCATCTCACAGATAGCGCTGTACCCCCAGCAGGCAGGACTGGTTGACGCGTACGTCGCGTCGCTTGGTGGTTTCGCACTGCGCGTGCAGGTTCCACTGCGCGTTCAGGCTGTAGCGCGTGCGCACGAGCAGGCCGGTCTCAAAGGGCTGCTTGTCCAGGTAAGCGCGGGCGAAGGCTTCGGTCTGCACGCGCCACTGTGCATTCAGGTCGCCCAGCAGACCCAGGGCAATGCCGCTGCCCACGGCCCAGGGCTGCTGCGGCAGGGTGCGGTCCCAGCGCGCCTGGTTGTCCATGAAGGCATAGCCCAGCCAATGTTGACCGGGTGTGAGCTCGGTGGCCAGGCCAGGCCCGCCGCGCAGGTTGATGCCCAAGGGCCGGGTGCCGTCGGCACGCGTGGCCAGGCTGCGCTCCAGGCCGATGTGCACGCGCCAGGACTTGCTGGCCATCAGGGGCTCTTGCGGGCTGATCGAGCTGATGTCTACCGGCGTGAACGCTTCCAGTTGCGCATGCCCGTTGGCCGCCTTGGTGAAGGCCACGTTGAAGAACTGGATGGCCGCGCCGCGCTGGTA
>JABXJQ010000024.1_pt1 | contig 18407 bp, 16 predicted proteins | sample 7436221 | NCBI WGS metagenome assembly JABXJQ01 (sample SAMN14395755, study PRJNA613071) | wetland metagenome | isolation source: water sample H0 from high-altitude wetland | place: Chile: Salar de Huasco, high-altitude wetland | collected 2015-11-10
ATCTAAAGGGCATAAAGGGAAATTATGTGGGCATAATATTGTGCCCTAGGGCTTGTGCATTTGACAATAATATATGTAAGAGGAATTTGTTCTTGTATCGCAGTGATGTAAGATGTATGGAAATCATTAGTGATGAATGATAGAGATATTTGATAATGAATTCTTATTTTTCCTTATAACAATGTTGTATGATAGTGGTTACAATAGAGAAGTATAGTTGTGACTTATGTTCCAACGACATGGAAATATGGCAATGTCTCTTGTGTTTATTATTATGATACCTTCTATGTATCTTCAATAATGTGATTCTTGACAGTGATATGTAACAATGATTCTTAACAATGCTTTTTATAATGATATATGGCAGTGTCCATGTGACAAAGGTGGCAGTGATATCTATAACATATGTGATGGTGCCTCTATGACAGAGATGTGTGGCTATGATTTATGGCCATGATGTATATGATAGTGATGTACATGATAGTGGTGTCTATGATGATAATGTATAAAACTATGATGTGTATGAAAGTGATGCTTATGACAGTGTTGACAATAACTCTTGTGACAAGGATAGGAGGGTTTTTGAATACTTCCTTGAGAGGCATGTCTATTTTTATCTTATGAGGATATAGTATGATCTAGGAGTGGCCCTAGGTGGCCTAATATGATTGATGACGAAATCCTTATGTCTCATGATATTTATACATTGTATCTCAGTTGAATATTTGATGAATATCTAAGAAGAAGAATTTGGTTGGGTTTTCTCCCTTGTGGAGTTTTTCTTGGTATATAACCTAAATCCTGATGTCTCTATTATATGATTTTCTTCTATTGTTCCTTATTGTTCCACTACATTGTTGAAGTTATTATTCTCTCTACATAATTGCTAATGATGATATGATGTTATGGGGTGAATGTAATGTAAAATTTTGAAAAGGTTTAAGGTTGCAATTATCTACAGTAGTGAACAATATATCCCTAAAAATTAACATTGATCTCATCAAATGTGAAATTTGAGATGTCAATAATCCTATATTCATCTAGAGGTGGAATCCCAATCTCATTAAAAGGAAGTTCCCAACTATCAAAGGAGTTGGAGGTCAAATATTTAAAATAGCTATAATTTTCTCAGGGTATGTTGTATGGTTTTCCTCCTCTTGGTCATCATCTATGATAATTTCTTCCTCAATCTTTTTGATCATTTAGCTCTCTTCTTATTTCTTCCTCTTTTCCTCCTCAAGCTGTAATCTTCTTTCTTCCTCTTCCTCCTGCTTCTTGAGGGCCTCTTGTTGCTATATTAAGATATTTCTTCTCTTTATTGTTCTTTTGTTCTTCTTCCTTTATTTGCATAGCCTCTTGCTGGCCATTTCTTATTCTTCCCTTAATCTATGCTATTATTCTTGTTTCTTCCTTCTAGATTCTTAAATCTATTTCTTCCTCTTCTCCTCTTGAATTTCCCCTTTAGTTTTTTAATCTTCTTTAAACTTCTTGCTCCTTTCTTCCCCATCTTCTTGTTCTTGTTTCCTATTCAACATAGTATTTTGAATGTTCATTTCATCCTTGATCCATTGTTGTGGCTTATCTAGAACATTTGTTGTATTAGAAGGGCCTAATTCTTCACTTGGTCCAACTGCTATAGAACCATTGTAATGGATATTTTCTTCTTATGTTGAAAAATGCAGCGAGAAAGTCTTAATCTTATTTTTCCTTGGTCAAAATGAGAAAATTTTCATTTCCACATCAACAAACAACTTGGATGCAAATAAAATTGTGTGACATGGCTTGTGTCACTCAGTTTACTCAATGAATTTGAGTTAGAGGAGTTGGAGTTCAGTTAAGCATGTGCGATAGCTAAGTTGTAGCAACCAAGGTAAGCTATTTTAAGTTGTTTTCAACTAAACTAGTTCTAACTGTTGGAGGAACTAGTGGAAGGTCAATTTCCCAGTGAGACTTCAGTCTAACTAAGTGATCATCCAATTAACTAATCAATCATCCCAAAATAGCTAGTGCATGTAGAGAATTCAAGTTCCCCATTTGTGGTGGATATTCCAAGGTGGTGTAACATCAATTATAGAGTAGTATTGAGTGTACACGTGTTGAATGAAGTCAAATGATCAACCTTGGGAGTTGTGCAAACATTTTGGAGGAAATTCCTAAATAATAGGGCCTAATTTCCTTAGGAATTTCACAAGGAAATAGGGCTCAAGCAGAGGAAAAAATTGACTAAATCTAGGTCAAATATTCTCAGTAAGTAGAGAGATAGGCTATTCACTTGTAGGTTGTGCTAAATTAAGCAAAGAAATTGTAATACATCTCTATTCATTAGATTTTGGAAGCAGGAAAATGGGTTTTTAGTAGTTTCCTTTCTCTGGAAAAAATACTGTGTGCATGTGTGTTATTTCTCATTGCATGTTTGTGATTGATGTTCTAAATTGTGAGTTGAGTTCCGCAAAGTAGTAGAGTAGATTTGTGTCTTGATAATTTGATTAAAATTTCATGAGCAGTTGCAAATATACACCATAATTTATACATGGTATCAGATCAAGATTCACATTAGAGCATAAATTTTGAAGTTGTTTCTCAGGAGAATCAAACTTTTAGTTCAATGCTGCAAGATCTCTACAGAGTTGGGAAGATAACCTTCAACGGGTTGAGGTTATAATATTCCTTGGAACGCATCTCTAATTTCATTGCATGGAGGTGGTATTGGATGACAATGGATTTCTAGAATACATCAAGATAGATGTTGCAAAATCACAAGAATCTGATGCCTAGAACCTTTCTCAGTGGAAAAAAGATGTAGCCAAGGTGAGGAGAATAATATTGGAGGGGGTACGGGACCACATTGTCACCAATCTCCATAAAAAGAAACTCTTTACACAATGTGGCAGGAACTGACAGATCTGTTCTAGAATAAAAACAACCATAAGAAACTTGCGTTCAAGGATAAAATTCGAAATATCAAGATGCAGAAGCATGACATTATTCAATAGTATCTGAGCAAGCTCACACAAGTTTATGATGAGCTTGCAAGAGTTGGTGTTACTATTTCAAATGATGATTCGTTAAGCCTATCCCTTCTAGGCCTTCCCAAGGGCCAGCACAACCACCAAAATTCAATGAATGGGAGGGAGAAATTACAGAATTGGGAATGCTTATGGTCTTATTTGGTACATGAGGAAATAAGGTGGAATAACAAAGATGGAGCAACAACCAAAGAAGCGGAAGAGGACTTTGATCTAGTTGGAAAAGGATTGAATGCCAAGGGAAATAAGTCCCAAGGTGAGGTTGAATCTAGCCAAGGGGGAAAGAAGAAATAATTTTCCAAAATGAAATGCTTTCCTTCAATTGTCATGAATTTAGGCACTATGCTATGAAGTGTCCACACAAAAGTTCTAGCAAGAAGGAGCCTACAAGAGGAGTAGTAGGTGAATCCTTAGCTTCACAGTTCAATCTTAACTTCACCCTTATCGCATGCATGACCAACACAATGATGGGGACTACGTGGTACTTGGACTCTAGTGCCCTGTTCCACATGACAGGGTGTAGAGAGTTTTTCAGTGACCTAGAGGAGAAATATCTCTTGATGCACATAGGGTTTGGGGATGATGGAATGTACAATGCTACTGGTATTGGTATAGTCACCTTTCAAAGGGAGTCAAGGTCCCCTCTTTGACTCAAGGATTTTAGGTTTGTTCCAGGCCTAAATAAAAATATAATCTTTATAGTAGTTTTGTACAGACTTGAGTAGCAGATTAGCGTTCATGTGAAGAAATTATGTAATATTGAGGTATAATATGCATGTACAGACTTGAGTAGCAAGAAAAAGATTAGAGATATGGTGATTGAGAGGGAGCATGATATACCTCTCAAAATGAAGCCTCAAGAAGTTGTGGAGTAGCCACAAATGGAGAAGCAAAGAGGAAGCATAGTGGAGAAATATACTAAAGCAGATACCTCCAATAGGGGAAGAGTTTGAGACAAGTAGGAAGAGGGAGAACATGTAGCTATAACTACAAGAGTTAGGTGGAGTGATGTAGATCCTTAGTCTAAGAGTTGCATAAATTTGGGCACGGTCCATTGAGGCGTTCTACCCATGGATCATTACCTTGCTGCAGGGGTCCATAGTATACAGTAGTAGGAGGATTAATGTAATTCAAATACTAAGGATTGCATAGGAGTGTTTACAATAGAGTAGGAGGCTTAGTAGAAAAGTCAACAACAACACAATTTTACCAGTAAACAATTGCAGGCACAATTGACTTAGGTTTTTTGGATGCTTTTCAGTTGTAGACATTACAGTCGAAATAATAATAGTGAGAGGTGTTGCATGTAGTACATTCTACAAGTGAAGGATAAGGGTTGTTGATAATCCATTTCTTTTTGAGAGGGAGTGTTGAGAAATGTAGCAAGAAAGTCTCAATTTGATTTTGCCTTGGTCAAATTGAGAAAATTAAAATTTCCACATCAGCAGATAACTTGGTTGTAGTTAACTTGCGTGACATGGATTGTGTCACTTAGTTTACTTAGTGAATTCAGGTTAGATGATTTTTCAATTTAGTTAAGCATGTGTGATTGCTAATTTATAGCAATCAAGGTTAGTTATTTCAAGCTATTTTTAGTTAAACTAGTTCTAGCGATTCGAGGAACTAGTGGAAGGCCAACTGTGTAGTGAGAATTTAGTCTACCTCAGTGATCATCCAGTTAATTGATCAATCATCCCCAAATAGTTATTGTATATAGACAATTCAAGTTCCCCAACTGTAGTGGAGATTCCAAGGCATTGTAACATCAGTTGTAGACTAGTCTTGAGTGTACAAGTGTTGCATGTAGTCAGATGATCAACCTTGGGAATTATGCAAAATTTTGGAGGAAATTACTAAATAATAGGGGCCTAATTTCCTCAGGAATTATGCAAGGAAATAGGGGCTCAAGCATAACAAAATTGACTAAGGCTGGGTCAGAGATTTTTAGTAAGCAGAGAGATAGGTTATCCACTTGTAGGTTATGTTTTGTTGAGAAAATAAATTGTAATGCATCTCTATTCATTAGATTAATGCAAGCAAGAAAATGGGTTTTTAGTAGATTTCTTTCCCATGGAAAAAATTTTGTGTACATGTGTGTTATTTCTCATTACATGTTTATGATTGATGTTCTAAATTGTGAATTGTTTTCTGCAGAGAAGTAGAGTAGGTTTTGTCTTACGATTTTGATTCAAAATTTCATGAGCAGTTGCAAATATACACCATAATTACCTACATATTCTTCCTAGGAGATCAAGGCATATGGCCATGTGAATGTCAACTTTCCACAATGTTGTGTTCATATACCTCTAGGGTCATATAGATGACAACCCATCTCACCGAATTTGAGGTGGTCTAATTTTGTAATTTTTACCTCTACCACCTTCAAAATATTTAGTTCATATGAACCTATTTGCAAGGGGAAGATGGGACATATTGACTTCTTTGACTTTTATAATGTCCTCGATAGTATTGTACAAAGGTGGTAACAAAATTACTTCATTACCACTTTATCTGTTACAAACAATGACATGAGATGTGGATTTCTAAATGCTCTGAATACCCTAATGAATGTACCTTGAGGTGATGTGAACCAATCTGCAACATTCGCTATAATTTCGCTGGCCTTGTTTGTCATGGAAGGTGCCTCAATACCAAAAATCATTCGATATACTACTGAGATGAATTGTTCAATGATATTTACATACACACCCCTATAAATGACATCCCACAATATCTTTTAGTATACGAGAACATGAGGTTTTTATTTGGTCCACTTCCACTCCAAACTTGGGAATTCATTCTTATAATATATTTCATCCAACAAATAAGATGACATATAAAAATTTGGTTGCTCAACTCTTGTCATGTTCTTTGCATTCTCCACACATTTTTTCAATTGTTAGGCTATGATATTAGACAAATTAAATATGGCACCCTTGGTGGCACATGGGTGTATTATATAGACCCATCTATCCTTTAAAAAATTGTGTTCTAATGTCCATATAACCTACAACACATGGCCATCAGATATCGGTACACTTTCTTCAATGAATTGGTTTTGTAAATTCCATCAAGTTTCTAGTGGAATTTGTCTAGCTATTGCCACAAAATCTTAAGAATGTCCTTCATGGATTCCCCAAAACCAACATAGAATCTTGTGTTGAGATATTCCTCGGGCTTTGGGAGCTTATAGTATCTATGCAGATCATAAGGCTGATATGTGGCAATATCCTTACCCTTTTCACTTCTAATGATCATTCTTTAAGAATCAATGTGTTTCAATATCCACCCAAAGGTTTCCGCACAATAAAATATTGTGTAGTGGTAAGCAACTTTGTTGAAGATGGACCTCTTGATATTGACATACACCTCTCTTCTTTTAGGTCTTGTGGGATTTCATTCCTACCAAAATCCTTAATTAATTTTTTCCATGTGAGGGCAGTGGATTCGTCTATAAAGCATGTTATGTTTGTTAATATTGGTGCTTTGGGTTTTGGACAAGCCACAACACCCTCAATGTTGCTTTCAACTGCCTCTCTCGTGAGTCCCTTCCTTGTAATTGGAGGAATTCTGTCGGTAGAGGATGACAATCTAATACACTGGAGATTTGGGGTACCTGGAAGCTGGATATTATTCGTGGAAACACATACAATATTAGTTCAAAACCCCTACTCTAACTTATTTAATTTATGAAAAATGTTTTATATGGAGAAACAATGCACTAACATTGGGCGCAAGTGCAAGAGTTAGAAGCAGAGTTGGATGGCTTGAGCATTGAAAATGCATAATGCACCAACACTGGAAGGGAACTTAGGTTTTGGGCACAATGCACAAATTTTAGATACAAAGGTTGATTGGATTGGGTTGCACAACGCACTAGAGGAGCAAGCTCATATATATTTGGCACAAGTGCAAGAGTTAGAGATAGAGGAGTCAAACGAGAGAGAGAGCACAAGAAAATAAGTAAGTAGAACTCATTAAAAACATGGTCACACATCTATATATAAATAAATTATGAATAATATGAAAGGTTGTATAGTCAAAATGACACAAGAGACAAAAAAATAAAAATGAAAAGACACAAACCCAAGCACGCTTTTTAGGTGCGACAAAAGGACTTACTTGGATATGAACGCATTGTAATTGCAAGATGGGAGGATGGTCATGCTCAAAATATGCATGGACCATGAAGGAGGAAAATAAACTATGAAATGCACATTGGGATTTGGATATTTATATATTTTTCCCACACATGTGCACTTGTCAGGTCTTTGAAGTGCACCCAACACATATCCTTGTGATGAGGGGAGTTGATTATTGTCTGGGAACATGATAGCACTAATATTAGGAAGTACATTACCACTGGGTTTGATACTTGTGACTTGTGTTGGATTTCCAATCAAAAGTGCTCTATGAAGGAGAGGAGAGGTAGGCTTGTGTAGAAATCATGCGTTATCCCTTGGAGACATTTTGAAACAAACCCAATTGAGATCAACACAAAGGAAATGTGAAACAAACTTAAGATGACCTCAATTATATAAAAAAAAAGGAGAACATGATTAGTAAACTTAATATGAACTCAATGATACAAACAAAAGGAGAACATGCTTAGTGGGAGCTCCAACATTTGATGAGCTCAAAACTTTTGGAGGGTTTTGTACTAGCTACAACTAATTCTTATATAATTTATTCATCCTACCATCATCAACTTGATGTATTTGCTCATTATAGTGATTCACTACCACTATATAGTCTATAAAGGTTGAGGAATGAATAGAACTACATCAATACAAGTAGAGAGGAATGATGGACTTACATTTAACTTATGTAGTTAAGAAAGACATTGGAAAATATGGAAAGCCACTCCATTAGAAGGGAAGTATTTTACATAGAATCATTCCTAGATTCATGATTCAAGGTGGTGATTTCACTATTAGATGTGTGTTGATGGGAAAAATTTACCACCAATAGTAAGGGGGTTTCCCTGGTGTAAAGTACCAATTAGACCTCACATTGTTTGGGATGGGATTCCCATCTAGTATGTGGGCCTGACTGCCACTGTGTTTGATTCCTCTTGGATTTCAAATGAAGGGATGCTAATATGAGGAAAAGTATGAAATAATTGGGGAGTAAGGAAAAATTAGTACACAAATGATAAACTTTAAGTACAAGATACAAGAATATAACAAAAAAACAACAACAAGAAGCATATCTGAAGAGGAGTTCCTAAAACCATATGAGACATGCAAGAGTAAGAAAGTACTAGAAATTAATAGCAAATGAGTTCACAATAGATTACTAGTGTTGGCATGGAATGAAAGAGAAAATATTACAACAATCATATGTGCAATAAACAATGAATAAGTTCATTAAATAAAACCCATGTGAAAACAAACATGCACACATAATAGGAGTACCAAATAGCAATCACAACTATTAGAGGAGTGCATGTGAATTTATGCCAATAGTGAAGAGCTTCTTATTGATAATGATGCCATATCAAGTACATGTGCTACAAGCCCAACAAAATTCAATAGTGGACGGTGGACTGCTCATATCATCTCCAAGATAAGTCCCTAGGCTCACCACAACTCAGTCTAAAATCACTAAGAGCGAGATTACTTAAACCTACCTAAGTACTAATAACTATCTCAATGTTAAAAATACTAAGTGATAAATCCCCATGGTTAGAGGAATGAGGGTGTATTTATGCAAATGCGGAGGTGACTCTTCACCTTCCCCATGACTCCTTAGTTTCTCATGACCCTCTAATTTTCTATGATTTGTTTGACTTGTAGGGAATTTTGATATTCTTATGACTCTTACATGACTTTGGCATTTGTTATTTTTATAAAAATAACATTTGTAATGTGACAAATAAATACAATGAGATTCAATGTCGTAGCATGTAAATTCATATAACTAGTAACCATCCAAGCAGTTTCAATCCTAAAAGCACAACTAATAATCATAATACTAAATTGAAGCATTCTATCACAATAAAATAGGAATAATTGTAGCACGTATTCCTTCATTTACTATGAATGAGACTCCTCATTTTTTAATTGATTACGACCTAAGAAACTATATCTCAATTCTATAACACATGTATTCGATAGTAAGAGATTAAAAGGAGTTTACGAGTGTATACCATACCCGATCAACTTCATAGTTACATGATTGAGAAACAATACCTAATGAGGAAGTTATGTTATAAATCCAAAATAGTTTCGCTTCTTGAATTCTCACTCACCAAGCTGCATGAGATGTAGCATGTTCCATAATGTATGCTCATAGCTACTACAATTTTCTCATAATATACATTTTTCAAGTAGTATGTGTCTAATATGGCGATTAGCTTCCTTTCAAGCCCTTTTCTACTTTTGAAAAATATGGCTTCTCTCCGTGTAGGTTCGTACTTGGATAGACAAGTTTATCAACATGATTATTCACTTACGATGTTGTTTGGTCTTCAAATAGGATGTTGGGAAGCACTGGCCATTTTTGTATTAACGTAGTAGTATAAGTAGAATGTTTCTTTTGGGAAGCAAGAAATGCTAGATCAAGTTCACTTAAAATTCATGTTCCAAGTGTGGGGGAACTCGAGAACAATCTTCCATTAATACGATTCAAATTGGCACTGATTCCCTGTTAATTAAAATTTTTTTGAAGATTAATTTTGAGCTTGTGATAGTTTCTAACATCAATGCTAATTGTGTTGTAGGATTCTTCCATAAGTAAATCAAAACAACTACTCATGGCGCTATTGTTTTAGATGGTAATGCAGGGAAGGAGAATCATCTTGGGGATTAGTGCACTATCACTATGCACCAAGGAAAATTACATTAATACATCAAAAGGCTGATTGTGAAGTTTGCATTGTTGCGTACAGCCAGGTACCTAATCATATGCTTTATTGCCAAAACGTAACACTTGCAACATTAAACCCCTTTATGGAGCTAAAGAAAATTTTCTATTTCATCGCCTCTCATTAGGACCCACCTCAAATAATGCCTCATATTTTATATGAAAACATTATTATTATTTTGGGTGGGATGGTTGAGGAATGATGCAATACATTTTATTTCATTCCATATCTTTTCAAAATTGCAAACAATCCTTTCCTTTGCAGGTGCAAATTCAATGTAAGTGTTTTGACATCGTGGAAAATACTCTATTATTGATTTGATTTGGTACACCCTAAATGGAGGAGTTTCTGTGGGATGAATGGTGTGGATGGACCTAGGTGACAACTCATCCATGATGTCCTTTCTATTGGTAGGGGAAAGACTTCCAATTCACTTTTCATGGTAAAATATTAATAATTATGATATATAACATTTTTTTTTTGCAAATGTTATTTTTGAATTAAACAAAAAACCCCATCAACCATATGAACTCATTGTTGCAACAAAGAATCTTGTTTTTACAAATGTTGTTGATATATTAGGAGGATTTTTCCATGAAGTGTATAATTTCAAAGATGGAGATAACCAAGGTTGAACAACTTGCATGAATGTTGTCAACTCTAGATATAGGATTTCTTCCTAGTATATTTGTGATATTTCTGGGATATTCCCGGGATATTCTCTATGAATTCAATGTTTTCTGCAAGAAGCAAACAAGATAATACTATAAATCCAACAACAAATGCTTCTCGTTCTAAATGCATGAAATTATACCAGTAGAAGGATAACCTTAATATGCATTCATGAACTTTCTTGAGGCATACTATGTTAGTGGACCCATATGCTTCACAAACTGCCTCCAAAGTTGCATCCATATTAGCCTCATATTCTTCTCATTGAGGGAAAGTACAAGGCTTCCTTATTGTAAAATAAAAACCATTTTATGTTTTTTTTTGCATTATTAGTCGTGTTGCTTCAAGATATTTTCCCCCAAAAGTTATGTTGTAACAAGGTGTTACGATAAAAAAATATTCATTCATAGTACCAAAAATATCACAACAACTTTGAGTTTCTTCTATAACTTCCAACTTCATAGGATTTGAAATATTTACAAAGTTATTTGTAGCATTGTAGACTTATTTCCTCTTAAGTATCAGTTTCTTTGTAATAGAAATGTCTTATCAAAAATTGGATGGAAGCGAACAATATTTTCTTTCTCAAGATCATAATTGCATGGGAGAAAAACCCAATATTATCACCCTATTCATTTACCTATATTATAGGGTCACAAGGTTCTGAGACCTATCTCCACTTCACAATTATACAATAATCATCTTCACAAATTAATGTAAAACATTTTGATGAAGATTTATCTTCATGGAAATTACAAATCAATGAAGTATCAATGTTGCTACTAGTGCTACAACACACGCCCCCACAATTCTTAGAAATCACATTGTTCCTCTCTTTTTTCTTTGATATTTTAAATTCAAGGACAATGGTGTAAAAATAGGTTGAAGATGATATTTTAAAATTGTAATAAGCCTCCTTGAGGTTGGAGTTCAAACATGAAATAAGCCCCTTTCCTTGAAATATAATGTTACTTTTCTATAGTAATCATTTGAAGCCTTGGAAACTTGCTTCTGAAGACTTGCAACTACTATCTTTCTTTAACTTTTCACTGAATTCAATACTTTTTCCATAGCGACAACATCCTTTGTTACGTTTGGAACACCATAACTTTTTTCAATAATAATATTGTGTCCCTTTGGTCCCTTTGTCACCTTTATAGTATCTTCTAGTTGTTCCACACCTTGCATCATTGTAGCTCTGGAATTAACACCAAATCTAATATCTTTTATAACATAGTTTCTCCTCCAACTCTGTCTGCTAAATTTTTTTTCGTAGCTACTAATCCTACTCAAACATTGAAATGATGTCAATTTTGGATAATTGTCAACACAAAGCATTTCCAAGTCATCTCTTTCAATCTCCTTAAGAAATGTAATATGCACATCTCTTTTAAGCTCGACTAATATGTTATTAGTACTTCTAGAAGTATCTTCGAGAACCTAGTATGGATTCTTTAAGCTAATCCCCTTTGAACTCAGTTCCAATCGATTTGAAGATGTCAAACTATGAACATGACTTGGAATATAGATTCCTTAGGTAAAATGTTGATGAGGTCCCATCATATTCCAACAATTTGCAGAGAGAAAAAATAGTAGATCAAGGTGTGAAATTCACTTACTATCTTCCTATTGTAAGTCATCCTTCTTGTAGCAATGGTAAGTTTTTTTGTTATTTATTTCAAGTGAATCATCCAAAGAAAGGTATTTGGGGTCTTCTACCATTAAAGGAACTCAAATGGTACTTGTTGTTGGATTTCATACAGACATGTACTCAACACCTTATAGCCATGACTAAACCTCCAATCAATACGTTGGATGAATTCAAGGTTATCATCTATATGTGGTTCTACCAATTCATACACAAGGATGCAATGTTGGCTCAATTTTTGTAACTCAAATAAGGCACTAGACAAATGTCCAATAGTTCACCAAGGACTTGATCAACACTCCTTCAATCTTGAGGTAAGGGATGTTGAAGATATACTTCACATTATTTTATTCTCAATTTGCTTCCTGTTGTAGCTACTACAACCACCCTCCAAAATTATTCCCATGCTTAGATTTTGGAGCCTCCCATATCTTTCATGCAATGATTTTTATATCTTGTTTTGATCTCGACTGAAACCTTTTCAAACACAAGCCATTTCTTGCCTTGACTTTGCAGATGTGCCGATCTTCCCTTTAGAAATTCTGCACCTTGGAACGAAGGCTAGCCTTGAGGATCTGAATTATGTAATCCAGAGAGACAGGCCAACTGTGAGCTCATAAACTGTGCAATCCTGAAGGGCATCTTAGAATTGAGCTCAGAAATTGCTCAAAGCTATCCTTCCCCTCATACACTGCGCAATTCACCGAGGAACATAATTTCCCAAGATCTTGAGCCTAGGAATTGCGCAATCTCCTTTACCAATGTGAAAAACCATTTTAATGAAAAAACAGAGTTCACATCCCTTAAAAACAGGAATTGACTAATTGATGTCTGGTTCAGTCCACTAAGATGCTAATTATGATTTTTAGACGAGTGGCGCTATTTCCTTGATTTTAGGCATGTGCGTCAGAAATCCTAACTAGATTATATCTCTATTATAGATTCCCCTAGATATCATTTGGACATTCGATCTTGGATCTATAACATTCCAAACGAGATCAACAAACCTTCGGTGGAGTTTGCGACGCCTTTCCGAGTGATTTCATCTTTTGTTTCATTTTGTCGTTTCACTTCTGTGAATGTTGTTTTACTTGTTTCTCTTCATAGTTGCTAATGTTTTATATTATATTAGCTCATACAAGTGTTGGTTTGGTTCGTCGTTCATGTGTTAGAAGTGTTGGATCAACTTCTTATTTTTTGCCCATTAGTGGGCTTCGTTTCGAAGACTCCCTATGCATGCTTGTTTCTCCTTTTGCATGTTTATCTTTTGCACTTTATCTCCACCAATATATCTTTCCCTTAGCCATATTTTCACTCTTACTTGCACCATCACTCAAATCTGCCACTTTCCCATCCTCTTCTTAGGAAGATCTGCCCCTTTACTTGGGCAACAATTGCCATGATCAACTAGGAAATGCACAAATCCAAGGTTCAAGCATCGTGTGTGGCCTCTGAGACTATGCAATGTGTAGTCCCTGGCTTTCACTACTGCACATTCCATGGTTCTAGGCCTCAAGCCTCATCCTTGGCCACTGAGACTGCACAATGTGTAGTCTCTCCCTTAGTCTCCCCAGGCTGAGATTGTGCATTGCACAATCTCAAGCCTCAAGCTTGTCCCTTGACTGCTGATATTGAACAATGCATAGTTCATGAGGCCAATCTCTTCCCTTAGACTAGGAATTGAGTAGTTTTCCCTCTCATTCTTGTGGTTGCTGCCTTGTTCTTGCTTTTTTTTAGCTAACTTATGTTTTCCATGATTGCATTTTTCTCCTACAGGTACTACAATTTTTGAGCACTTCTCTTGATCAGTTGTTGTCGCTTTGGTCCCGAAGAGATCTATATCAAAGGACACTATAGAGAGCAACACTAGGGAGGAAGTTGAGAGTGCTCTAGTGAATTTTTCAGTTTTCTCAAACAGTTAGCTGTTTATAGAAAATGAGTTAGACATTACATTGAAGAAGATGAATGAGGTGTTCTCGGAAAAAAGCTTCAAAGAAGATCTAGAAGACCATCAAGTGTACATCAATGTCCAAAGGTTAGGATTACACAAGGTTGCATGCAAGTGCAAACATTGTTAGCTAGATATTGTCCCATATAGATAACAAGACCATGACTCTTAATAGTGCTAGTAGACAAAGGCTTGTATATTTTATGGAACATGATTTTCAGAGTATGTATCATTTTCTACTACTAGAATCTTACATGGATTCCTACTTCTATGTGGTCACTAGCTACTTGAGCACAAAGGATATCGTCAAAAGTTGGGTGAAAGAGCCTTCCAAATTCCGCCAAACACCTAACAACACTTACAAGACCAAATATCTCAGGAAGGCTTCTGAGTACTTAATAATATTATGTTGTTGGATCTATGGCCAAAGTAGTGCTGGGAACTTTCCAGAAGGTTGGGTGTTCTTGCTCAAGTAGGTTCTGAATGAAGGAAAACCATTCAATTGGTTGGATTTGTTGGCTCAATAATTGAGGAACCATGTAAATAATTCTAAAAACCCTCCCAAGGGTAACCAAGCTAGATTCTACATGTTTGCCTACTTACTGGATGCAATTTGTGCTCAAAAATCTTTTCCTGGCATGAGTTGGACCTGGCCACCAAAATAACCTCTTGTGCACATTTACTGCAAGCTGCTTTCAGAGTGCAGTTATAAATGAGTAATGGAAAATCTGACTGATCACTTCCTCATTCCAATTTACAAGTTAGTATTTCAGGAAGAGCCACCTTGCATGTCCCAGGGGCAATGGAAGCAGTATCAAAATTAGCAAATTAATTTACCTTACCGTATGGTAATTTCCTCATAGTGTTTGAAGGTCATAAGTCTCCAAATCTTCTGTTGAGGTATGCCACCACTAAGTTGGTCATGCAAGAAGTTGCTTATCATCTCTCCACATGGTTATTAGGAATTTTGCACATAAAGAAGAAGGCACCTTGGCATGTTCCTCTTTTGCAAATTGGATTGTACGAGATCAAGAATTTGAAGGCTGGAGACACCGAAGGAAAGGAGATAGAGAAATTCACATTCGTTCATTTGGACTATAATCACTATCCCAAGAATGTTTCCAAAGAAAACTATCCGAGGATTCATTTCCAATAGCCAAGCAGGAAAATTTAGACGCCCGAGGGGGAAGAGATAAGAATTATTATAGTGCCTCCAAATCCCATGAACTAGTCATATTCACAAGAACATCATAGATTACTCCTTAGAAAGAGATCACTCTAGAGGCAGAACTAGCTGAAAGGTGCAACCTAGTGCGAAAGAAATGGAATAGAAGAGTTGCACAAAGTCTAGTGGAAGATAAGAGCCGCAAGATGAAAGTAGATCCAATCATGTTGAAGGAGGCCATAGAAGCATAAAAGAGGAGGAAATAAAGCAAATATGAAGAAGAAATGAATCAGAGGGAAGAACAAGATAAGAAAAAGTTTGCAAGAAGAAAGGTAGAAACAAGAGGAAGAAGAAACAAATAAACAAGAAGAAGAGGAAAGATGAAGAATAGAAGACGAAGAAACATCATGGAAACATGTTGAAGAACAATATCAAAACTGACTACTAGAAGAGGAGAGAAAACAGATGTAGGAGAAGGAAATTTCTTAGGAAATCGAAGAAATGATTGTGATTCAAGCATGGAGGTGGAACTAGAGCCGCTAAACCAAGATGTTAATCTTATGCCTAGCACTCAGTAGGTCACCATTCAGTTTCCCACTCCTCTGACAGTAGAGAAATCTCCAAGCAAAGAAGAGGAAATTATTACACTTGATGATGGTCCAATCATTGATACATACAATATAACTTATGATGAGCTCCAAAAGAAGATTGTGCATGCAAGAAAGAAACATTTTCTAGAATATATTACATCTCCTGCATTCATTAGAGAAAGGGTGATTGTAGCAGATACCATGAGAAATACAGAAGCCATTATTGCAACCAACTTGGCCTTTGCAGGTGCTACTAAGTCAAATACAAAGTATCTCATGTCCGAGAATAGGAAAATGGAAAAGAACTTGCAGGTCGCAAAACAATAAATTGAGAAGCTCCAAGAAAAGGTCCAGAAAGAAGCTCCCACATAGGCATATTTGGAAGAACTTAAGGCATCCATACTTGGATAAGTATCAACATTGGGAGAAATCATGTAGAGCCTTAACGAGGAGCTTTTCACCGTGCATAAAACAATTGTCAGCTTGTACGACATGCAATAGAAGTAAAAGGATATTGCTAAGTCCCTTAAGGTTTTCCATACATCCATCATTTCCATGCATGAGTGGTTAATGCAACACAAAGGGGCACCATCCAAATTGGCAAAGAAAACAAGGTAATAGGCAGAGCTGGAGAAAGCACAAGTTCAGATTATCATCCACAGTAATAAAAAAAGCGCCTCATTAATCACCAACATTAAGGCCTCATATGCATGATTATAAAATATCATGGATTTCATGGTGAAATCACATAAGATCCCTTCAGTTGGCTCACCCATTGAAACCAAGCGCAGGAATCAAGTCAGGCAGGAGGTTGAAGAATACTAGGACTAGCTCAAGCAGATCGCCACCAAGGAAGATCTGGAGGTGAAAAGGAACAATATGCAGAAGTACATTGGTGTCCTTGCCAAGATCAACACTATGTTTCTCTTGCTAAAGAAGGAAATTCAAACCGGTTCTAAATCAGTCTACCTAGATGCAATGGAGGCTAGAGTCCACTTCTAGCCTGATCCCATCACACAGTTTGGGGAAGTCATCACACAATACAAGGCTTAGCACTGCTATTTGACCGAGCAGATACAAGTTGAGGTGGTTGAGCTAGAGTTTCCCTAAACTCAAGCTTAACCTGTTTTGTCTTATTAAGTTGTCTAGTTGACTCTACCCAAATGTCTTACGTGGGTATGAATGATATTGTAATATTTTTTGTAATTAATTGCAAGTGTCAATTGCAGGATTTCAAGAGTCATTTTGAAATGAAGTCTAAAGGTCATGGTTGAAGGAAGTTAAATGATCATGAGCGAAGTCAAAGAGTCACAAAGGGATAGTCACCCATTTTGTTATAAATATACCCTTATTAGTCATGTAAAGGGCTTTTAGCTTATAAGCAGAAGCTTGGGAGTTTTTTCACCTTGGATTATTTGTAGCATAGAGGGAGTATCTTTCTTGGAGGAGGCGGTGTTGGCTTCATGTTCCACTATTGGGACTAGTGGTTCGTTAATTGTATATGTATGATTGGGACTTTCAATTTAAAAAAGCTTAGAGCCAACATGTTTTCATGCATATGTTGTGAATATAGTAGGGCTATTCTTATTGTGTTTGCAATATATGTTATTTCATTTACGCTAATGCTTATGAGCTATTTCGTTTTCATTAGTATGAATCTTGTTGAATGCTTGTTGTTGTATATTTCCATCATGGTTTACTTGTGAACTATTTTGCAGGCTAACTTGTGATGCCTTTTATGCTCATGTGTTCCTTTCAAGTTGCATACTATTATAGGCTTCTAAGGGGCTCACTCAGTTTCCCTTCGTCATGTTAAAATATTTCATGCATCACACTTGAACCTTCAGAAATATATACACTTGTTTCACCAAATTCATGAATGTGTCATTCTATGCATTATCTCATCCAAGGCATAACATTAAATCCCACTATTTCAGCAATCAAATCGTATTCCAGATGGGGCTCCTACTCCAAACGGTGTGAATTCTAATCGGGACTTCATATCGAGGAGACCTCCTGAATGTTGGTGGGTCTAGCACCATCAACACTTCCCAATATCAAAATAGAATTTGAATTCATTTCAATCTTTTCATATGATCAAACCTTTCAACTAGATTTTAGGATTTAAGCTAAGTTTTCTTAGGGCCATCACTTTATTAAGATTTTTTCACAACCTTCTACAAATGACTTCTCTGCTTCATTGTAGTTTCTTGATATTATAGTCTTCAATCAAGATACAAACAATCCCACTAGCCCCAAAGGAGGAATAAATGCTACTTCATATCACCTACTGTATGGTAATTTCAACATTAAATGGAATCCCATATAATGAAAAAATCCAAAAATATTATTTCTAAACTGCCAAAGGTGATTGAAGACTATAATATCAAGAAACTACAATGAAACTTTACTTTTTGCAAGCCTAAAACCTCCAACCTCCATTGCTCTTCATGGCTAGTTATAATCAAATCATTTCCATTCTATTGGTAG
>JABXJQ010000025.1_pt1 | contig 17726 bp, 15 predicted proteins | sample 7436221 | NCBI WGS metagenome assembly JABXJQ01 (sample SAMN14395755, study PRJNA613071) | wetland metagenome | isolation source: water sample H0 from high-altitude wetland | place: Chile: Salar de Huasco, high-altitude wetland | collected 2015-11-10
TGGGAGATTTGGCATAACTCTTCATTGGAGAATCCAATTGGGGTCAGACTGGTGGAATTGGAAATAGGATGTAAGGGCACAATAATAACAATAGTGGGCTTCTATGTGGCACAATAGTAACAATATGGGCACTACATGGGTACATCAACATAATAAGAGGGTTGTACTAATAATAATAAGGGGTTACACTAGTAGTATATGGGCCTAACATTCTAACTTAGATTCAGAACATGAATCTAATTCTGAAACCTTCAACTCAGCCACCAATGACTGCTTGGCCCGACACGCACTTGTGTTATGAGTGGAGCTCTTATGGAAATCACACCACTTTCCTATGTCCTTCTTTGACTTTGTGGTGGTGTTTTTTTCTTATGGATTCAATGGGTTGTCTTGGGTCACCCCCCCTTGGCTTTGTCCTTTGTTATTTGGCTTGGGGGCACCTTTCCCTTGCTTCAGATTCACAGATCCAAAGTTTCGCTTCTTTTGTTTAAACTTCTGTTTGATCTTGACATTGTATCAATATGTTGTGTTGAGCAAGGAGATGTCAAGGAACTCCATCTTGTCCTAGATTTACCTTTGTAGGAAGCCACAGTATTTGAGTACCAAATTCTGTTCATAATCCTTGATACCCAAATTCGTGCGAATGGCATGAAAAATAGTGGTAAACTTCAGCATGTCTTGGTCCCTTCCCTGCCACAGCATGGTCCACTTTATGTATTTATCCTCATAGCTCCCGATAGGGTAGTACTTCTCCTTGATGGCATACCAGAACAAATTTCAAGTGGGTGCGTCTGAAAATAGTGAGGATTCCCTCTTGTCCTTCTGCTCGAATTAGGTTTCCCACTAGCCCTTGATGTGGTGGACGACTTTGATAAGTGAGAAATTAATCTTTTCCCAGATGTAAAAATCATGAACAGAAAATATCCTTCTAGCAGATTGAACCATATATATATGGCATCTGCATCTATTTTACCTTCAAATATGGGGATGTCAAATTTAACTTGTACCTTAAAAGGAGTGGCACCTCTAGAGTGGTTGTTGCATGTGGATGCGTTGTCGGTGGGAAACCATTGAAGGATCTGGGCAAAGTTATCCATTTTCACATTCCTTTTTTTCCTGAGGGCCTCCTTGAGCAATATTTTGATAGGATATCCTTCTCCCTCATCTTTCTTTTCTTCCCCCATGGGTGATCATTGGGGTTTGCGAGGCTGATCTTACAAAGGTTCGACCAGATCAAGCCTTAACTCCTTATACCCCAACCTTGTTGGGGACATGCAAAGAAAAAGAGAGAAAGAGCAGACCACTCAGATACCACTGATCCGAATTTAAATAGTAACGAAAAAAATTACAAATATAACCATAAACACAAAGATGCAACAAAAATAAAACTTCATTTCATTAATATCAAAGAACTGAAATATGCTTACATACACAATGGAAATAACTAGCTCAAGCAATTATACCTTATATTTGAGAAGAGATGTGGTGGCTACATGCCTCTGAATTGTGTTACAATGAGGCCCAAAGGCCTATTTATTATTAAGAAACAATATAAAACCCTAAACATCCAAAAACCTAACCCTTGGAGATGAAGTGCTAAACTATGGGCCCTATTTGGTTAAATTGGTACATCAACTTCCCGGGGTTGTAAATTTTGGCATACTATCTTTGTTTGATGCGCATAATACCTTGTTAAAAATATCTATCTGAGGACTACAAATTTCGAGTGGACAACATCAGTGTATGACCCATGTTGTCCCCAATTTTCCCAAAAGATGTCGTTTAGGGCCTCAAAACGGCTTCGAAATTTCAGGACCCGAAAACTACCGAAAATAGTAAATTGTGCTACAATTAAGGAAATTGAAAAACTGAAAGAAACAATGGTGGGGATCCAAGTGGAATAGGCAGGTGGCCATCAATATCCACCTAGATCTACCCCATTGTCTATCATCATCTTTTGCAATCTTGGAATTTCATCCCACTTACCGGTTTCTTCAGTCTGTGTTGATGTGGTTGCTCACACTAAAAAAATTCAAACAATAAGTAGACATTTCCAGAGGTTCCATCACAATTGCAAACATTTTTTTCACAATGTGTGCATAAATATGAACTTGGGCCCAAATACTCTGACATAGTTGAATCATCTACTATGGTAAACTTTGGCAAAAGAGTTGAAAGGATAGGAAGGTTTCCATATATAATGTTTCTAACCATTTTTTCACTATTTTGAACACCCATGAAATTTGTTGATAAGGCTGTTGAGAAGCCATATAATTGCATCCCTGATAAAAAGGGTACAAAGTAAGCAGAAAATATATCTTTATCAATTCCCAGCCTTGTTGAATGTTCCAGATCCTGGGTCTTTACTTGTAGACCATAGTTACAAGGTTCCTCATACCACTACCAAATACTTTTCAATCGAATGTTAGGGATCTGGGAGTTACATATTAAACTTTTATTCAATGAAATACTATTAGAGTTGTAATTTTGTTTATTCAACATGTGACATGTGCAACAGTTTCAACATTGAGTATGACATTCACAGCAAGCCCAAACTAATAAAGGGTCTCCTTGTAGAATTACTACCTCTTCTATATGAACATATTGTTGTCAAGGAAGGGACTAGAACATGTGTAAGATCACGTTGAATGATTGTCTATTCATCAGATCTAGCATTGATAAACTGCTTATATAGTGCTTTCCTATTTCTTGTTGTGTCAAGAACTCGTAAGGCTAGATGATATTGGTCCTTTCAAGCACACTATTGATGATGGGTTGGAGCTGAGAAAAACAAATTTTGAGTGTGTGGATACATTTCTTAATAATTTCCTTAATCACATTACTCCTTCAGATTTAAAATAGATCATGTCTATTGAAATGATGAAAGATTCAATAAAATACTCTCTTAATTCTAGAGAAACTAATTTTAGCAATGAACCCATCATACAATTATAATACATTATATAGATCAATTTTGCAAACTTTAAATTTCAAATTTATTCTCAATGAAACGCCAATAAATAAATAAACTTGCATAAAAATTTTGCTTCTATCTTTTTTGCTACTCTTTCCTACGCTCTCGCATTATGGTGTTTCCTTTTCAACATATGGTTCAATTGCTAGTTTTAACAATATGACATGAATCATGTAGTAAGTTTTTTGATACTCATTATAGATTGATGCTTGTAAGTGTTTACAGATCATTTAGTTTATATCACTGGTTATATCATGTGTTTTGATGCTCATTATATATTTATGCCTATCCTAGATTACTAGTCATTTAATTTATATGATTGCACTAATATATATAATTGTTAAATACTTTTTATAAAAAACCTTTAAAAAATAAAATTAACATATATTTTAATTACATAATAAATAAAAAGATAAAAAATAAATAAAAATAGAATATTATTGCTTTTGTGAATGGAAAAATAATTAATCTTGCTATTTTTATTTATTCTTTCTCTTATTGTGTATGTAATCTATCATATGATCTCTGAGCTCCAAGGGATAGTTCAATTGGTTGAGTTCTTGTTGCTAAGTACGTTGCCAATCGGGAAGTCATAGGATCAAATCTCCTTGATTCCCTTAGGGTTAGGCCTTGCTAGTTTGGTCGATGGGTAGAACCCTTTAGGTTGATCTACCTAGATTTTCCCGTGTAGAAAAAAAAACTATCATATGATCTTTATCGAAATTTTATATATAAAGGTTTCAATATATATATGGGGATTGATTTTGCAGTGTAAGTATGTGGTTTTCACTATGATGTTGGTCCAAAATTTATAGTGGAATTATACAAACTAAAGAATCTAATAATTTTTTTAGAAGTGTTATAGTAATTAAGCCTATGTTTATCCTAATATATTACTTATTATTCATCCAAAAGGAGAATAAAAATTAAAAACTTAAACATCTAGGAAATCCACCTATCTGGGATCAATATTGACTATGTCCTTGTCAAAGTTAGACAATTTTGAATCATCCAACTTCTTAATTAGTTCATTAATGCATAGGAGCATCTGTTGTTAGGATTTAGAGCTCTCGATTAAAATATTTCCCATTATAGTCTTTATCTTCCAATATATGTTGATAGTCTGGAGGTAATGGGTTTTCCTTGCATACAACTATTCCCTGTATCAAGGACCCAATCTCCTACAACATTAGTGATGAAGCAACATTGTAATGTCCCCTTTACAACCCATAGAAATAGGGTAAGCTTAGATGCATGGCCTAGTTCATCCCATGGGCTAGTGACAAGCGAAAAAGGGGTCAATTAAACAAAATAAATAATAATTAAATAAAAGGGGTAAAAAGTCACTTTTGGGAAATAAAGTGACTCATGGTATTACCCATGGTTTTTGTAGGAGGAAAATTATTATCAAAAGGGAGAAGGAGATTGAAGGAAGACATGATAAGAAATTATTGAAAAATTTGACAAGGAGCTCCAGGCGCTGTCGAGAAAAGGGGAAACCATAATATTTTATAGTTTTGATGTTGAAAGACACACCCCTAGTTGAAGATAGTTGATTTGAGTGTTGAAATGCACACCCTAGCCAATTATTATTTCTAGTTTTATCTCATTGCCAAGGAAATTAATTCAGAAGGACGCATTTCCCAATATATTGTGTAGGTCAAATTCAGTGAACTTCTTGGTTTGTGTTTCTTTATCCTATTATGTTTATCTGAGACTGAGTTCATAGGTTGCAGGGTATGAGAGTAATTTTTGATGAGTTCAAAATCATATAATTACATAGGTCGATATCTTAAATTATTGAGGACGAGTTGCTTAAATTATCATGGTTTTCCAAGCCATATTTATAGAGATGTCTAGACTGATTTAGTAGAAGACGTCATAAATTGTTGAAATTTTTGATATTGAATCCTACATTTCATGACAGCCAAACCCAAGGGTTTTCCTAGAGTGAAAATTTCCCCTTCATTAAATATGAATTATTATTCTTGTAGCATTCAAGTTAATATTTGTTAAGTTTGAATTATCATGAGTGTTGAATGTCGAATTCATGGGTAGTTTCACTGAGGTCGAATTCATGGGTAGTTTCACTGAGGTCGAATTCATCATTTGTTGAGTATTCATCATTTTCAATGGGGTTGAAATTATAATTTTTCTTAGGTATATTTTCATTCTCAAGTTCCACTCACTTAGTGGAAGAGGATTCAAATCATTAAATTAAATAGGGTTGAATATACACCGATAGGCTGAAATTACCAATGCATGGGGGCCAGAATTACCCTATGCGAGGAGGTCGAAATTACCCTATGTGAGTGTTCAAGGTGGATATTGGTGGCCACTTTCCTATTCCACTTGGACCGCCACCATTATTTCTTTCATTTTCCTTAATTGTAGCACAATTTACTATTTTTGGCATTTTTTGGGTCCTAAACTTCCAGAGTTGCTTTGTGGCCCTAAACGATGTAATTTTGGAAAATGGGTTGACCCATAGCTTATGAAAAGCACCTATAGTATAATATTTTGGTCCTCAAATAATATTTCTGATGAGGTATTGTACGCATCAAATGAAGATTGTATGCCAAATTTATCACCCCGGGAAGTTGATGTACCAACTAACTCCAACGGGTCCCATGGACTTTTTCCACTTCATCAATCTCCTAGGGTTAGATTTTTGGATGTTTAGGGTTTTTCATTATTTGTCAATAATAAAAATTCCTTTGTGCCTCATTGTAACATAGTTCAAAAGGCACGTAGCCACCAAATATCTTCGTAGAGATAGTTACCATCGCTCGAGCTAGTTTGTTTCCATTTTGCATGTAAACAATTTATCAGTATTTGCTATTAATGAATTGAAGTTCAATTTTCATTTTAGATCTTTGTTTATATTTAATTTTTCATTTCATTTTGTTCTTTCATAAATCAAGATCAGTGTTAATAGAGTGTTCTACCCTTTCTCTGTTTTTCTGTACATGTCCCCAACGAGGTCGGGGTAGAAGGAGTTAGGACTCGAACTCATTAAACCTTTGCAAGGCTGGCCTCACCAACACCATCAACCTCCCATGGTGAAAGAAAAGAAATATGAGGGAGTAGGGGATTGTTTAAAAATATTTTTCGAAGAATCCCTTGAGTGACAAAAGAACAAGATGATGGATAACTTTTCCTAGATCCTTTGACGAGTATCAACAAGTGAAGCATATTCATATGGAAGCCACCTTGGAGGTGTCACTCCCTTTAAGGTACAAGTTAACTTTGACATTCATGTATTTGAAGGATAGATAGATGCAGATGCCATAGATAAATGGTTAAATCTACTGAAAGGACATTTTTAGGTTCTTGATCTTTCCAATAGGGAAAAGATTACTTTTACACTCCTCAAAGTTGCCCCCACGTCAAGGACTGGTGGGAAACCTATTGTGAGCATAGGTACAAGAATTAAACCTCACTATTTTCATCCATGCCCACTTGGAATTCTTTTTGAGATGTCATCAAGGAACAATATTATCCTATCGGGATCTATGAAGATAATTACATAAAATGGACTGCACTGCGGTAGGGAAGGGACTAAGACATGTGAGACTTCACAAATATTTTTTGTGCCCTTCTCACGAAGTAGGGTATCAAGGATTATGAGAGAAATTTGGTACTCAAGTACCACAACTATATACATAAATAGATTTAGTATGAGATGGATTTCTTGGACATTTCCTCAATATTGCACATCGATATGTCATCAAGATCAAGCATAAATTTAGGTAGAAGAAGTGATACTTAGGATCTGTGAATCTGAAGGAAGGAAAAGCAAACCCCAAACCATATAAAAAGGTACAAAGCCAAGGTGGGGTGACCTAGGACAACCCATCGAAGCCGCAAATAAATAATAGAACCATGAAGATGAATAAGGACATAGGGAAGTGTTGTGAGTTCCACAAGACCCCCACTCACCACACAAGTGAGTGTTGCTCCAAGCAGTCACTGGTGGAAAATATCAAGGATTTAGAGTCAAATTCATATTCCAAATTTGAGTCAAAATATGACAAGGGGAATGAAAAAGGTGAATATATTATTGATGTGGAGCCCAATTCCACTATTGCCACCACCAGGGTCCAAAATAATTGAGCCTGAAGATCCAGAGGGGATTGTCAACAGTGGGAGCCAAAAGAACTTTATCTTAGCAGAGGTTTGTAAGTGGTTGGGCCTACTAACCACACCATACCGACATCCATATATCATTAGGGGGCTCCACCAAGGACGATATCTCTGAGTCAACTATCATTGTTTCCTTCCCTACAACATTAAGCCCTTCACGAATGAGGTATTGTGTGATGTTTCTCGTCTTGAAATTTTTGATGTGTTATTAAGCCAACCATACTTGTGGAAGTGTCATGTTGTGTATAAGTCCAGTCCTCACAATGTCATTATTTATTTGGCCAATAAGTTATACAGGATACTTGAGGTAGCCCTGCCTACTGCCATCTCTTTGATCTCTGCTAAGAAATGCAGTAATATCATCTTTGAGACCGAGAAATTTATTTTCTTTATGATTCATCCTCAAATTAAGGCGAATATCATGGACACATCTATGGCCCCCAGGAAGGGTTCCCCTATGCAACAGAAGTAGGTCGATAAGGTCGTGGAAGAATACAGGGACATCTTATCCTCACCCACAAGCGTATCTTTGCATTGTCAGCTCAAGCATTCAATCAATCTAAATTCTCGAGCACCTCTACCCAATGGGTCAATATACTATCACTCCATTATGGAAAATGAATAAACCAAGTGGAAAATCTAGGATTTTTTTCATAAACAACACATCCGACCAAGTTGCTCACCTTGTACGAGCCTGACTATACTTGTACAAAAGAAGGATGGGACTGGGAGGCTCTGCATTGATTATCGGGCACTAAACAAAATCATTATTATGAATAGGTATCCAATAACATGGATTAATGAACTTATTTACTACCTCATGGGGGCCAAGTATTTCAGCAAGATCAATTTGAAGTTTGGCTATCACCAGGGTCCAATAGAACCCACAGATGTATGGAAGACTTCCTTCAAATCCAAGGAGGGCCTTTTTGAGTGGTTGGTCATGCATTTTGGATTTATAAATGCCCGTGCAACCCTTCACCAATTCATTCATGGTTGTATACCTGGATGACATCCTCATATTTAGCAAGAGTTGGGAAGAACACTTGAAACACATTCGGAAAGTCCTTTAAACCCTGTGGCAACATAAACTATGTGCCAACTTTGAGAAATGAACCTTTGGCATGAGTTAGGTCTAATATATGTGTTACATCATTGATGAGCAAAGCGTACATGTGGATCCAAATAAGATCCAAATCATTTAGGATTAGCCAACCCCATCCACTCTAACCAAGCTTCATAGCTTTTTAGGCCTTGCCAATTTTTATCGGAGGTTCATGTTGGGATTATCTCATATCACTTCGCCTTTGAGTCACATTACCAAGGGTAGAGCAAAAGAAAAGTTTTCCTTGTCCAAGTCCCAACAGAAGGTGTTTGTCGAGATGAAGCATCGACTCTACTTTGCACCTATACTCACGTTTCCAAACCTGCAACAACCATTTGAAATTGAGACAGATGCCTCTGACTATGTTATTGGTGTAGTCCTCACCCAGCAAGGGAATTTGGTGGCCTATCATAGTGAGACACTTTCCGATACAATTCTGAAATACCCCACTTATGATGAAGAGATGTATTCTATCGTGCAGGCATTCCAACAATTGAAATATTACGTTCTAGGGAAGGAGACGTCATCTACACATATCACCAACCTATTGATTTTATAAAGACATGATGGAAGTTGCAGAATGATCGACATCATAAGTGGTCTACATGTATGCAATAATTCCACTTGAACATTAAATATGAGAAGGGTAGCACCAATCATGTTGTATATTATTTCATTCAGCCCACAATTGCAATGTTGACTATTATTCTTAACTATTGTGGCCACGAGAATTCTAGATGGACACAACTGTATAAAAATGATCTCGAGTTCGCCGCCACATACTAGATGCAGGTGGATTGTAAGAAAGTTCCAAATTTCCACCTCTAGGATGCATTATTTTGCAACCTAGTCTGCCTTTATGTTCCTTCAAGAGAGCATGCCAAGCTTATTTGGGAGGCACACTACAGTGAGGCAACATGACATTTTGGTGTGGAGAAAATTGTGTCCGTACTACAGAAGTATTTTTATTGAAAAAAACTCCAAAATGATGTTGGAAAATATATTAGATCAAGCACTTCTTGTGCCATCGTAAAGCCAACCATTAAGAAGCAAGTATTGTACACTCCTTTGCCTACTCCCAACCAACCCTCAGAATCCATCTCCCTGGACTATTTGTCAGGCCTCCCTCCTACCAAGCATGGTAGTGATGATGTATTTGTGGTTGTGGATATAGTTTCTAAGATGGCTATATTAGCAGCCTGCAGGAAGAGTATCACAACAGAGAACACTGCCAAACTCTTCTTTGAACAAGTATGGGTACATTTTGGGATCCCACAAACCATTATATCAAATTAGAATAGAAGGCTCCTGGGCATATTTTGGTCAAGCCTCTAGACATTATTGGACAACAATCTCACCAAGTCAACGACATTCTATCCCTAGACTTATGGCTAGACAGAGGTCATTAACAAGATGACAGTGCACATACTACACATGTAAAACTCTAAGCATGCACAAACTTGGCATGAGGGTCTCCCTTATGTGCAACACAGCTATAATAAATCTCTCTGTAGCTCGACTAGCCGCAGTCCCTTTCAGGTGAGTATGTGATTTCAACCATTGTGTTTGATTGATGTTACAATGCCTCATGCGACTACACAGATATAATTTTCACATGTACAGTCCAATATTGATAAATCAACCAGGTTTATTGAATGCATCCAACACATCCACCAGCACGTGCATGATATCTTGGATAATTCCAATGCCAAGTACAAGAAACAAAATGACCAACATCGGGTGCCACATAAGTTTTAGGTGGGTGAAAAAGTTTGGTTGCATTTACATAAATAACCTAGAGCCCATTGGAAGCTCCGACCAATCTAATATGGGCCTTACACCATCACCATGGCCATGGGAAACAATTTTTTCAAGCTCAACATTCCCCCATTCCTTGGCATGCACCCAGCATTCAATGTGGACTGCGTTCAACCATACTTTCCACCATTACCTGACGCATCAAACATTGAAGAACAACTAACACCAGCAGAGCTCAACCAAGACTATATGGAATAGGAAAAAACTGGCCGAATCATGGATACATAGATCAAGAACACTAGATAATAGAAGGTCCAACTGTATCGAATTGTCAATGGTAGCCAACTCCTGCACTAAGGCAAGTGACTCACTAAGGAACAAGTTTAGTAGAAGTTTCCCCACTTCATGGAGGCACCCAATGCAATGGCGACCATTTCTTCCTAAGGGGGAAGGACTGATATAGGTGGATATTGGTGGCCACTTGCGTATTCCACTAGGACCACCACCACTATTTCTTTTAGTTTCCTTTATTATAGCACGACTTACTACTTTTGGGGGAAAAAGCAAGCCCTAAACTTCAATGATCTAGGATTTTTTAGCTTATAGATGCATCAAATTACATATAACAGAGAACTTAAAAACCATGGAACATAAGCATATAAGATAAATATAAAAGAGACATAATCATACATGATATCAAGACACAAATATTTGATTATGGAGTTCATCCAATTTGGACTACATCTTCGGGCCTTGCTCAATAGTGGGGAGGACATCATTCATTAAATGGAATGAAAAGAGAGAAGTACAAGAAGATTTTACATAACACCCTTGTACCTACAATCTGGAAGATAGATGACAAATGAAGAGCCCAACTCTAGAAATAGACAACACCACTGACTTCTTGGACAAAAATAATGCAGAATCGCCTATCCAAACACCCAATTCAGATAATCGAGCTTTTTGCACCTTCTCAGAACCTTCTGATTTCTGAGGTAAGGTTCCGGCCATCTACCAGGATTAGGTTCCACTACTATGCTCTATTAATCTACACTGCTCTCCACTACTCTCCCCCCTCTCGATGTACAGATAGCCCAATTTATATGCTGGTGGGAAGATTCCTTCATAAACCGGGCAGTTTTAGCAAATGACAAGTTTAGTAGCCGGGTTTGTTTCAAACAGAGATTCTCAAATTGAGAATAACAACCTGTTAAACATGGAAAAACCTCCATCATCAATAGTTCACAAACCATTTCACATTAACCTCAAACCGGCGGATGAATCGGTGCATACTCCTGAACCCAACGGATAACACAGAAAATCAATGCTTTAAACCGGTGGACGGACCTAAATCCTTGGAAATATGCATTCTGCGATAAAGGCAGACCTGATGGGATATCAACTGTAACACATAAATCTATTGGATATGATATAATATCACAAATCACAAATAGTCAAAGCAGGGGTGATTCTCCATAACAGGTCATTGTGTGATATGCAATGTGCAAACCAAAAGACTCGACAAGTTTTAAAAACCACACCCTATATTGTATCACATCTAGGAAAATCGACGTTATCACTATTGGTGGAACCGAAGGGTGGTACTATTATTGGGAAGTTACGATGTGTGATATCACAATCGCAACTTGACTCTGATGAGGCCAATTCCTTAACCTCTTCCCTTTTCGATGTGTGATGTGTGATATCGAAATCACAATCTGACTCTTTCGGGTTCAATTCCTTAACTTCTTCCCTTTGTGATGTGTGATGTGTGATGTGTGATATGCGATTATTGTATCGTAACTCGAGGACTACTAGGGTTGATTCTTTAGCCACATACTTTTGACTTCTGTGATCAACAAACTACGGGGCCAATGGCAGCCAGCCACCTAGCACTTCCCCATTCACTGAAGACTCTGCCATGTCATTTTCTCTTGCCACCTATATAAGTCAAACTTGAACTATGACTTTCTCTAACTTCTTCATATGAGCTCAGATTTGAGTGTCGTTTGCATTGTTGGAATTAGGATGACGAGCACTTCGATCTGATGCTAATTTTATCAAGATTCTGCCACCTTGAGTTTTGAGCCTTTTTACCATATGACTGGTACTTTTTAGAGATCCACTTGGATCAATCTTGCTGGATCCTCCTAGATCAATCCTCTTGGATCCTCCTCGATCACTACATAGCCATTTTGAGGCCCTAAATGATGTTTTTTTTTATAGAAAATGGGTGTTGGTTGAAAGTTGTAGTCCTCAGATATGTTTTTTTAACGAGGTATCGTACGCATCAAATGGAGATCGTATGCTAAAGTTACGACCCCAGGAATTTGATGTACCAACTTACCATGATGGGGCCTATAGACATTTGGCGCTTCAATTTCCAGTGTTAGGTTTTTGGACGTTTATGGTTTTCCATTGTTTCTCAATAATAAAAAGGCCTTTGATCCTCATTGCAACGTAGTTTAGAAGGCATGTAGCCACCACATCTCTTCTCAAAGATAGTTACCATTGCTTGAGCTAATTTGTTTCCATTTTTCATGTAAAAAAGAATTTCAGTATTTTCTATTAATGAATTGAATTTCAATTTCCGTTCTAGCTCTGTGTTTCTATTTAAATATGTATTTCATTTCGTTCCTACATAAATCTAGATCAGTAAGTTGTCCAATTCTTGGGAGTCGAGTTATGAGCCAATAAATTAATTTTCCAAGAATGAGCTAAATTCGAGTTGTTCCTTCAAGGCACGTTGCATTAGGAGTCAAGTCAAGTTTTCAGGGTTGTGGTGCATGGTCAAAACCCTCAGCATAAGAGTCAAATTGACACAAGTTGTGGAAAACAATTTCCTAAAGAGTATTTTCCAAGGTCCATCTCATAATTTAATGTAAATAATTCCTCGAAATAATTCCTTAATAAAATATTATGGGAGCTGCATGTTTTTCATTTTTAGGCTTGCATCTTGATTTACTTGCTAGTGATTTTCTATTGTGTAAATTTTGGGTAAAATGTATGGTTCTTTTCAAGCAAAAAATTGGGTTGTAAAAAATTATGAAGCGAACCCTTGAATTTTTAGTATATTAAATAAAGGTGTATTACAATGTTATCTGAGTTGGTTTTATTTCCAACCTAAAAGGGTTAATAATGGATGATTTTAGGAGATCAAGAGTACCAAACTTACACAAATAAGAAGAAGCTGTTAGAGGTAGAAAAATACCAGATTTGGGATTGAGAAGATAAACGCTTGGAGAGTTTCAAATATATCTTGAATTCTTTAGCCAGACGTAAATAGGAGGTACTCCAAGGATATATCAATGGAGACATGAAATGGCACAAATGGTGATGAAGGGAAACATGAGGTTGCTTAAGCTTTGAAGGAATTAGTTTCCCAATCCATGGCTAGTCTTTGCAAAAATCAGTCCAATAATGTAGCAGAGGAGATGTTAATCACCATGTGGAAGCTAGTAACTTTACGAATCTGGTACCCTCATTGGTAAAATCGATTTCATCAAGATTTCTCATGGCCAAGTTCTTTGAGGAGCTAACAAAGGTCCAATAAAATAAATGTGAAAGTTTCCTGAAATATATAAGGGAGTATGAGGCAATGGGAGCAAATATCTAAAATTATATGTTTCTCCAAGACTATTGTGCTATCAAGCATAGAAGCAAGCCAAGGGACGAGAAAAAATGGTGAAATATAGAAACATTTCAAAGAATGTTAGGTAAATAAACATTCCAACTTTTAGTATATCTAGCAAAGGGTAAATGAGAGCATGGATATAGAATTTAGATACGTATTTCCAATTAAAATCCATGAGGGAATCAGAGGTCATATAGTATGTCACATTAAATCTGGGTGGTGAGGCACATGAGTGGTGGTATCATGGTTTGACCACATTGGATCACACCCAAATCACCTCCTACTTGGATTTTACAAAGATATTAATCTAGAGGTTTGATAAGAGGGACCCAAAGCTACATTTTAGGGACCTTGCACAGATTAAGATGGGGAGCCTGGAATTTTATTTCCAAATTCTAAAGATTAGTCGTGGTGGTTACAAATCTATCTTAAAAATGGTTGGTGATGTTGTTCATGGAGATGTTAGATAGCATTGTGTGGTTGGGTCAAGGATTTTAAGCCTAACACACCATAAGACGTCATTTTTTGGATGATGGATATGGAGTATGAAATGCCTAAAAGAAAAGCACCTTCCAAACCCCCACCTCTTCAACAGGCTAAAGATAAGATATCTCCCTAGGAGGAGGATATTAAAATAAGCAGGTTGGACCTAGGAACCTTATATGAGTTACAAAGAAATAAACTCTAGTATAGTTGCAAGAATCCTTGGGAGCTAGGGAAAAGTGAACTACATTAAGGTTGTCTCTAAAAGTGAGGGAGAATAAGAAATAGGACCGGTGCAGAATTATGGACATTCTATTTTAGAGGAGGAGTAGTTGCGGAAAAAATAAGGAGGTAGCACCATAGCAACACTTCCAAGAGTTCCTAGCTACAACAATTTCAAAGGTACCATAGTGGCATTAGATCATTTTCCTAATAGATGGTGGGTTAATCCGCAATCTTATTGAGCCAATGTTAATAGCTAGAAGAGGCATCCCAACAAGGGACTTTGGAGGCTTTAATGTGGAGATGGATGAATATTTCATCATGGCATGCAATCTGAAAGTCCTAAAAGTAGTATTGAATATGGGAAATTACCTTATGGTTGATGATTTTTATGTGGTGAAGTCTCAAATTATAATGTAGTATTGGGTGTCTAATGGCTTATCACTATAGGGAAGCATTGGAAAAACTAGTATACCATGGAGATGGAATTCACTATGAAGGAAGGTTTGAGGGTAGTCTTGAAAGGCATGACCCAGGGTCCCCCAAATTTTTCTACACTCAAAAAAATGGTGGCCAAAAGTAGAAAGGAGTGCATGTTTTCATCACAAGACGCTCATCATATTATCCCTCCATCTTATCTAGATAAAGTGGGGAGTTCATAGTATAGGCTAGGTGTTATGACTCAAATAGAGCCTAGCCATGTTGAAAGGATAGTAGCAATGAATCAAGAGTGTTAAGGAAGGTGGTTTGGGACCAAACAGAAGTGACAAGGAGCATTAGATGATAAGGGATGGACCAGTGAAGGAAGGGTATTGGTAGATGAATAAATCATCGAACCACCATGTTCACTTCAATATACTCCCTCATCTTCATGGGGCCATTTGGATTCCCAAGACAACAGAGTCACTCTTTATGAAACAATAGCAGGACATCAAGAATTTTTTTATCAAAATAGTGAGCCAAATAGGCCATCAAGAAGAGTTATGATCTTCAACTTCACTAATATTTTTTACGGAACATTTTCATAGGGATTTCTTCATGACATGATGAGAAGTAGAATCAATCTTGATTCAATAAACTTGAGATGATGAAGCAAATTGGTGCTAAATATTTCCACCAATTTGTTTGGGATCTTGGTATTTGGATGAAATTTGCTTGAGGACAAACAAAATCTAGGAAAGGGGGACTTTAGTGTCCCCTTTACATCCCATAGTAATATGAGGATCTTAGTGTCATAGCCTAGGTGATCCCATGTGCTAGTGACAAGGGAAAAAGGGGTAAATTAAACAAAATAAATAATAATTAAATAAAAGGGGTAAAAAATAATTTTGGGAAATAAAGTGACTAGTGGCATTACACATGGTTTTCAGAAGATGAAAATTATTATTAAAAGGGAGAAGGAGATTTAAGACATGAGAATAAATTATTGTTGACAAGCAGCTCCAGGAGTTTTGAGAAAATGGGAAACCTTAATATTTTCCAATTTCAATGTTGAAAATCACACCCTAGTTGGATATCATTAGTTTTGGTGTTGAAAGGCACACGTTAGCCAATTATTATTTGCGGGTCAATTTCATGGCCAAGGAAATTAATTCAAGAGGATGAATTTCCCAATCTATTTTGGAGGTCAAATTCAGTTAACCTCATAGTTTTGGTTTCTGTATCCTATTTTGTTTATCCAGGACTGAGTTCATAGGTTATAGAGGCTAACATTGATTATGGCTTGGCTCAAAATCATCTAATTGAAAAGGTTGAGCCCTTAAATTATTGATGTTGAATTGCTTAAATTATCATGGTTTGAGCTGAATTTATGGATATGTATGGATTGATTTAGTAGAAGACGCTATAAATTATTGAAATTGTTTAGGCCAAATCTTGTAGTTCATTAGGGCCAAACTAGATGGTTTTCATTTCATGTAATGGCTAAGTTATTTGTTGAAGCCAAATTTTCCTTAGTGGTGAAATTCAAATTTATGGGTTGTTTAGCTGAGGTCAAAGTCACCACTTACTGAGGCAAATTCATCATTTTTCATTGGGGACGGACTTATAATTGTTCTTAGGAAAATTTTCATTTGTAGGTGTTAATTTCTTAGTGGAGAAGGAGTTGTATTATTAAAGTAAAAAAAGGTTGAATTTACCTTGTGCATGGAGGGCAGAATTACCCTATCCCATGAGGTTGAAATTACCCTCTGTTAAGAGGCCATATATGGGGATTTGAGTTATGAGGCAAGAAATTAATTTTCCAAAGTTGAGCTGAAGTCAAATTATTGCTTTAAGGCTATTGGGTAATTTAATTTTCAGTTAAATTACTTCTCATTAAATATTCAAACATGGGGTTCATGAACTTGCATAGTATACTTGCACAATATATGCTAGGGATCAAATTTCAGTTTAAGAGTAAATTAACCTATTGAAATGATGGAAAACATATTCATGAAAAATTTCTAAGATGAGTATGCACACACTTTATTTTTTTGAAGTCTCAAATTTGGAACTTGGAAAGAAATCTTTTAATCTATGAAATTGAAATGACAATTAAGATGAAAGTAAACTTACTATATTTACATGAAAATAGATCTATTCTAATGACATGAAAGTAAATCTATTCTAATGACTCGAAAGTAAAGACTTGAAAGTAAATTTAATCTAGAAAGCAGTAAATCTTATCCTAAGAAAGCATTGAATTCTTAATATATGAAATTTAAAGGCATGAGATATCAATTGAAATTTAAAGGCATGAGATATCAATTTAAAGGCATTGATATCTCATATCTGAAAGTGATGAGATATCAATTGAAATTACTAATGTGTGCATTGTCAAATTAGAATTAGTCATGACTACCTATGAATATAAAACCAAAAAATTGAAAAGAAATGAGGCTATGACATGAAAGCAATAATGCTTGACGTAGAAAAGAACAAAAATGGAATGAGCATAAAACAATGTAAACAATGCATCTAATTAAAAGACTTAAAATGAATAATAAAATAAATTAATCTATGTTTAAAACAATTAAACATTAAAATGCATCTCATACTCATTAGGTGGTCATTCTAAAGTGCATGAGAGGTGGACAGTTGAGAAAACTATTGATCAAACACCAACCATATCAAAGTGAACTACAATGGTATTCATTACATCAATCATAATCATAGTGTCAATCCTTAACCTCCAAAACTCTACATTGAAGCATGAGTATAGTTCCCAAAATTTACACACCTTTTGACAGGATAAGGCACTCCTATTTATAAATAACTAAGATAACTAATTCATAAATGTAGATCCACAAATCTCTCCTAGATCCACAAATATATCACGTGGTTACAACCATGTGTTAACATTTACCAACTAGAATCTCTTCACATCCTCTCACAAGTCTCTCATAGCTTTGATAGGAGACACT
>JABXJQ010000026.1_pt1 | contig 17614 bp, 29 predicted proteins | sample 7436221 | NCBI WGS metagenome assembly JABXJQ01 (sample SAMN14395755, study PRJNA613071) | wetland metagenome | isolation source: water sample H0 from high-altitude wetland | place: Chile: Salar de Huasco, high-altitude wetland | collected 2015-11-10
TACAGGGAACATTAATTGTTTTTGCAAAAGCTCTGTATATACTTTAGCGTTTTTGTTGGTGAGCAATAATTCATAACACATCTGATTAAATAAATTTGTACTACTATCCTGTGACACTCTCTAACCCCTGCTCTTCTAAAGTTTCTGTTAATAGTTCTGCGGCTGCCGCAACCTCTTGATTGATTTCTTCTTTGTCTTTGATTAAATCTAATTGTGCGCCTTGGTTCTCTGCAATGGCTTGTACAAGTTCTGCTGGTCGAAGCGTAGCTGTTGCCGCTTCCTGTCCTACCATTGACGATAGAGCATTGTAATAGCCTAGCATTGCTTGTGTTTTAATTTGTCCACGTGCAGTCATAAGCGGTGTCTCGTATTTCAAATCTAAGATTGTGCCATCGAGTGATAACATGCGCTCACGTATGGATGGTTCAATTCCTGCGAATATCTCTGGTGCAACTTTGTTAATGATATACAAACATCTGGTGATGGTTGGATCCATAAACTCAGTTTGCAAGCGTGGCACTAAAGCACTGAAAGATTCAAGGTTTTCCATGTAACGTATCTGTTGTTCAGTTGCCGTTTTATCTGGGCCACCTATCGGACCAAGTGGAGCTGTGAACAATAGCTCGTTAATTTGTTGCCTGAAATCCGCTACAATCATGGCTGAGAAATTAATATTACCACCGCCAGGGAACGCAGAGATTGGCCATTCACCCATTATCATTTGCACAGGAATTATATTGCCAGGCTCAGCTCTGAAGTTCTCATTGTTAAATGCTGAATCACTCGCGGCCATATACATAGGGTTAGCTGTAAAGGCTGCTGCCATCAGCTCATCGCCTACAGCTTCGTTAATAGTTGCAGCAGTTGGATAGGCATCAAGGCTAGGGCCACGACCGCGAGTCTCACCTGTGAGCTTTCGCATACGATAGATAACCCAAGGCCAGCTAGGAGCTGCGGATTCGTATAAGATTTCTTTCTGGTCGGTCATAACTACATACTTGTATCGCTCTGCATCTGGCGCGGTGTAGTCAATGTACGAGCATTCATAGATTGTAACTTTTTTATCTAACGCTTTGTTAGCAGGGTTCTTTGCAAGTGGCCACATAGTTTTAATATATTCGATACGGATTTCTATCCAGTCTCTAAAGACTGCTGAGATACCGCCTTGTGGGTCGCCCTCAAAGGCAACGTATGATACTGGCACCGCTTCAAAGAGCAATGGCTTTTTCTTTGTGCCTTCATTGATTGCAAGCACACCAGTAGATAATACGGTATCTGACATGCTCTCACTAACTGCAAGGTAGAAGTTACTACGGTCTAAGATATTAAAAAATTGGTCTGTGAATCTTTGGGTTGCCTCGTGCGCTTTCTTATAAGATGTAGAGCCAGGAATCCCAAAGCTATCACCTGGAACAAACTTAACCATATCTCTGGTGCAACTTTGTTAATGATATACAAACATCTGGTGATGGTTGGATCCATAAACTCAGTTTGCAAGCGTGGCACTAAAGCACTGAAAGATTCAAGGTTTTCCATGTAACGTATCTGTTGTTCAGTTGCCGTTTTATCTGGGCCACCTATCGGACCAAGTGGAGCTGTGAACAATAGCTCGTTAATTTGTTGCCTGAAATCCGCTACAATCATGGCTGAGAAATTAATATTACCACCGCCAGGGAACGCAGAGATTGGCCATTCACCCATTATCATTTGCACAGGAATTATATTGCCAGGCTCAGCTCTGAAGTTCTCATTGTTAAATGCTGAATCACTCGCGGCCATATACATAGGGTTAGCTGTAAAGGCTGCTGCCATCAGCTCATCGCCTACAGCTTCGTTAATAGTTGCAGCAGTTGGATAGGCATCAAGGCTAGGGCCACGACCGCGAGTCTCACCTGTGAGCTTTCGCATACGATAGATAACCCAAGGCCAGCTAGGAGCTGCGGATTCGTATAAGATTTCTTTCTGGTCGGTCATAACTACATACTTGTATCGCTCTGCATCTGGCGCGGTGTAGTCAATGTACGAGCATTCATAGATTGTAACTTTTTTATCTAACGCTTTGTTAGCAGGGTTCTTTGCAAGTGGCCACATAGTTTTAATATATTCGATACGGATTTCTATCCAGTCTCTAAAGACTGCTGAGATACCGCCTTGTGGGTCGCCCTCAAAGGCAACGTATGATACTGGCACCGCTTCAAAGAGCAATGGCTTTTTCTTTGTGCCTTCATTGATTGCAAGCACACCAGTAGATAATACGGTATCTGACATGCTCTCACTAACTGCAAGGTAGAAGTTACTACGGTCTAAGATATTAAAAAATTGGTCTGTGAATCTTTGGGTTGCCTCGTGCGCTTTCTTATAAGATGTAGAGCCAGGAATCCCAAAGCTATCACCTGGAACAAACTTAACCCACTGCTGGCCTTGAGGAACCATACCCATTAGCAATTTGTTGACAAGCTTTTGGTGGGCAATAGGCAATGTTAAATCAAAGATGTTGGCATTTAATTGTTGGCCTGGACATATCGAGCCACCGCGCCCCATGTTAATCCACGGGTTATAGTTTGGTACGGCGTAGGTGTAGGCAGTCTGCAACAGAGAACGCCATAGATTTAAATCTGATTGCGCATCATTTCTGCGTGATAATAATTGTACGGTATTTACTTTAGGCTTAGGCGTTAATTCTTTGGCCGTCTTGAATACGTTAGAACCTTCTTTGCGCTTCATCAGGGCTGTTGTATTTGTTTTAGCCATTATCCTAATGTACCTCCGCCACCAAGCGTAGCTGCTGGCGCGAAGTCTGTTTCAAAGAAACCAGCACCTCTAGCACGAAGTGATCTCATTAAGACACGCTGGGCTTTCTTGGATGCGTCCTCGGTACGTTTTTGCAGTATGGCCGTTTGCTGGCGCATGTTTTCAGATTCTACTCGTGAAGCTTCTGCCGCTTGATTGGCTCTACGCTTTGCGCTTCTGCCGCCCATACTTTACCTACCTTGATATGTGAGATCCGTTTATTTGATAGCCTATAGTATAACTGGTACGGACTTATAATCAAAGGCCAATAAACCCCCAGGGTATATTGCAGTATGCCAACGCAACTGATTAATCCAAACCTTGGATAGTTGCGAGGCTTATTTTTGACAGGTTGAACAAACAACTGCATAACTGTACAGTTTGGGTTCTGGCTTATAAAAGTTGGGATAATGTCATCGCTAAATCCTGCTGGTAAAATATATGAGTGAAAGTCGTCGTGCGATGGATCGATACAGATCCAGCCTAAACTTTGTCTTTCTAAACCAAAGCAATGCAAAAATCCAGGCTTAAGAAAATTAGAAAAGGTATACTTAGTCTCTCCCTGAAATACGATATAGATTTCTTTTTCAGCATCTAAGTCAATCAGCATTTACATGTTTCCAGGTAGCATTGCGCTTTATTCTAGATATTACACTAGGGGATACATTATATTTTTTTGAGATAGATATACATGTTTGTCCATCCATTAACATTTTTTTTATTTTTATAACTTTGTTTTCGGTAAGCTTTGCAAAAGGATGTTGTTCTCCTAGTTTGGAAATGCTAACCAGCCGACCTTTTTTTATCATATCATCCATATTATCTCTATGAGAACCTAAAAATAAATGACTTGGATTTACACAGTGTCTAACATCACAGGTATGACAAACATGAAGTTGATCAGGTATCTTGTCATGATGTAGCTCCCATGAAAATCTGTGCGCTCTAATTCCAACTCTGGCAGTAAGCACACCATATCCGCTATAACCTATATAGCCTGTCCATAGCCAGCAGGAGTCAGTTTTTTGCACTCTAGACCAAAACTTTTCTTCTCTGGTTAATGGCAATCCATCATAAGAACCTGTCCTTCTCTTTCTCATTCGGCAGCTGGTGCATACTGTCCTTTTTTCTTTAACTATCTTACCGCACTTTTCGATGCTGCATAATTTCATATGCAAAATTATATCCTCACTACAATTCTAATGACCTTGTTTAAGTTAGTGCCACGCCAAACTTTGCGTAGCACTTCACCCTTGGACTCTATGACTATCTCGGAAGATACATCCCCAATGCTTGCGCCGTGTAGCTTAGCCACGCGAGACTTAAGGCTGCTACTCATTAGGTACGTTAGCCGTACGCCACTCTGCGCCCTCAATTTCTTGCAAGTCCATAGGCATTAGGCAGTGCTGACACCGCATGTGCTGGGCTTTCTGTTGCGCTCCGCCTATCTTCCAGTTGGTCACGATGTAGGTATGGTGTCCAGCCTGGCAGCCAGTAGGTGCGCAATGTTTCTTTTCAGGCTTAGGCAGTGGCTTCACCTTCGTTGCTTCCGACATTAGATTCCTCCGTTGGTTTAGATTTACGCATTAGGGCTGCGCTATTCTCCCAAGCATAGCGAAACACGGCTGCTATGTCTTTAAGTTCTTCCCGTGACATCTCGCACTCAAAGCGTTCTGGGCAATCCCCTGGGTTCTCATAATCAGAAACCACTAGCAAAGTTATTGTGCCGTTTAGAACTTCGATTGTAAGTTTAGCGTTATCCCTTAATGCTAGGGTTGTGATGAATGGTGTATTCATTTCTTATCCTTACTAAGCTTATCAACTAATCCAGAGGTCATAGGGTTGGCCGTTGCTGTCACTGGTGTTACTGGCAATACTTCGCCTGTCTCTTTGTCTATTGCTTCAACTGTCGCGGTTGTCGCAACTGTCGCAGCACCCATGTCAAAGAATTGACTACGGTCTGCCATGCCATCTTTCAATGACTTATAGATGCCACGTAGGGTCACCAGCTCTTGTTCAATCGTAGCGTCTAGCTTGTGGCCTAGGCGTTTCTCTAGCATCTCAACGGTTACGCCTTGCTCGTCAAAGGCGGACACGACCTTGCGCAGTCTGTCAGCAAACGGTTCTTTATCATTAGCCTGAGTCTTCTCACATTGTTTAACGGCAGCATCGGTCACGTCCCCAGGTATCACCCCCAGGATGCAGGAGCGAACCCTACGCTGGGCTTGATTGGCCACTAGCTCTGATATCTCTCGCTCGTCAGTTAGGATGTAGGAACCTTTCTTGGTGTCGCGCTTATGGGATACCTGGAATATCTTTGTAACCTGTACGTTCTTTTGTAAGTCCCAGGCGAATGCTTCAACCTCTGACATACCGTTGGCACTTGTTAACTGTCTAAAGCCAAAGGTTATGTTACCCCAGTTCTGGGCTAAGACTTCGGCTAAGCGAATGCTAGGGCCACTAACAACCTTGCCGCCTTTAGGGTAGGCGTACTGTGCGCTCTCAGCTAGCACAGGACGCTCGCAAGCTTTCATAATGTCTTGGAAGGCTTGAGCTTGGTTACGCGGAAAGCGTTGTGCAATTATCAAAGCTGCTTGTATTTCCTGCACAGCCTTTGCTTGTTGTGCGTCAGCTAATGCACCGCTAACAACTGAACCTACTGCGGTTTCATTATCAAAGCCATATGATTTTAAATCTGTACTCATATTTATTTATCCTTCATTTTCTTTACTAAAAAACTTCTAACTTCTTTGCCTTGTTTTTCAAACTGGCTGTACATTTCTGGATGTTCATCTTTAAATTTTTTTGAATCAAAAGTAATTGTACCAGGTCTTTGCTTCCACGTCACAGCAACAGTGCCGTCAATGTTAAGCAATGTTTGCTTATCACCCATGTATACGCAGATTAAATCCCTGCAATACTTTTCACGTTCTTCTAGCATATCAATTTCATTTCGCACTTGCTTCAAAGCTTCCAATGTATGTGCAATTTCATCAGTGGTTGTAATTGTTTCTGCTGATACTTTACCACGCAGCAATGCTATTACTTCATCTTCGTTAGTAGGTTCAGGTGCAACGTCAGCTACCACATGATTGTTCCACCAAGCAATACATTTGTCATTGATATACTTTTCTAATTCTAAATCGTGCTCGTACTTAAACCATCTGAAATCTATACCACGAATCAATACTGCGATGTATGCAACATCACAACCAGTGATTGCGCAGTAGTGTATGACTTGGCATAGATAGCTGTCAGGTATTCTGTTATCACCTAGTAGGTATCCTTCGCCCCAGCCTTCTTCTGACTGCGTAGTTTTACATTCGAGTAAAGCATTCTCACCAGTAATGCGCCTGTCAATGTTTCCACCAAGTAAGGGTATAGTTGGATGAACGATGAAGTTATCATCTTGGTAAATCTCCTTGCCTGTTTCGATTGCAAACCAATCAGCTACAGCTTGTTCTAATCTGTTACCAGCTTTAACCGCTGGCTTATCGCTAATGTCATGCTTAACGAATCTACGTGTCTTTACTTGCCATAGTTCAACTGGGCTTTCAAAACGGTTTAAGCCTAGTATAGTTCCCACGTCACTGCCCGTGACATAACTTAAGCGTTGCTCTATCTGTTCAGGACTTAACATAATTGTTCCTTGATTGTTCCGTGTAGTTATGTTATGTTAACAACAATACAGCATCGTGTCAACAGGAGAATAACTTGAGAGATACATTAGTAAGAACTAATTTAGTTCTAACAAAAAAGCTTCGTGATGAATTTCAGAAGGAAGCCAACAAGCGCACCGCTGGCAACATGTCATTATTGTTTAAGGTATTGCTAGCTAGCAGATATGATATGCCAAAAGAGGTTGAAGAAAAATTCCAATTCATTCTACAGGGGGCAGCGTTTAGGAAATGAGCGACACTACAATGAGCCTGGGTGAATTGATAAAGAGCTTAGCGCAAGCCTACTCAAAGTTTGGGAACGTCCCTGTAGTTATAAGCCAGGATGTTGGAGGGGCGGACGTGTTGCAGTATGTTGCTGTTGGATACATTGATGGCACGCAGCAGAAGTTTTGCATCCTGTCTAGCTATGTAGCTGGGGTATGCCAGGGCTGCCCACGTTGCAAGAAAGGGTTGCCACACTAGACTATACTTTGGATGCGAGCCACTCCTACGATGAATCTACCCGATTCAGAATAACTGTCAAATCATTGTGGCTCGTATCAACTGTTCAAATTTTGCACAATAGGAATTGTTCACATATGTGAACGGGTTTAATTCACTGGGTGAATTGATCTTAGTTGTAGTTGCAAGTAGACTCGAGGGATTGTTTTTAATTTTAACACTGCTGCATTGGTTCGTTTCTTTCGCCGGACTCTAACCAATGCAGCAACAAGGAAATCAATATGTTCAGACAAATAATACCACACCTAGTTCTAATCGCAAGTCTTCACTACAATTTACCTAAGCTCATTAACTTAATTTCTTAACCGAAAAGGATTTTTCACATGCAAAAATTAGACTTAATGTCCCTCGTCTACAAAGCCTCGATAGATAAATATTTGAAAGCTGTGCTCATTCGCATGATCCATGTTGGCAAGTTAGGACAGGGAGGCATAGAGGATGTCTTCATCAGGATTGAAACCCTAGCGGTTGACCTAGCCACATCAGTTCCGTCGATTAATCGTGCTCTGGCTGAGGGTAGAAAGTTTAATGTTTTAATCAATAACAAGGGACATAAGTATGGCAAGAATAATTTTTCTATCAGCTTGGATGCATTGCAAATGCTGGTGGATAACCAAGGTATAACTACTGTAAAAGAAATTGAGCCTATCACAGAGATATGCTCAGCCTATCACAGAGATATGCCGGAGCCTATCACAGAGATACGCAAACAAGGAACAAGGAACAAGGCTTTTATGGATCCTTGTTCTATGAAGGACACAACATCTGTGGATAAGTATGAAGAACCTTGCTCAGTTAGTTATGAAGATGTTATTCGTAAGTTAAATTTTATGAGAAGGGACGGTCAAATTTATGGTCATCAAGCACAAAAGAGCATCGATACTTTGGCAGCAGAAATTATCTACCACATAGGGCATCGTGATAAATCAAAAACTCGCGACGACATTCATGCCTTCAATGCAGCTACACGCCTAATAAAAAATGGTAAATGGAAAACTCCGCATGGTATGATCGGCGCAAAATTAAATCATGACGAACCAACTTTAAACAATCAACTAAACGTAGGTAATATTAATTTCAATTACCTAATAGGAGCAGGAAATAAATGAGCAATGTAGTACATTTATTTGATAAGCCACACGTCCGCACCACGAATGACTTTGATACTGGTAAGATGTATCCCATTAATCCATCAGCCATTATCAAGATGTCAGAAAAAGCTATCTGCATTAAAGGCCATATTTTTTCTGAGACTGAGCCATCACGGTGGAATTATAGCCTTGACTGTTGGTTTCCAAAGTCACAGTTCATGGGGGTGTATATTCCTGGGTGGCTATTCGCTGCCAAGGCCAAGGCTGCAAGGCAGTTGTTATGCAATGAAGATAAATTTATTGATGAAGCCGATGCAGGTTATGTTTTGGTGCGCGAGTTTTGCATTGTGATAGATGAAGTAAAAATTAATCTTGACGATGCGTGCACAGGATAATGAGTTACCCAATCCCTACCACCAAAGAAACCAAAGCGTTGCTTAAGTTCTATGCAGGATTCAGTCGAGCACCCAAGCACAAGGCACGCGCCCAGTTTGAGTACATGAAGTCGATCTTAGAACGCGTGAGCCACGCGCCAGGCACGCGTGAGGTGCGCGGTGCTGAACTGGGTTAGGGTTAAATGGCGCGTAAAACGTCCACAGCGCGGCGAACCGCTTAGGCTTACCATTTTACGAGACCCTAACCTATCGTGGGCAGCAAAGGGCTTAGGATGCTTTTTAACCACCACGAGGGATGGGGTAAGGTTTCCTAACAAGCTGTGGGATGGAACGATGTATGCGCTAGATGAGCTAATGCTGCATGAATATATTTTTGTAGAAGAGATAGAAGATGGCGACGAATGATGTTGCATTTGATGTGCATCGGTGTTAACGTAGTGCTTAGTCTTCTGTGAGGAAATGGATATGACCTTAGCTCTGTTGATTAAGATTGCGGCAGGTATATTGTTAGTTGCGTTTATTATTCTATCGTTGGTGGGGTCACTCATCTATGCGAAGTACAAGGACTTCTAATGATGAAACATCCCTACGACAAGGTGACAATTGAAATGCCGTTATCGACTACAGCTAATCCGTTAACAGAGAAACAGATTAGGGATAAGCTAAACAAAATTATATCCAGTGGTGACAGGAAAGCGGTTAGAATGGCTAGGGAAGAATTGTCCAAGCGAATGAAATATAAATCAGCGGAGTAGGGATATGTACGTATTGATTATGATTGTGATACTAGGTAATGCCAGCGTCAACTTGAACCATCTTTACTATGAAGATGAAATCAGTTGTCACAAGGCAGCCAATGAATTTGAATCGCATAAGTCTAAGGATGTAAAGTTGAAAGCGTTTTGTATTAGAGGGGATAACTAATGACGTTTGACCAGGAAGTTAAGCTCACCTTAATTGGTGGCATGATTATATTATCTTTTACGTGTTCAATTTTATTCTTTAGGATGTTGGACGCACAAGACCAAGTGAAAGTATTACAGGAAGAGTTACAGAGTTTAAGGGCATACGAGGAGCAATATGTTGAGCCACTATCTAGCACAGTACTTTGAGTTTAGGAATTTACCAACAGAGCAGCAAACAATAGCGCAACCATTTGCCATGCTAGTGCAAAACATCCTGGAATTACCAGACAATCCAGAGCGCACGTCTTGCTTGCGTAAAATATTAGAAGCACGTGACTGTGCGTTAAGGGCTAGAAACTTTAAGGTGTGCGAATGAAGTTATTGACTGGTTTCTTCCGCAAGAAGAAAGAGATCCATTACGAAGAAAAGCTCAAACAAGTTCGTCTCATGCGAGCACAATTAAATGATATGTTTTTGTTTTTTGGTCACAGCCTACCCGAAGACTTAGAAGCTATTCGAGCCAAGGTGTTGGGTGATGCGTGCGCTACGGAGGAAATGCTTGAGAAGCAATGGCATGAACACACTCGAGAGGAGTTGTTGTTAAAGTTTAAAGCCATTGAAGATAAGCTTAGAGAATATAGGATACTTAGATGATAGCAATAGCTGATACAGAAACCACAGGCTTTCCAAAGCAGGGTGAGTTAATACAGCCAGGGCAAGCGCGAGTGTTACAGCTCGCCGTTCTATTGTGTGACGATGAAGGCAAGCACAAGACAGAGTTCTGTACACTGATTAGGTTAGACCCTACAACGCAAGTGCATCCAAGTGCTGAGGCGGTACACGGTATTAGCTGGGATGATTGCAACAAGTATGGCATGAGCGCACTAGCAGCCTACAAGATATTTTTAAACATCGTATCTAAAGCCAGGGTACTTGTGTTCCATAATCAAAAGTTTGACACGGGTATGCTAGAGATTGAAGCCGCCTATACAGAGCAGCCGTTGCCACAGATAGATACATTCTGCACCATGATGGCTACAATGGATATCTGCCAGCTACCAGGTAGATACGATAACTACAAGTGGCCTAAGCTCTCGGAAGCTTTGCCAATACTTTGTGGAAAAGAATTAGGGGCTGACGCGCATGATGCTATGGTAGATACCAAGGGCGCGAAAGATATTTATTTTGAATTAATTAAACGAGGGTTAGTCTAATGCCAGTACAACAAGTCTTTAAACAGTACCAAGTAATCACAGCGGATACCGCAGAACAAATGGGGCTATCAGTTACAGCCATGCTATTAACGGGTGCAGGGTGGCAGCTCGCAAGCCCCATGATGTGTACAGCAAAGCCGGACGGTAGCGTTCTATTCTATGTGCCAATGATGCAGTTTGAGTTTATCCAAACACCTGACGCACCAGCTGAAGAGCCAGCACCAGAAGCAAGCGAAAGCTAATATGAGTTAATCGTCTATACTCCCAGCGTAAACTATAATTAGTTGGGGGTGTAACATGTTTGATAACAATTTTACTGCATACTTTAACTATATTAAAACCAAATTTAATTGTTGGTGTTGCTGCACTAAGCCTGAAATAGTGCAACGTCCTTCAGAGCAAGAAGACACTTTCGATTTACGCCTAGAGATACATGCTCATAGCCATGGGTTGCATAGGCATAGGCCTGACACACCAAGGCCACAGCCTAAGACCTTGACGTTAGATTAATGATATAGTTAGAAACCAGAGACCAAAAAAGGATTAAGCATGGCGGCTAAGGGTTTAAAGTATAACGAATCTAAATACAAAGACACGATGCCAGCACAGCTAATTGAGATGTTCAGCAGGGGTAAAGACCGGTGCCACTTCTGTGCACATCATTCTATTGCTGAGCAGACCTTCAGCGATTGGATTGCTAAGCACAAAGAGTTTGCAGCGGCCTATGAGGTGGCTCAGCAAAAGGCTAAACAGTGGTGGCTAGATGAAGCACAAGACCATCTAATCGAGCACCACGAAGGCTCCAAGCTAAACACTACGCTGTGGTCTATGATAATGCGCAATCGCTTTGAGCTAACCGAGCACCGCAAGCTTAGAGTCAAAGGCTTAGAGAAAGCCAAAACCGCAATGGAGCAAATGAAGCTGGTCATGGCCGAGCTAGGGGCGGGGAACCTAACCGCAGCCGAGGCGCAAAACTTAACCAAGCTAATTGAGTCTGGCATTAATGTCTACGAGAAGACAGAGCTTGAGGCTAGAGTATCTGAGATAGAGAAAGCCAATAGAATTGGCGTTAGTGATGGTGAGTTCAAAGAGGAATAGATTAAGGGCTGCGTATAGCCTGATTATAATTAGCCCTTAGCGTCTCTTGATGCCGTCCATCATCTTGCTAGGGTATTTATCTTGCGGCGTAGCACCTGGTGCTCTGTTGCGTGCATACTCTTTTTGCTTCTGCATAGCTGGCTTGTTGTATGAATCCATCCAGCCAACATGCCCGTACTGAAAGGCAGCACTAGCATGGGATGCCCAGTCGTGCACCTCATCATTACTAAATGCTTTGGTTGATTCGTTGTAGTGCGAGCGCGACACCGTCAGTGCGTCTAGCCCATGCCTACATCCATCCTCATCAAAGATACATTGCGCAAGCATAGAGCGTGCTACCTGTACCCGTTCAATGACTCTCATCATAGGAACCCTAGACATATTAAGACCAGCTTGCATAAAGGTTACCAGCCTTGTCTTGCCTGTAGTGTATTCAGTCTGGCTTATGTCATGGGGTACGAAGTGATGGCCGTACTTAGCAAAGCCATGCTTAGCTTTGACGCTATCCAATAGCTTTAGGTAGTAGGCAACATCCCCGTAGTTGTGGTCATGGTGGTAGAAGTATCTAAATCTAGCAGCAGCTCCAACGCCTACAACCTGAAAGAACCATATCGAGTTTGTATCTTTTGAACCTAAGTCCCAGCTCGTATGTACTGGTAGCCTAGGGTAGACCTCTAAGCCTTTAACAATGCGCCCTTCCTTGTGAGCTAGGGCTAACTGCTCGGCAAAGTATGTACCCTTGATAGCCACGTTATCATCACAATAATATTCTTGTTGGATTAAATCTTCATCCATCCCAGAGTCGCGTTCTTCCTGTATCTGCTCAGGACTGTAGATAGGTAAGCCGTCATTATCTACCGTGTCATTGACCGTAAGCTTTCTTGCAAAGCACTTGGGGTTATCTTTGTTTGCTTGCATCAATCGCCAGGCGTGGCCTTTGCCAAAGCTTGTGTAGTTGAATGCGGCTATGCCCTTGCTACGCTTTAAGATAGGGCGCAGGTAATCCCATATCTGGGGGTGCGTTCTCTGGAATTCGGACATCCAGATAGATGCTAGGTTGGAACCCAAGTGTGCATTTAAAATGTTGTCCGCACCTGTTACATGGAGGATGGAATCATTGATATATAACTTGCATTGGGTTTCATTCGGTGGCCTGGTCAATAGGTGAGGCGGTATTAAATCTTTCCACTTGCGCCCAGTCAAGTCTGTGCCTTCCCATATTACGTTACGGGCTTGGCCTATCTTGGGTAGCGTGTAGAGGTGGTTGCCTGGAACTAAAGCAGCATACAACCATGCACAGTTAAAGAACTCGGCATCTTTACCAAAGCGTCTATGTGCATTCTCAATGAACATGTTGTACTTGCCAGAGAATACAGCAGCAATGAATTCCCTTTGCTGTGGGTAGGCTTGAAAAATATCATTGAAAAAATCAATCTCTTTAACTAGCAATTAATATTCTTCTAGTGTGTCGGTGATGTATCTTGATGTGATATCCATAGCCCTATCTATATCTCGAAACACATCTACGAAGTAGCCACAAGCTTTGCAGTGCTCAAGGAAGGTTGCTTGCTCAGGTGTTAGCTTGCCAGTCTTAGATTTGAATTCAAACACCGCGCCATGAAACCCAGCGGATGGCCAGAGCATTATAAAATCTGACACGCCCTTGGTCATGCCAGAGCGTTTTAATATCCTGCAAGTCGTTGGTGTGCGCTTGGCTTCATTAGGCGGATGAAAGGTTCCCTTAGCCACGTCAGGGTATTTATATTGCAACCACTGCCACCAAGCTTCGGTTATCATTCTCTCGCTAGGGTTAGGAGGTAGCATCCTTGGAGTTATCACCATTAGTATTCTCTGGGCTGAAATCTATATCTATCCCTTGGCTTTTAAGTACTGCCTCTGCCGCTTGCTCTGCTGGTGAATCATTCTTCTTGGTGATTGTTACCGCTAAAGTTCCAACAACAAAGCACCCTACAATTATCGCCAACACAATTGGATCAAAGAATCCCGCTTGTCTCTTCATGATTTATCCACCCATTAGTTTGATGCTCTCTTAAGTAAGTATAGTAGCATTCTTTAGAGCAGTAAGGTTTTCTGTTCTCTCTGGATTTTTTAATAAAAAACTCTTTCTTGCATGTCGTGCAACTCTTTTGCACTTTGGTGTTTTGAGATATGCTTGAGCATTTTAGGCCGCAGAATTTAGAACGCTTATCTTTCCCTACAAAGAGGGTATGACATATTAAACAATCTTTGGGCTTTTTTGAATCATATCGTTCACATGTGTTGTCACGTTGCTCTTTCTTTGTTGCCCATCTGCAATTACCTGGCTCATAGTTTCCAGCTCCATTTATGCGATCAAGCGTCATCTCCCTACTAGGCCTCTCACCCATATCCAAAAGAAAATTATTAAAATTATCATTCCATCTTTCGCATACCGTTACACCTTTGCCGCCCCAATATTTGAATTGCGGATGCGCTGGATTGTTACAGCGGGATTTCATGCCCGTCCATGAATTATAGGTTAAGGATGTTTTGTTAGGTGTTGAGGCGTGACCATGCTTTATTTGTTTTGGAGCGCAATTGGCACAACAAAGATTTTTACGTTTTATTATATTGCGCCTATTATATTTAGATACATTGCCGCATTTGCATGTAGCTAATAAATATTGATTAGGAAGATAAGCGCATACAAACAAATCCCCTAATTGGGTATTAAGTAACGAAAAAGCTTTACATCTAATATGACCAAACACCTTTGACAAACCCTTTGTAAAATTTATCAGCGATACCTATATGGATAAATCTATTCCAATAATCGCCACGTTGACTTATTCCAATTCTAGATACCCCATGAGCAAGAGCAACCTGAATTAAATCTAATGCTCCGCTACCATGTGCCTTTATATCAGCAGCCAATCCAAGCGTATGCTCACCTGGAATCTCTTTAACAATTTCCAAAGAATGCGTGCGATCTCTATAGCCACTTGAAATAGGCATTGGTCTATCATACACCAAGCGAATATCTTGAAGCAAACTTATTAGCTCTTGTCTTACCCCCTCTTTGCCTGTTTCTTTACAAACAAACTCTGAAGGTAAGAAGTTTGGATACTTAGACCAATCAAACTGATGTGGGTTAATCAATTCAGACTAACAGCCTTTGCCCTTACCTTTACCAGGCTTAGGTGCTTTCTTGTCCTTGCCATCGTCACGCATTGGATTACCTTTACCCATTATTCTAACTCCTTTATCTGTCCCATTAAATAATTCTGCAACGCTTCATTGTCTGACTGCGCTTGCCGTAACTGGTCAAGCTTGAGTATAGCATTAGCTATACGTTTGCATACAGCGGCGTAGTCTTTCTTGGCCTGGGCTAGGAAGCCCTCTATCTCTTTAACATCTGCCACATTTGTTCCTTACATTAATAAATTACCAACTAAACCATTGCCCGATGCCGCCTGTCCATCAGTACCATTACCATACCATGTTGAAACCCCAGCAGCTTGTGACTGCTCAAGCCATGCCAAGAAATGATAACCGATGCCTGGGTAACCAAAGTATGTTGCACCTACTAAAGTTCGGCTAACAGGATTGGTTTGCACTGCATCATTGTTTTGGGCTGCCGTGTATGCAATGGTGGAGTCAAGGCCAATACCAACAGCCGCAGTTACCTGTGTAGTATTAACTAAAGATGCTCGAAGTGTTACCTGTACCACATCTTCAGACACGCCAATAACAAATGCTACTTGGTTAGCAATGCTTGCATTAGCTTGTCTAATTACGTTGGTAGTATAAGCCCATGTTGCGGTTGCTTCTAACACAATAAGGTTTTTAGAAACTCTATTGTAGTAATTCCATAAATACCTAAAGGCAAGACTATCTTGTGTTTGACCTGCAACCGCCGTGGTTCTAAATGAGCCGAGGTATCTTTTAGTGTTCGTGCCATTTAAAACTAATACACCATTCAAATATGAAAGTGCTACATTTCTTGTTGTATCATTTGCCCATGCTTCTAATGCTAAAGCTGGAACCCCAGCATTGTAATCTAAGAACACGTCATACATTTGGGATGCAGCCGCAGGGATTGCAATATTTAATTCACCAGGCTGGAACCTTTCCCAGGCAGCTCCGTTGTAAACATCAATATCAACACCTTTATATGGAACCATAAAAATTGTTGTCTTGGCTGTTTGATCTGCAACTGTAACAGGGGTTGCCGTAAGCAAGCTTAAGCGATAACCATTTGCAATTGTTGTTGCTAGATTGATTGTGCCAGCCGAAGTAATGGGGCCACCACGCAATCCAGCGCCAGTTGCGATGTTGTTTACTGTTCCGCTAGTGGGGCCACCACCAACTGTAAATGCTGAATTAGACATGATTATTCCCCTTTAATAGAATCTCTAGCTTGTTGGCGTTTTATTGCCAGGGCTAAATATTCTTCTGTGCTTAATGTTGTCTTACTTCCTGCCGCAACTTCTTCAAGGTATAGCAAAACATCTGCGTCAGTAGTTCTCAAAAACAAAGCAGCATCATCTAACGCCTTTAATTGTTGCGCTGACATTGGCACGTAAGCTGCTAGCATGCTCATAGCCAAATTTTTCTGCTCTTGTGTTGCTTCATCTTTAAAGTCAATGCGCCATGTACTTTTATCATCTGCATGTCCAATGCTAACTCCATGAATATCAGCTACCTTTTGCAGGGACTTTGTAAGCTTTTCTGTATTGTTCACCATGTTCTCCTAATTAAACTATTAACCTCTAATGCTTCCTATTATGCCTGAAGCTGAAGCTACCACTGTAATAGCGGCTCCATCTCCAATCCAGGTGGTAGTGCCTGAAGCCTGGCTGACCTCAAGCCATGATAAGTAGTGTGACCCAATACCAGGCAAGCCCATGTAAGATGCAGATAAAACTGTGAGGCCGTAAGACTTGGTATCAATACGAGAGAAGCTTGAGTTACTACTAAACGCGGTTGTTGAATCTAAACCAATTCCAACACATGCAGCTATCTGGCCAGGGTTATCTATACCAACATACATGATTGCATTCACTGCATCTTCAGACACACCAATGAAAAAGTTTAACTGATTAGCAGTGCTTCCGTTAGCTTGTCTAACAGTTGCCGTTGTGTAAGTCCAGGAGTCGGTGGTTTCAAATCTTGTCATCGGTCGCACTTGTCGATTGTAATAGTTCCATACAAATCTATTGGCAACACTATCGGCAGTCTGCCCAGAAACCCCAGTTGTTCTAAAGCTGCCGAGATATTTCTTAGTGGTCGTGCCTGATAATACTAATACGCCATCTTGATACACAAGCGCAGTTGCGCGAGCAGTTAAGCTAGACCATGCCTCTAATGCTAGGGCTGGTGTGCCAGCGTTATAATCTAAGAACACATCATATGCGGTGTCCGTGGTTGCAGGAACAGCAATACTTAACTGAGAAAGCTGGAAGCGTGTCCACACAGCCCCACTATAAATATCATTATCTAATCCATTATATGGCGTGTAGTAAATTGTAGTGGCCGCTGTTACATCGACAGTAGTTACTGGCACACCAGTAGTTAATGTTAATCTACCTGACGCTGCATTTTGCGTGGCAAGGTTAACAGTTCCAGTTCCAGTTATTGGGCCACCTCGTAAACCGACACCTGTTGCAACGTTTGTAACAGTTCCGGCTCCTGGGGCAATAGCTGTTTGTGATTGCATCTGCCATGTAGGGCCAGTGCTATCATAAATAACTGTAACTATCTGTCCTGCTTCTATATCGCCACTTGATAAATCTTGATCATTTAATTTTTTAATGGCTACAGCACCGAGCGCATTTACATCTAATGTGGCTGCGTCAGTGTTGACGGTTCCAGCTTTAAAGGTGATAGACATGCCATCGGTGTATGCTGCTGGGGCTGGGCTTAATGTAATTGCATAAGCATCAGTCCCTACAGAATCAA
>JABXJQ010000027.1_pt1 | contig 17511 bp, 23 predicted proteins | sample 7436221 | NCBI WGS metagenome assembly JABXJQ01 (sample SAMN14395755, study PRJNA613071) | wetland metagenome | isolation source: water sample H0 from high-altitude wetland | place: Chile: Salar de Huasco, high-altitude wetland | collected 2015-11-10
GGGCTACACCGTCCTGATTGAGCAGATGGTGCAATGGATGCAGGAGATTGCGGGTAACTATCTGCCGCCGATTCCGCTCCAGCAGAATGATGTCAAGGCCGCGCAGGTCAACGCCGCCGTCGCCCGCGAGGATGACGTGAAGCGCGATATTCTGGAGGCATGGCTGAAGCAGATTGCGCTGGTCGTGGCCGAGATGACGCGGAGGCTGTGCAACGAGGACTCGGATGACGAGGTGGCCAAGGCCACGCGGGCTCGCCTGCTGGGTGACAACGTCCCGTGGATTCAGGGCGTGCTCAACAAGGTCAAGAGTGCCCTGCGCAGCATTGATGCGCTGAAGAAGATCATTCCCCCGCCCCCGATTTCACTAACCGAAGAGGAGTTGGCGATTCTGGTGAACCAGCCGGCGATCCAAAGCGTGACCGAGTTCACCGAGTATGCGGCTGGCCAGCGTGCGGCGTTCGCGGCCAGCGTGAAGGGCGACCCGCGCTTCAACCAGGATGCCGGTGCTCGCTACATGGCGGCTGGCGTGCCGAATGCGGGCGCGGATTTCGTGGATAGTATTGTGGTGGTGAATGGCGATGTGACGACCAAGACGGGCCAGCAGAGGCAGCAGATGATCGAGTCTTCTAGTATGCTTTTAACTGGCGAACCGCTCCCTGTGCTCCTCACGGACGATCATGTTGTTCACTGGGACACGCTGGTTGGTCCGTTGCAGCAGGCGATTCAAGCCGGTGCTGTTGGGCCGGCGCAGGCGGGCCTGACCCACCTTGCTGCCCACTATTCCGCCGCCGTAGGCTCCAAGGCGTGGCCCCCCGAGCGCATCAACCCCGACAAGTCGAAGCTGGCGCAGTTGCAGCGGGCGCTGGAAGCAAAGGTGCAGGAGCAGCAGCAAGCGCAAGCGGCGCAGCAGCAGATGGCGGCGCAAGGCGGCCAGACGGCTCCGCCACAGGGCCAGCCACAGCCCGGTATGCCGCCCCAGTAAGTTTTCTGCCACCCCAACTTTGGTGATTGACATGCGGTTACGGCGTATTCTTCGTAATCGGTAACAAATTGAGCACGCGCACCGACACGCTGGACAAGAAGACCGTCGCCGCTTGGCGTGAGTTCACGGCATCACCTGCCTTCGAGCGCGGCATCGCGTATCTCAGACATAATGAGGCCCCGAAGTGCGAGGGCAGCGAAGCCGAACTCGTCAAGTCGGCCATCGGTTGGGCGGCCTACATGAAGGCGCTCAAGGATGTCGAGGACGTGCTGACCTACATCCCCGAGCAGATCAAGTCGGCAGAGGAGCCGGGGTTGATACAATGATCGTCTCTGATCTAATCGAATTCCTTCAGACCCAACCGCAGCACCTGACGGTTCTGTATCGTCTTTGCAGCGAACAGACCATGCTTGAATCCAAGGAAATTGTAATTGAGGAGCTTTGCCTGACTCGGCCCGATGGCTGGGTGCAAAACAAGCGCCCCGACAAGCCGACGCAGACCTACTTAGTGTTTCCGGGGAATTGAGCACTTCGCATAATTTATGGCCAAGAAAACAAAGACAGTCCCGAAGCCGGATTTCATTTCGCGCGGCGAGGTGCAGACAAATAACCGCGCTTTCATTCACGCGCTGAATCGCGCCATCGAGTTTCACCGCACCAACACGAACGACCCGCACAATATCGGCAACGCCGTCATCGCCGCGCTGATTGAGGTGCGCGACTGTTTCCGGGCTTATATGTAATTTATGGCAACCGAACCAACCCAAACCACCCCTCCCGCTCCGCAGTCGAGCCGCCCCGCCGTCCAGCCCATCACGCAGGCCGAATTATCCGCTGAAATCAACAAGGCTCCCGAGCCGACGTTGACGCAGACCAAGACGCCGCCTGTCGAAGTGCGGCCTGTTGACCCCGATGCGGAGGAGCGCAAGTCCTCGCTGCCCGATTTCAAGGAATCGCTGCGCAAGCGCGTGCTGGGGAAGAAAGAGGACGCTCCCGCCGAGGAGCCGGAGAAGAAAGCGGAGTCAGCCAAGGAGCCCGTGAAGGTCGAGGCCAAGCCTGATCCCAAGGAGGAAGAGGTACCCGAGGACCAGCGCAAGATCCTCCCCCACGACAAGCCCGAGACGGCGCGGCGCATGAAGCACTTTATCCGCGTGGCAGACGAGGCCAAGAAGGAGGCTGCCGCCGCCCTAGCGCGGGCTGAGGCGGCTGAAAAGGACAAGCCGACCGTCGCCAACACGGAAGAGGTCGAGAAACTGCGCCAGGAGCACACCAAATTGCAGGAAGAGGCCCTGCGCCTGCGTCGCCGCTACGACATCGACAACGACCCCGAGTTCTCGGCCAAGTATCGGGAGCCGGCCAAGGTGGCGGAGGCCACGATCACGGACACGCTGAAGAGAAACGGCTTCGTGGATGGCACGCTTGAAGCCATCAAGGCCGAGGGCGGGTTCTCCGAGTTCAGCCGCAGCCGGAAAACGTATCCGATTGTCGAGAAAGACCCGGATGACCCCTCGCAGACCATCACTGTCCACAAGACGGGTGCTGAAATCGCGCGCAGTTGGCTCAACGGTCTCCCCGTGGCCGACTCCGAGGCGATCCGCGCCTCGATTGGGCGCCAGCAACTGCTCAAATCCGAGGAATCCGCGGCCATCACCAAGGCGCAGGACGAGGCCAAGGCTTACTACGATGCCCAGCGCGCCCAGCAGGGGCAGGCATCGGCCCAGCAGCAGGAAGTGCAGGCCAAGGCCACGAAGGAATACGGCGACTGGCTCGCCAAGACCGAGAAAGAGACCGATTTCCTCAAGGACCGCGAGGTGCCGGCCAATGCGGACGAAGCCGCCAAGGCCCAAGTCGAGGAATACAACACCTTCAACAAGCAACTACGTGACAGTCTCAAGAAGCACCCGACGACCGCGCTGGAATACGGGCAACTGAAGCTCGACGTGGCTGAGGCGCACCACCTGCGGCGCGTGCTGGGCGACAAGGACGCCAAGATCGCGGCGCTGGAGGCCGAGATCGCCAAGAAGAAGGCGGCGATGCGCACCACGCCCCGCAGCGGCTCACTGCTCAAGGGTGACGAGCCGAAGCCACAGAAGGAAGAAGAGGTTACGGACCCGATGAAGTCCCTGCGGGACCGGATGCGGTCCAAGGTGCTGCACGTTGAGGAGGTTTAACCCGTGGATTCAACTCCACGCGAGCTTGTCCGGCTTGTTTTAGACCGCATCGCCGTGCTCGGAGACCAGAAATCGGCCGAGTATTTCGGGGTCTCCCGCGGCACCATCATCGCCTGGCGCAATCTCAAGTCGTTCCCGTCGATTGTGGCGGCGCAACGGTGCTGGGATGACAACCTGATGTGCATGTCGCCGGAACTGTGGAACGGCGCCGATGCGGTGCCGGTGATGATCGGTTTGCCGGTTTATCGCTACATGGAGCCGATGAATCACGTCACCCTGTTCATAAACTACAAGCAATATGGGCCGGACAAGGTGAATCTGGTGCCGAGGTTGCGGACACTTATCGACGAAGCTCGCAACGACCTTGCCGCCACCTTCCTCGCCTCCAAGTCCGAGTGGCTTGTCATGTGCGATTCTGACATGTGGTTACCCGTCGGGAATGCCGCACTGCTCCGTAAGCACGGCTGGCTGTGCCTGCCGGATACGCTCGGCAATATCTCTGCGCTCAAGCAAATCATGTCGCACCCGAAGGAATACAGGATCGTGGGCGCGATGTATCGTGACCGCAAGACCGGCGTGAAGGCGCAGTGCGAGAAAGGATTCTCGTCGCCGCAGGACAATGCCCGCCTACTGTCGATCATGGCCGGCACGACGCCGCCCGGTGGGCTGGAGCAGATGGGGTGGGTGGGCACGGGATTTATCCGCATTCACCGCTCGGTATTCGAGGAGATGATTGAGGCCGCGAAGCCGGGCGGACCGCTGGCGGATATTGCGCCGCCTCCCCCGCCGCGGGATAAGGAGCCGTATGGGTTTTTTGGGCGGACGAGCGCGCAGCGTGGCGAGGACGTAGTTTTTAGCCGGCGGGCGGGGAAGATCGGTGTGAAAGTATATTGGGATTTGTCCTGCTACTGCGGCCACGAGGGAGCAATTACCTTTTAACTATGCGTATTCTTCTTAAATTTCCGACGCGCTCCCGCCCACAATTCTTCCTCACGCGCCTGCGCGAGTGGATTGCCGCTGCCGTGAAGCCGGAGCTGGTCAGCGTGCTCGTGAGCTACGATGCCGACGACGTGACCATGGCGCCGGACATCATCGCGCAGGCCGAGGCCGTGCATCCCGCAGTCGTTTGCGTGAAGGGTAACAGCAAGACGAAGATCGAGGCGTGCAACAGCGACCTGAGCGAATACGCGGGCGACTGGGACGTTTGCCTGCTGATAAGTGATGACACATTCTGCCGAGTGCGCGGCTGGGATGAGCGAATCCGCGAGAACATGCAGAAGTATTTCCCCGACACCGACGGCGCGCTCTGGTTCTATGACGGTAGCCAGCGCCGGATAAACACGCTGGAGTGCGTGGGGCGGAAGTATTATCTTCGCCGGAATTATTTGTATCACCCTTCGTTTGCCAGCTTCTTTTGTGACAACGAGAGCACGGCTGTCGGCCTCGCGCTCAAGCGCCTCGTGTTTATCGAGACGCCAATTTCCTCGCATGAACACCCTTCCTGGGCAGGGGGCATGAAGCGCGATGCGCTCTACGCGCGGAATAATCGTTACTGGAAACAAGACGAAGCCAACTATGAGCGACGAAAAGCAGCAGGATTTCCGGCCTAAGCTATCCGTGCTATTGGCCACAGTTACGGCCCGCGCCGACCTCTTCGCCTTGCTGCACGCGCACCTGTCGAAGCAGGCCGAGGGCAAGCCGGTGGAGTTGGTCGTGGCCTGCGACAACAAGGAAATCAGCATCGGCAAGAAGCGAGATAATTTGCTGAAGGAGGCCAAGGGTGATTACGTCTGTTTCGTAGATGACGACGACTGGTGCGCTGACACCTACATTGACGACATACTTGAAGCCATTGCCACCGACCCCGACTGCGTAGGCTTTGAGATTCACTGCACGCAGAACGGTCGAAACCCGCGCCGGGCTATCACGAGCATGAGGTACAGGGAGTGGGGATCGAACATTGACGGGTATCATTATGTCCGCTCCATCTACCACAAGAGCCCGGTGAAACGTGAACTTGCGCTGCAAGTCGGATTCAAGGATCTTCGTTACGCTGAAGACAAACTTTTCTCAAACGGAATAATGCAGTTGGTGAAAACAGAGGTGTTCATCAAAAAGGTTCTTTATTACTACCGATTTAGGAGTGAACCATTTATGATAAAATACGGCTTCGCAAAGGGCAGGACAATGCCGCCAGCCGGCGTGCCCGCACCCCGCGTGCCTCGCCAGCCCAAATACGACTATAAGGGGAGGCGCGTCGGATGAACCCCGTCTGCCTCACCAACGCCGGTCTTGGCAACTGGTATTCCAAGGGCTCACAGCGCCTCGCCAGCAGCCTGTGCAAGCACAACTTCTCCGGCGCCCAACTGATTTGGATAAACGAGTGGCCGTCGAACAGGTATGACCGCAAGTGCGTTTATCACGTCAAGGCTGACGCCGTGGAGACGGCGATGAAGCAGGGCCATACCACGATCATCTGGGCGGACTCGTCCATCTACGCGCTCAAGAGCCCGCAACCGTTCGTGGACCGCATCGCCGCCGACGGCTACTGGATCGGCCAGAGCGGGCACAACTGCGCCCAGGTCTGCACCGATGCCCAGCTTGAATACTTTGGGGTGTCGCGTGACGCAGCAGAGAAGATGCCGGATTGCCTGAGCGGGCTGTTCGGATTCGACACGACGCGGCCCGCGATGCGAGCGGTGATGGACAGGTGGATCAAGGCGGCGAAGGATGGCGCATTTAAGAGCAGCCGGTTCCGTGCCGGGCAGAGCAAGGATCTGCGATTTTTGTATGCGAGGCAGGACCAAAGCTGCCTGTCGCTGATTCTGGCGCAGGCGGGGATTCCGCTGCGTGGTTTTGGTGAGTTTGCCCGCTTCGCATGGGATCGCTACGAGGCCGTGTTTCACTGTCAGGGGATGTAGCAACAAAACCTGTTTATTAGGCTTGCGTTGGGCGGGGTGGGGAGACATTCGTGAACCCAATGAAGATTTCAGAAATCATACACGATTATTCGCAGTCTGGCGAGCAGACCGTGATTCTTAAATACTTTGTCGGCTTCAGGGGCACCGCACTTTCAGTGGGGGAAAACGACGGACAGTTGCTTTCCAATGTCCGTGCGCTTGCACTGCTTGGATGGGGCCTCGTGGCGGTCGAGCCGGCCCCCGCGCCTTTTGCTAAGCTGTTAAAGCTCTATGCCGACCGCGCCGATGTTCGCCTCATCAACGCCGCCATCACCATCACCGACGGCCCGCTCGACTTCTGGGACTGCGGCGTGCATCTGCACAAGGGCGACACCTCGCTCCTGTCCACGACGCGGCCCGAGACGATGGAACGGTGGAAGCGGTCGGGTGAGCAGTTCACGAAGACGACGGTGAGGGGGATCACGTTCAAGACGCTGGTGAAGGAGTGCGGGGTGTCTCGCTTCGAGATGATTTCCATTGACGCCGAGGGCGTCGATTACGAAATCCTTTGCCAGATCGACCTGCGCGCGGTGGGCTGCCGGATGCTGTGCGTGGAGAGCAACAGCAACGGCGACGCCCGCTTTATCGAATACGCCAGCCGGCACGGGATGGCGCTGCGGCACAAGAACTTTGAGAACCTGATTTTTTGCGCATGAGCCACTACGACGAAATACTGGAATGCTATATTCACGTCCCTGGGGACGTTGAAACGCTCGCCGCCCGCGTGGCCGCCGCGAAGGACGCCCGTATTGCGGAATTGGAGAAAGACAACGATGTGCTGTCCGGGGAATGGGCCGTGTTAATGGCCGACGTTCATGACTACTTCAAAGACGAAAAAGCGGATCGTGGACATGGTAGGGTGCGCTTGGTGCTGACCCTCCTTGGCCAGCTTCGCATTGAGCGTGACGCCCTCCGCACCGCAGCCGAACAGGCACGGGTGGCGATGGAGCGGCTAGTCAACGCAGCCGATATGTGCGCCCAAGTTCTCAACGTTGGGGCAATGGACGACTCTATCAACTGCGCCCACACAGCCCTTTCCGCCCTCACCACCGCCCTCAACCCGGAGAAGAAACCATGAACCCTGAATCAGACGCGCCGACGCAAACGGAGATCATGCAACGCATGGCCGACGCGCTGTTAGCCATACGAAATCAGGCACGGCGCGTCAATGAGGGCCAAGACAACGCATACTCGCAGGTCGGGACAATTGCGCTTTGGAACTGCAAACTGGCTCTTGATGCTTTCAATAAATGGAAGTCGAAGCCAAAGTTTTCAGACGTAGAAAGTCTCCGCGCCCAACTCGCCCTCTCCCAGCGAACCCTCCACGAGTGCTACGCCCTGACCGGTCACGAAGCCGGGGACGCCGATGACTTCCGTGCCCTCGTGGACCGCGAGAAGCATGTGGTCGCAGCGGTCAAGGAAATGCGGGAGGAGTGCGCCACCGCCCAAGCCGACACCACCCGCCTAGACCGCCTGGAACAAGGCGGCTGGGTGCAACTCTGGAGCGACGGCTGGTCCGCCGCCAGATTCAACAAGGACCGCCGACTATGCTGGGGCAAGTCCAGGGGACACCCAACCGCCCGGGCGGCGATGGATGCGGTGTGGGAGGAGGAGGTGCCATGAAGCTTATTAATCCAACTGACAGCGAGATTGATGCCGCGGTGGCGGAGAAGGTGGCGGGGTGGAAAAGACTGCACGCGGAGCACGCGTTTGACGGCGGCGTGAAGTGCGAGATAGATGCGTGGGCCGCGCCCAGTGGGCGGATTGCGGACGCGGTGCCGCAGTTCTCCCGCTCGGCTGACGCGGTTTTGCCGTTGCTGGAGAGGATGGATCGGTGGCAATGCGATTACGGAAGGCCGGAAAAGAAATATAGGCTGTATTTTATACGCAGAGAGGGCGAGGGCACGGCCGCCACCTTCCCCCGCGCCGCCTGCCTCGCCCTGCTACGGGCGCATGGGGTGGAGGTGGATATAGGGGCGCCTAGCGCCTAAAAATAGGTATTGACCCCAGTTTTTACTGGGTGATTTATTTCGCAAGCTACTTCCTTGCGTCGGTAGTTGAATCACCAAAATATTTGGGGCTCGCGCCCTGATTGGCCGGTTCCCGAACGCAAGCGGGGCCGGCCAAACTATTTATGGGCATCGAAGCGCGACACTCTTATAGGTTCGGATATTTGAAGTCCGAACACTGGCAGAATTTGAGGATTCAGAAGCTGGCCGAGGAGGGAGCAAAATGTCTTTTTTGCGGAAAAGAGGATATCGGAAATGATGTCCACCATGTGGTGTATCCAGATGATATCTATAAAGCCGAATCAGGAATGCTCAGGGTTCTATGCCGAAAGCACCACGAAAGAATTCATGAGCTAATGGATCGCGCCAAGAAAGACATAGGAGGCGACAACGGCCGAGGATTAAGGAAGGGGCAGGGGGCCGGATTCCAGATATTTTATCGCGCCGCAGAGATTCTTGAGGGTGAAATGATTGGTCGCGGCGAGATGCCTCTGTGTAAGTGCGGTATTAAAAGGCGAAAAACAGACGAAACCGAGATGGTTCGCCTTGGGAAAATGGCTGGCCGGACAAGGAGCATGTCGGTCGATGTGGACAGGCAGATAGACCTTATGGCCCGATCTGGCATGTTAAGCGGCGACGCTAAATCTAGGCTGCTTGCCCTAGCTGGCCTTTTATTTGGGCACATCAAGGTTTCCATCGAAGATGCCATCAATAAAGAGTTGAAGAAATACCATTGACTCTGGTTTTATTGGGCTGATTGGTAGCGGCGACGGAGCGATAAATCGCTGGTCGTCACTAGGCTGGGAAGTCGGCACGCGGGAACTCACCACCCCGTAGCTCTAGGGCGAAGCAAGGACAGCAAATGGCGTAGCGGCTCGCACCCGTGCCCATTGCATCAAACGATGCCACGGAGGTCTATCCTCGTGCGCTCCTTCGCTGCATCGCAACCACCGCTTCTCCCGCGCCGAGGACAACCACAATCCTCCCATGGCTACCTCCATTTGCGATTATTCTGTCGCCGACTTCAACAACGAGCTGCAAAACCAGAACTCGGTCATCAAGCTCGCCGTCGTTGAGCACCAGGCGTTCAACGATCCCTACTCCAACGTCCTCCTGCAAGACACCTTCAGCTCCGGCTACGGTGAAACGCAGATTTACTCCGCCACCCCGCGCACGGCGATGAACCAGTCCACGGTTCGCCCCGTCGCCACGACCTTCTCGGAGAGCTGTCAGCTCACGCCGCCGGTCGCCAAGTGGGGCACCGAGCAATACACCTCGACCCCCGGCATCATCCCCGGCGAGTCCATCAAGATCTGTCTCAAGCAGCAATACTTCGTCGTGGAGCGCCAGCTTGAGCAGGCCATCCAGATGCTCAAGAAGGGCATCGCCGACACGATCTCGGCGGACATCCGCGCCAACCTGCTCGACCTCTCGGGCATGAAGTTCGTGGTTCCCGCCCCTGGTGGCGTTCCCGAGGCTGGCCTGACCGGCTCCGAGTGGGCCGTCTCGACCAACTTCGTCGGCACCCTCCCCGGCGACCGCCTGACGTTCCAGTATGCCAAGTGGCTGCGGGACTACATCTCCTACAACTTCCAGCCCCCGATGTTCGGCAAGGGCGCGGATGCGTATGCGGTGCTCATTACCAGCTACGAGTTGAACGACGCCCTCCGCACGGATGCGCCGGTCAACAACTCGCTGATTGCCTCGACCACGGGCGGCTACCAGGACGGTCACACCGGCCTGTGGGCTTACGCTTGGATCGACTACAACTTCCGCGGCCTCAAGTTCGCCATCGACCCGAATCCCCTTCGGTTCAGCGGCTTGGACGCCAACGGCAATCCGGTCCTCATCGAGCAGTACCTGCAAGTCGCGGCCGGCGGCACGGGCTTGACGTGGCAGACCAACCCGGCGTGGACCTATGCACCCTACGAGGTCAGCTTCATGCTGTTCTCCAAGAGCGCGTTTGCCCGCATGACCCCCAAGGACTACTCCGGCGAGGGCCAGGCGAAGTTCCCGACGGGCATGTTCGGCGGCGAACTCAAGTGGCTGAATCCGATTGAGTCCTGCAATCCGTGGGGCGACTTCGGGTGGTTCCAGTATCGCATCGTGCGCGCGTTCCAGCCGATGGCGCCGCACTTCGTGGCCGCGATCATCTCGAAGCGTTGCCGCGGTGGGTTCACGGATAACACCGACACCTGCCCGGACATTAGCGATCTGACGGTCTAACCGGCCTTAACGGTCTTCGCGGGGTTCGCCCCGCTTGATTCAAACACCCGCTGGGTCGGTTTAATCCCGGTCCAGCGGGAGCCCCCGAAGCAAGGGCGTAGTAGAGCTTCACACTTTCACCATGCCACAAACTCCCGGTATCGGCTTCCCGCCCTCTTCGGCCACATCATTGTGGCGAGCAGTGGCGTTGAATCTCTTCGAGTTGGCCCAGTCCTACGGCTACACGGGCATTCTTGAGCCCAATGCGCTCGACAACGATACGTCCTCGCTGCGCAAGTGCGTCTTCTATTCCGCGTTCATCTGTGACGCGATGCCCTAACCCAATCCGACCATGAGCCAACCACTTCCCATGCAACCCGGCATCGGCTTCCCGCCCGATGGCCAGGTCTCCCTTCTCCGCAAGCTCGTCTGGAACACTTGGGTCATCGCTGGTGGCTCCGGCGGCGGTGTGCCCCCCGTCTGGGTCGTCGTTCCCGCGTCATCCACGGCCCCAGGTACGCCCGGACAGATGGCATACGATAGCGACTATTTGTATGTCGCAGTCGCTTCGGGTGTATGGCGCCGCACCCCCATCTCCGACTGGGCCTAACCTATGAGTCATCCCTGTCACCATGACTGCACGGATTTCCCCGAGACCGATAGCACCGATCTCGGCTGCTGCGCTCCCTACCCGCTGCGTCGCTCCTGCGAGGCCCCGATCCTGCCCACGCCCAACTGCGACGAGCAAGATCCGGTGGTGACTTTTGACGAGGACACCGAAACGTTCACCATCACAAGCATCATGTTCACCAACGAATGTTCCCAGTGGCTCACCAAAGACGGTGATCCGTGGCTCGCAAAAATCGCATAACAAACCACCACCATGCCAATCGTAAATGACGCAAATTTCGTAAACAAAGTTCCGGTTGCTGCGGACTATCTGCCGTGGGTTCAGAACTCCGACGGCGTGGCGTTTTCCGTCACCATCGCCCAGCTGGCCGCCCTCGCCCAATCCCTCGCCGACCAGATCAACACCGTCACCGTCTACTCGTCCAACCAGACCCTGAGCGACGAGCAGATGGTCGAGGTGAACGCGGCCGGCGCGACCAACATCACGCTCCCCGCCTCCACGCTCAATACGGGCCGCGGCTACTGGGTCTACAACAAGGGCGCGGGCGTCGCCACCGTGCTGCCCAATGGCGCCGATACGATTGCCGGCGGCGCGTCCCTCGCCCTCGCGCAATACGACTTCAAATTCATCCAGTCCGACGGCCTTGGCGACTGGGCTGTGTCGAACTGATTACCAGTCCATCACTAATCATCGTCAATTTAGTATTCACGCCACATCACCATGAAAATGACCGACCTCGGAATGCCCTATGACTCGGGCTGCTGCGCCCCGACCAGCGCCCCGGACAGCAAGAAGCCGTCCTACCCCACGCTCTACATCAACTCCAAGGAGGAGCTTGACCTGCCCGACGCCGGCACCGTTGTCATCAAGTTCCGCAAGACCCGCGAGACCGAGGACAAGAAGGATCAGGGCAAGCCCACCTACTCCTGCGAGTTGGAAGTGCAGTCGATTGGCGAGCCTGTGGCCAGCGAGGAGGGCATGGTCAGTGTTGCCGACGCCATCAAGGTCGCCATGCGCAAGAAGCTCGGCAAAGCGGGGGTGGGGGAGGACGAATAAATGTTCGTCCGAGATTTCTACGCCCAGGCCAAGCGCGCATTCGAGAATTGCACGGAGGAACAGGTGTTCTCCGGCCTCTCGGATGCCATCCGCCTGCTCGCCAACAAGGGGCTGAACGATCCCCTGCTGGGTGAGATGAGCCTGTGCGTCTGCAACGGCTGCATCACCCTCCCGCGCGACGTGGGCACCGTTCTCGGCATCAACGTCAACGGCCATCCCACGCTGTTGCAAGACCAGTGGTTCCAATACCACATCAACGGCCCCGGTGACGGCGGCGGCGTGCCGTGCTCGGCCAACTCCTACGAGCTTGGGCAGGTCTGCACGTTCCGCGACCCGAGCGAGGCGTTCTACCTGCAAGCCGAGGTCTCCAGTTCGGCGGATAACAACAAGAAGCTCCGCGTCTATGCGCTGGACGAGAGCGGCAAGAAGATTTTCAGCCCCGGCCCGGACGGCACGTTGGTCGAGGGCTTCCTCGTGCCGCTGATTTTCGGCTTCTCCCAGCGCAATCCCGGCGCGCCAGCGGCCTCGCGGGTCTACCGCGTGTCGAAGGAGATCACGAAGGACTACGTGAAGCTCTACGCCGTGAAGGCGAGTGACGGCACGAGCATGACGCTGATTGGCGACTACGAGCCGGCCGAGGTAATTCCGCAGTATCGCCGTATTCGCGTCGGAAACAAGGCCGGCGTCCGAATCAAATACAAGAAGGCGTCGCTACAGATCACGAGCCAAAACGATTTTATAAATTGCGACAACTACGAGGCCCTGCGCCTCGCCTGTCGCGCCGTCAAGATGCGCGGCGACGACAAGTATGATGTCGCGGCCAAGATCGAGAAGGAGGCTTCGCGTATTCTGGCCGAGGAGACGGAGGCGCAGCGTCCGAGCGGGCCGCGGGTGCCGCAGGTGATAGTGGATGTGTATTCGCCAAATGGGGGCAACGAGGGCCTATTCTATCCCGGTTGCTCTGGGGGCGACTGGTAACATGGCATCCGGCGACAGCTTCTCGGGCGGTCAGGACGCCAAGGACTACGTTGACGGCTCATCGTCACTGGTGCTCGGCTGCGACAGCTATACCAAGCCCGACGAGCTGGGCGACAAGGAGCTGGTAATGTCGATGAACTGCACCGTTCGCGGCGGCATCGTCCAGACCCGCCCCGGCACACGCACGGTGTTCTGTGCCCCCGACGGCAACTTCCAAGGCGCGACGCTGTTCACGCCGTCCAACGGCATCTCGCAGCTCATCTTCGCCGTGGATGGCCTTATCTACGTCAGCCAGTTCCCGTTCACGCAATACCAGCGCCTTGCCACCCTCCAATTCTCCAACATCTCAAAATACATGGCGTGGGCCGTGTGCCTCAAGAGCACCGACTACGATGCCGCCGGCAACCTGATCTCGCTCGACAATCCCTACTCGGTCCTAGTCATGCAGGATGGCCTCACGCGGGCGGCATACTGGGATGGCAACACGGCTGCGCACCTCAACCCCGGCCCACCCCCGAACAATACAGGCACGCCCGTCTGGGGCTATCAGGAGACGCCTGTGGGCCTCTGGATGATCTGGTCCGGCAACCGCCTGTGGGTCTCGCGGGGCAACCAGATTTTTGCCTCCGACGCAGGTAATCCCCTCAAGTTCACTGAGGGACAATACCTAAACGCTGCTAGGGCATTTTATCTTACCGGCGATTGCACCGGCATGATCGAGGTGCCGACCGATGCCAATACGTCCAAGGGCTTCATCGCCTTTACCGAGACGAACGGCACGCTGTTCCAGTCCTACATTCAGGACCGGCTCCAGTGGCTCTCGACTCCTCTGTTCCAGAACACCATCATCCCCACCATCGGCTGCGTGGCCCCGCGCTCGCTGGTCACGCAATACGGACTCAACTGGTGGTTCGGCCCCCGCGGCCTGACCAACATCAACTCCGCACTGCGACAGAACATCAGTTCGCGCCTCGACTATCAGGACAACGAGATGTTCGCCTCCAAGGCGTATCTGTCGCCCGACCTGAGCGGGATCTGCGGCGTGTTCTACGAGAATTACCTGATGATGTCGGTGCCTTCGCAGGACATCCTCAACCGGCATACGTGGGTGCTGGACCAAGCGCCGTTCGAGGGCAATGCCGCGGCATGGTGCGGCTACTGGTCGGGCTGGCGGCCGATTGAGTGGACCCGCGGCATCGTCAACGGGGCCGAGCGCCTGTTCTTCGCTTCGATTGATTACGACGGCAAGAACCGCATCTGGGAGGCGATGCTGCCCGAGCGCACGGACAACGGGTGCCAAATCACCTGCTATGCGCAACTGCGTGAGCACGCCAACGGCAACCTCGACCAGAAGCGGTATGACTGGAGCAAGTTCTTTTTGAGCCAGATTTACGGCGACGTTGACCTGAACGTGTATGTCGCGTCCACGAAGGGCAGCTTCCAGTTCGTCAAGGGCTACCACATCGTCGCCACCGAGGGCGCGGTATTTAACGACGTGCAGTATTCCGAGGTTGGGCCTTACATGATCGGGAATATCGCGCAGTCGCGCACGATCCGCACGCCGTCGGGCCAGGATGACAACGCCTGCAACCAGTGCGGGGTCGAGTCCGAGGTTGGCAACATGATTGACTACGCCTTCTCGCACCTGCTGGTCTGGGCCGGGCAGATGGGACTCAAGGCATACCAGATTCACGCGCTTCAGTCGCCTGAGCGTGAGGGCGGCGACTGCGAGGCGGACGAGGTGGGGCCGCGCAGCCTCAACGCCATGGGGTGCTCGGGAACCGAGCTGCTGGTGAGCGGGCAGTTCTTCGACACGTTCACGGCCCGGGCCGAGGGTGTGGCGTCTGCGCAGGATGGCAGCCAGGTGTATCTGAACTTCGTCGGATTCAGCATAATTTCTGCGGCAAACGCGCAGGCCAATGCCGACCAGCGCGTGGTGGCGGTGCAAAATCACGTCTCGTCGCTTCCGACGATCCCGCCCGGCGTCTATGGCAGTGACACTCTGCCGTGGCCGGACGGCGGTGCCGGCATCACGCCCGAGACGGATGGCGGCGGTGCTCTTGGCGGAGGCTCTGGTGGCGGGACCGTGATTGTTCAGGCGCCCGAGGAAGATCCGCACACGCCGGCCGCGCCGACGATCATCACGCAGCCCGACCCGCTCACGGTTGACGAGGGCGACAGCGGCGCATTCATCGTCGTGGCCACCGGCTATCACCCGGTCGTGTATCAGTGGCAGGTCAGCACCGACGCCGGTATGTCATGGAGCGACGTGGCGGATGATGCGACGTATTCGGGGGCGACTACGGCGGTGCTGGAGCTGACGAATATCGGCGCCGGGCTCGACACCTACCTCTACCGCTGCCGTGTCCGCAACGAGGTCGGGCAGGTTTATTCGGATGAGGTGGAGTTGACGGTGACGCCGCCAGTTTCTCCGTTCTTTCAAATCCCGCTGTCCTCCCTTGGTGACGCAAGGGCTTACATCACGGCATCGGATTACTGCCAGTTTATAGGCCACGATCCGATAACTCCTCCGGGTCCGTGCGGTTCCTATATTTTCGACAACAACTTCACGCCCGAGGAGTTGTGGGGATACGCTACTGTTTCTGCCTTTCCATTCCCTCCTTTTGGATTCACATATGGCGTGACCTGGGGTGTATCAGAGAACACGAATCCGACGCCCACCCCAACGACGGGGAAAGTCGCCGGGGCATTTAATATCCCCGTTGGGGGGGATGTTGGGACTGATATGAATATATCGGGAAATCTTGGCGGCGGAGGAGCTTGCTCTGCGGCATCAAAGACAATCACGATAAACATTTACGACGAGGCGGGCTTGCTTGTTGCGACCGCCACCAATACCGACACGATAAACAATGTTCCGGTTACGATGGGGGCAGTGACATTGGCCGCAGGAAAATACCTAATGGTTCTCGAATACTCAGTCGCCGCCGGATGCACGAACCCCGGTGGATTCGGGTTATCCATGAGCATCGGCGGTATTCCAAATTTTGTTATCACGCTAGAATCTCCTGTTATCTACGACCAGTCAACCGTTCAAGCATGTGGTGCTGTATGCTAAACCTACCCGCCCTCGGCGACCTCGCCTACTACGTCTTCCGGCCCTTCGTGATCGTCACCGATCTCGTCTGGGGCACCGACCTGAAGGACTGCACAAAATGCAAGAAGCGCCGCAAGGCGTGGAACGCGCTGCCCTACTCGCGGACCATCACGATTTTTATCGTGACTCTAGGAGTGGTCGCAATTGCGTGGTGGGTAACTAAATAACGTGAGCTTGCCATTCAAAAGTTTGCAGCCGTATGAGCCGAGGTTGGTAAGCCTGCCCTATTGCGCGCCACTTTTAGCGTGCCTCGATGTGACTGATTTTTCCGGGGATGCCACCTGCACAGACCTTAGTGGCGATTGCACGGATTTGTTATTCATCTAAAAATGCGAACTAAGAAGTATTTCTCTAAACAAGAGGCGAGGGATGGTCGCAATGCCATATTGAGGGCGGCATATGCCGCAAACCCGCAGAAATATCGCGACAATCTCAACGAGCGCCGCGCCAAGAAAAGAGCGGAACTTGTTGCGGCCGGAAAAATATTCCGTGTTAAATACTCAACAGCCGAAGAGCGGAAAGCGGCAAGAAAGAAGACCATTGCCAGATACTATCAGAAGCACAGAAGGAAGATACTCTCCGCGACAAAAGAATACGGCGCAAAAAATCCTGAACGCGCAAGAGTTAATCTCAGGAACTGGAGAATTCGCAATAAGCAGAGATACCGAGATAATGAAAGGCGTTGGATTAAAGAAAATCGAGATCGCGTTAAGGCTACCAGAAAAAGAAGCTATCTTAAGCACGCTGAAAAATACCGAGCAAATCATCGCAAGTGGACGAAGGCTAATCGACACAGGGCATATCTCCATGTATCGCTAAGAAGGGAAAGCATAAGGCTTCATCCCGAATCAAACAAGACCGCCATGCTGGCGATCTACTCAAGTGCCGTTTCACTAACCCGCTCAACCGGAATTCCACATAGCGTAGACCATTTGATACCCGTTCGTCACGGAGGCTGGCATCACCAAGATAATCTTCAGGTGCTTGAATCAAAGATGAATCACGGTAAGCACGCAAACCCCTTCTGGCTCGCCCCGCACATGGGCATCAAAGACTGGCGCGACGTGCCGAGGCACCTCTGGCCAGAAGCCTTGACTCCAGAATATAGCAGGCTGATTGAACAGAACAAAGGCGTCTCGATTCGTTGGGACACCGCCGCATAATCATGTCAAACACGCTGCCAATACAGATCACCCTATCAGCCCTACCCCCCCCAGGTTAAGGCAACTCCGCAACAGCTCGGAGATATGTTGGTGCAGCGAATGAGTTTGGTTACGTCTACCAGCTTCGCCCTTTTCGTCACGGGCTCGACTGCGCCACTTTCAAATGTTGGGCCTTGGCTGAAGGACGGGTTGACCTGGTATTCGTGGAATCCGCTCACGGCCCAATACGAATTAGAAC
>JABXJQ010000028.1_pt1 | contig 17349 bp, 21 predicted proteins | sample 7436221 | NCBI WGS metagenome assembly JABXJQ01 (sample SAMN14395755, study PRJNA613071) | wetland metagenome | isolation source: water sample H0 from high-altitude wetland | place: Chile: Salar de Huasco, high-altitude wetland | collected 2015-11-10
TCATGTTGACGGAGGCAACATGAGGAGGTCGGAGTGTAAAAATCCCCATTAAGGGAGAATCTTTGAAGAGACCTACCCCCACACTCTCAAAGGGAGCACTAGAGTGCTTGACATATGGAACATTACCATCAAATGAGGAGGAGGAAAATAAAGACAACTGATCAACGGTGAAAATCCTCCCTTGATGGGGAAAACGGATCACACGAAACAATGAGGAGGCCACGACATGGGTCCAACTTCAGCCGAGTAGAATATTATAATTGAGATCGACGTCAACAATCTCTACTTCGACTTGCACTGTCTTGCCTTCTAGGGTGATGAAAAGGTTGAGTAAGACACCAAAGGGACACAAATCATGCCCATAAAAAGCTTCCCATGTGTTCAGAGACTGGTTCAGTGTAGGGTAACCAATAGCCTTCCAACACGCAGTTGACATGATGCAGGTAGAAGCACCTTCATCGATGACAGTGTAGTGGATCGTATTTTCATTAATGACTACCTGAATAAGAAAGGAAGTTTGATGAGGGAGTCTTGGAACATGGTTCTCTAGATCGAAATAGATCAAATTAGAATTGGTGGGATCGATGCCCCTGATAGCTTACAACCAATATTTCCACTGTGATGGGAAGCTTTGGAGTACCTCGAGAGCCGACATGGCTGATGGTGCCTGAGAAAAATATTCAATAATATTGTAATGCTGAGCGGCTTGGGCATTGGTATTGTACAAGGATTTCCATAGCACACCTCAAGAGGGTGGCCATGGAGTGGAATCAGGGTTAGGGCACTTGATTTGCCGAGGGCCAGAACTCGGGGCAGAAGAAGAAGGTGGAACTTCTTTTTCTTTCCCTGCTGCGGGAGCTGGAGTTTGATAATCCTTTGATCGGGTAGCCAAATTAATGGGCGTGCTCATCATGAACACTTGAGATCCAAAGTAAGTAGATCGGGGTTGGTCTACCATTTGAGTCTGCTAAGACAGAAAAGGCTCTTTGAGGACAACAGGGGTCCCCTTGAGCAATCGACTAACTTCGGATCATCATGGACAATCCTTAGTATAATGATCCTCCTCGCAAATGAGGTAGGGAGACTTAAGCTCCCGTTGCGATGATTCGTTGAAAAACAATTTGGGAGGACCCTATTTCAGGGCATCGACTTTAGCTTTGCTTTTTCCTTTCTTTTTTCCTTTCGAGGATTTGTCTGCTGTGGTAGATTGGACAACGTGCACCTCTGAGGTTTTACCAGGGCCCGGAGGGTTTTGAGATGAACTGTTGAGAGCGGTATTCGAGACCAACTTCTGTTCGGAAGAAGTTTTGATAGGGGCCTGGGATACTTAACCAATAAATCCATCAACAAGAGGAACAACGGGTGACTTCGATGTTGCGGGATCAAATGATGGCTGTAGAGCATTGGGTAGTAATTCGTATAAGGTGTCAGACTGAGAGTAGACTAGGTCCAAGTACTAGGCACGAGCGATGGCTTGCTCTTTAGTGATGCAGCCACCCATGGCTATATCGCGAGCAATTGGGGCTACGAACGATTTGGTAAACCATTCGGTGAGCAACTGATCAGCTATCTCAAACTTGATCAGTTGATGTCTACATCTCCATTCATGGAGATGATTAGAGATGTGCGTCGTAGTGTCTTGCTTAAGTGATGTGAGTAGATAGGTACCTATTTCATAGTGAACTGACAATTGAAAATGCGTGAGAAAGGCCATGGCTAATGAATTGAAGTCATGGAAGTTACTTAGAGGTAGCTCAATGTACCATTTTGCTGTGGCACCCGTGAGGGTTCGTTGGAAAAGACGAAGATGAATAGAATTGTCCACATATGAGTTCGAAAAGCACCAGAGGTGATATGTCATCACATGGGCCTAAGGATCTTCTTTGGCTTTCCCATTGAACTTTGGGAAATCACTTGGTATCTTGGACAGCACCGAAGGCCAGTATGGCGAATGAAGAATTAGATCATTTGTGAGATGCTATACATCTGACAACTCAAGTGTAGCCAAGAAAGGTAATTGAGTGTTAAAAGGGATGGGATGTTGATAGGTGGGCCTATAAGGAGGAGCCCATCCCTGTTGGTAAGGATTTTGACCCGACAGTGGGATATTTTGGCTGTATGGCATCTGAAGATGCCCCCATTGCATATTACCTTGACCAAAGTGAGGATTCAAACCTTGAATACCTTGAAACTGTCCATGCACAAGTTGCTGATAGGAAACATATGGGTTAAAAGGTTATTGAGCCTGTTGAGCTTGGACATATGGGTATGGGACTTGTTGTCCTAGAACATAGGGTTGTTGGGCTTGTTGTCCCTGAATAAGAGGGTTCTGGACCTATAGTCCTTGGGCATAAGGTTGATACACTTGTTGCCGTTGGACATAGGGATTTTGTACCTGGTGCCCTTAGCCGGCAGGATTTTGAACATGTTGGCCTTGGACAAGAGGATTCTACACCTGCTGCTGCAAGACTTGACCTTGAACCTGTCCCTGCAAGGGTTTCCCTTGTTGATAGGTATACAAGGGTTTCTGTTGCCTAGGTTGGTTTTGTTGACCTTGCGGTTGCAAAATTTGTCCCTGGGCTTGCAGAGGTTGGCCCTATGAGGGTATGGGTTGAGAGGTATGCAGAGCATATTGCATCTACTGCTGTGCGACCTGCTGCAACTGTTGGAAGGAATGACCTTGCATTTGTTGGAGGTAACCTTGTTGTGGGATAATCTTCCCTTGTTGTTGCGCAGAAAGCCCTCGCTATAACAAAGGTTGCGCTTGCGGTAAAAAAGACTGCCCTGGTTGTTGGAAAATATGTCCTTGTTGTTGCAAGGGTACTTGAAAAGTGCCCGGGAAATTACCGAATTGAATCTGGCCATAGCCAGGTTTGATGTATTGCCCAGACGGTATGGTGTAAGGTTGATTGAACAATCCTTGAGAGCAGTATGGAACGTAAGGATTTTGGTATTGGACCTGAGCCCCATAAGGCTACTGGTACTGAACACTGTTTGATCTAGATGGACCACCAGTATTCTGAACCTGTTGGTACTAGACATTTCTTAATCTACTAGGGTCAGCAAGGTTATAAATAATACCCGAAGAGGGTTGGTTTATACCAAGCATGTGAGCTTGTGAGCAGATCACATTAGTGGCACTTGACACCATAGAGACATTCAAATTCTTCCCCCCAGGTGGTGGCACAATTTGGCCACTGACTAATGGGATAAAAGAATTGGAAAAGACAACATTTGAAACTACCAGTTGCAATTGATGCGTAACTGGGATTGATGGTACAAGAGTGTTCGGTACGGTGGGTTGCACCGGGATTGAAGTAACAACTGGTTGGGAGGTCATGTTCATGACGAACGAACCTGGTTTATGTCTAACGCCTGATGCAAAAACAAAGTTATGGTAGAGTGATGAGGCACTCGGTGTGCCCAAAACTAAGTTCCTTAAAGACACATAACTGGGTGGCAAGCTGGCAGGAATACCTTCTAAATTAGGTAAACCCTTAGGAGGGAACTGCAACTGCAATTCTTCCCCCTCAAGAGTATGTGGAGTTGATACTTTGGACTCATCCAGAGAAGTGATTGGAGCATCACCCTCGGGTTCCATGTCTGAAAACAAACGATGACGGACTGCCAAACGTGTACTAGGGGATAGTTCCAAAGGAACACCCAGTTGATTGTACAGATTGTAAGGGCACTGTGGTGATACCTAAAAAATGTCAAACAAAGGGTTCAGAGGATAGATAACTAGTCCAAGTTGACCATCAGTGGTCGGCGAGTTCTCTGGAGTTCGAATGGGATTATTCGGAGATTCCAGGTCAAGACCAACAGATGAACTTGAATCAAAAGTAGGTGGAGGGCGAGATGATAATGGTTGAACACTCAAAACAATTGCGAGTTCAACATTTAGGTCCTCAAATGGCTCTGGTAACTCAAGAAGTGGATCCTCGGACAATCTTTCAGATGGAGGAGAGGAAGAGGAAATGGGTGAAGCAGATGGTTCATCCACAATGACCTTGTCTTAGTTGACAGAACAAATAAATTCAAGGCTTTAAAATGTCCTTTTAAGGTATCTCATGATTTGGTCAAAAATATAATAGGATTTTTTGGATCGTGGGCAATCAATTATTTAAGATGCATAAAAGACTGATGTTCTTTCATTTTTTTAAGAGTCGAGAAAGAAACAAAGATGACTCTATCACTTTCGATTGGAAACGAGCTCGAAAGGACAAGTTCTCGGATGATATTTTAAGTTTAATGAGTCAAAAATATCAAATGACTACTCTAGATGATCTAGGTAAATAAGATTACCAGGAAACTGTGAACTGCAAAATACCTCCTGGCGAACCAAGAAGTGCGAGTAGGCAATCTCCCCAAATGTTGTGTTTGGTGTATCACGTTCGCAAGGCAATCGACTCAGCTTCCTAAGGATAAGAGGATTGCAGCCTAGTGGGGTCTCCCATTATATATGTGACGGTACGGGGAGCACAAATCCGTGCTAGTGCTGTCTAATATTGAAGCTAACGACAACTGCTAGGATTACAGATGTCGAAACACGTCTCTAACCTAGACCTTCTAGATTTGATCGTTAATGTCAAATGCACCTAAGGTAAATTGAATTCATTTTAGAGTTGATCTTGAGTTAAGTTTCAATTTTCAGGTCTTAGCGATGCTACTCGAAAAACCTAAAATGCAACTAAATAAGACAAGACCCTTTCAATTCGATGAAATGCCTACACTAGAGAGGGTAGAAACTACTCAATCAAATGCAAACAATCAAGCCACTGAAAATGAAATGATTTTTCACTACTTCACTTTTTAAAAAATAAACTAATGAGAAATACATTCCAATTCCTAATTTCTTGACAAGCACTTATCTATTAGTCCTTTCGAAATGAATTTTTTTCTTCCTTTCCAAATGCTGATGCAATTCTAGTTTTTAAGAGATGCCAATCATAATGAAGCAACAAGCTAGAATCTCATATTTTCTCATGAAACAACGAGACGAAATTTTGCATGCAATCTTTCATGAGAAAATTTCGAGACTATAAGCTCTTCAAGCAGATGAAAACATGAAAATATAAGTTCATTCAGATCGACGAAGAACCAACTTTGCCAAAACACAAGACCGACAATGTAATCTATGCCGGAAAAAGACGTTTAAACTAGTAAACAAAACTTTTTCAAAATTGTGCAAAAAGAGGTCAAAGTCATAAGAGGGACCAAAAAAAATGCAAGGAGAAAACACACCAAAAATTGGACTCAATGAGTCCACAAGCTACTGGATGGACAACTAGCTAGATTTCCTAGTGTCGCTTCCACTTAATCACTTGATCAATCAAACAGCAAGTTGACAAGACTACAAGCAAGAAAAACCAAACGAAAAGTAGCTTTCTTATCAGGGAGAAAAATAGTCAAAAGGCTCACAGGGTCAAAAACACAAGAGCAGAACACACTGGCCAAGATTGGGGTCTAGCCCTAATCTTCACTTACAAAAATTGGTGCGACTACCTAACTAAACAAGCACCAGAGGCAAGTCGGTGCGACTGTTCCTCTGCAATTCGTGCTGATCGATGTGACTGTCAGCTAATTAAATGCGTTGTTCGAGGAAACTAAGAAAAAAATAATTTTTTTTCAACACAACGACCAGATCTGATACTATGGATTTTAGACTTAGGCCAGTAAGCAAGAGAAAAGCAACAGAGCAAAAGGGAAAAAGTGAAACTAGCAAAGTTCTTACGAAATCATGAAATCCAAAACAAAAAAAAGGATGGGATCTCCCTAGTAGAGTCACCAATTTGTGGTGAAGTAAAATTATAAGTGCGGACACGAATGAATTACACTATCCCGATAATGGGTCTAGCCACAACAGATAAATTCTATGGAAGATTTCCTTAGATTGGAATCAATCAAGAGGGCTTACCTCTTGGTCACTTATCCTGCTTGATGATATCCTCACTTGTTCGCTCCAACAATCTCTCGCTTCCTTCTTTAAGCTCCTGAAACAAGTAAACAACAACGACACACAAACATAATAATAGACAAATTTTAATTCAACCTACTTAATGAGTCAAGAAGCATTAAGAAACGAGTATGTAATATTACAAAACATGTAGGAAATCAATCGATAGTTTCATATATTAATATCAAAGAGATATTACAACCTTTCATCTTGATGTCGCAGTCTTCCTCTGACAAGACCAGGTTCCCACACAATTTTGCTAGCACTTCATGATGGCTTCAAAAAAAAAAAATTTAAAGACTCTTCCCTTTAGTCTTCACTCCAAACCAAACACACTTCTCCCTCACACAACTATATGGATACAACTAGTAATAACTTGCTTGTCTAGTATATTTACACTTAGCCAAAACTCTAAGTTTGATTTTCACACTAGTCACTAGTTTGTGCTTGGGAAGAAGGGAGGTTTATGTAGGAAAGATGGATGGGAGATGGATCCTCTTCTCATGGGAGAAACACTTATCCCTTGAGGTAGTTCCATCATTATAGGGGAAAGGATCCCAAAATTTCATCCTCAACCCTATCCAGCAAACCATTTACCAAACTTCTATTATGAAGCTTCTAGAGATGGAAGCTTTAGCTCTAATTTAAAAAAATTTCCATAACAGGACCGATGCATTTGGAACACAACTCAATCACACTGATCAACATGGGGAGTAGTGCTAATCTTTGCACATCGACGTGGGGAAGACAAAGGTCATTAGTGTCGGTCTTGTAAATTGGGCAAAACAAAAGTTTTAAGGAAAAAGGTGCAAAAGGGAAATGATTTGCCCATGAAGAGGGGCATACTAGGATTTTATTCATAAGGCCAAAGCATGCGGGGTTCACTGTAGAGGTCCTCCAGGATCAAGGAATAGGGAGTACAGGGATAGTGACAAAATGTTGTGTAACAATGATATATATACAAAAGAGTATGGAGATCTCTTCTTATGTCATGCCAGATGACAAGGAAAAGGACATCAAAGATAGATTTAAAGAGATAAAGATGAGGAATGAGAGACTGAAGGTAAAGACATATGCCAAGTACCTCAAGCTTACACCACCAAACTAGACCAAAATGATGTCAACCTTTGACACCAAAGAAGGAAAAATGCAAGTCTCATTTTTGCATCCCACTGTATAGCAACCGAAGACCTCAGCAGACTACAAGAAGACTAATTTTGAAGTCTTAGCTAGGGATGTTCATCCCATTGATCAGATAGAGTTTCACAAGAAGGCTGGAGAAATGATCTACTCCACCATCACAACAAAGCACATGGTTGTTTACAAGTTGTGGGATTCATTGAACAATGTAACAACTCAGTACAAATTGGAGAGAGCCTCTTCACAGGCTAAAGACACCAGGACGAAGTCCTTGGAGGACTTGGTTATTGAACTGGGCCATGGCCTAAGTGATGTTAAGGCCATAGAGAAACTGATCAAAAAGAAGAATGAGGACATATTAGCCCTCAAGAAACAACTCAAGTTGTCTCATTTGCACCACCCACAGAAAAAAGAAGTCCTAGAAAGCCAGACCAATCATGAGGAATGATGGACTTAGTGCTGCAAATGTATGACCAATTAAAGGAGATGGAGAAGACATTGGATAGCTTGATCCAGCTCAAACAAGCTAGTATTGATAATTCACTTGCAACTATCATTCCAACACTGACCACAACTATACCTTCTACTTTGGCAGCAACATTAGCTCCCACTACTCCAATGGCCACTGCACTTCCAACATCTGCACCGACTACATCAGCAACATGATCAATAACAACAACCTCCACAAGTGATGAAGCAAGCACGCTGGTCAAAGAAATGGAAGAAATATCCATTCAGACCAATGAGATGAACAAACTTAAGGAGAAAGTCACTATCCTGTAGACAGATTGCAAACTTACCCCGATCATGCATAAATCAAAAGGCTACAAGGATGAATGAAAGGATAAAAATCCTGGAGAAAGAACTGACATTGAGTGAACCTATAGGTAGGGCTAAAGAACAACTGTGGGCCAATATCATTGACTTTGTCAATGATATTTGGCCATCCATCTAGGTCAATTTTGAACATATTGATTTAATAAAGCAGGCTACAGAAGCCATTGAAAGGGTTAAAGCAGAACTTGGAGATATGCCAGAGGAAGTAGCAAGAATCATCCACTTCGTCAACTCCAAGAATAAGTATGAACTGCAAGAACTAGAGATACCTGATAGGACAATTACAATTTTGGAAGTCAGAAAAGTCCTCACTAAGAGGAATTTGATGTTGAATTTAGAAGATAAGTGTCAAAACATGCAACTAGCTGTTGACAGGTTAATGGCTAAGTTCAAACTTTTGAAGGAAAAGGGATTACCTAATCCCTTATAAATGATAAGCTAATGACACAAATAGATTACAACAAGAAGATCAGGGAAGTGTCCAGAGAACAGGTAATCACTTCATCCATGAAGGACATGCCAACAGGTAAAGTGTTGTACCAAACTTTTGAAAACTTGTTTTACCTCCAGCATGACGTAAAACACTTGTTTATTAATAAGTCTACTTTTGCCAAATATACAGAGGCAGATGAAATATACAGAAAAATTCTCATTAGCAGATGAGGAAAGATGGAAAAAACTAAATGATTTACTATATTAAATACACAGTAAAAATATAAATGTACAGTAAGAAGTAAAACAATGCAGTAAAAGGATATTAACAGTTTAGCAAGGTTAAAGTGTATCAGATGAAAGAGTATCAGATGAAAGGTTAAAGTAAAACAAAACATCCAGTGTGAAGACCAAACAACCAAGCAACATAAAGGGAAAAAAATCAAAGGGCAAGCCAACATAATATTAATAATAGGGACAACAAGAAACAATTCAATAGCTATCTCTATCTTCTTGCATGAAGATATTTCTTTTTCCTAGATTAGTTCTCAATGAAGTTTGAGATATTTTGTAATTCCTTTTGTATAAATACTTTAAAATTCAAAGTATATTGGTGGATTATTTTACATTTGTAGAGTTATTTTGATTTTAAACCTAAGGGTGTCTGTACCATTTTCAAGTCAATAGACTGGAGCAAGTAATAAAAACATTCCATTATAGGATTCATGAGATGAGCCATTTGTAGTGAAGTATCTTCTTTGTTTGATATTTTTACCTTCTTATGTGTTTCATAATCTTTAATGTGTTCTAAATTTGAATGAATTAACTGGATATATCACTCAGAAATTGTTTAAGTACACACTGTTTTGCACAGTCAATCATTTACATGTTTTCCTATGATACCCGGATTTGAGAACCCTTAATTTCTCTCCCATCCCGGTTGACTTCTTTCATTCATTCCAGAGTCCGGCCTAGGGAACCCTTAATTGCTCCTTGGATCTGATTTGAAACCATTTCACCATTTAGCCTTTGAGATCTACAGTAACTCATCTATCTTGCCTTGTAGACACTATTTTAGTATTGAATCCAGTCTTGTTTGTCTAACATTCGACTCCATAGCCCAATGGTAAAATCCAAACCTCTGTTCATCTAATCAAAGTGATCCCACAACCCAATTTCAAAAAAAAACCCAAGTGCAAGCAATAACTAGCCTAAATCATCTTAACTAAACAAAGTTAAATTATAAAGAGAGATCCCTCTTTGAGCATTAGGAAGGCTAGGTCATGATCTCCAAAAGTGGTTTGTGGTTACCTTTGACTTTTCTTTCTTCATTAACTTCAAAATAAATATCAGAGTGATAACATTTCTGGTGAGCATACTTGGGAACTTCGATCCTCAGTCTCTAAAACTTTAAGGAAACCTTAAATTTCATCTTAAGCCCCTTAAGGTCATGTTCTAAAAGTTAATCTTGATTATTTTATTTTATTTTATTTTTTTATTTTATTTTATTTTTTATAAAAACAGTTTAAAAAGTTAAAATTCTAACTCCCAAGAAGATTCACTATACCAGGGCAAACCTAGATCCAAACCCTGCAACTATAGTTGATGAACCAGAGAGAATTTTAAGGCAACCCAAAACAACAGAAACTCAAGCAAGTAGTACCAGGTTAGTTAGAGCCAATTCACTCCCTGAGGAGTTGTTAACTTTAGAGGAAATCCCTTTTGATTTGTCATTTGACCTCTCATTATTTAGAAGTAAATCTGAGAATGCAATTCATGAAACAGTCTTATATCCTAAGTTTGTTCAACTCATTGAATAAAAAAGGATTATTCATTCAGATTTAGATAAATTTGTCGTTGAGAATTTTGACAAGATATAAGCTTGGGCCTCTAAATTGATAAGTAATATAGGTGATTCTTACATTCAACAATTTGTTGAAATATCTGCCCTTACTACTATTTCCCCTAAAGTTTCTGCACAAACTTCACTCATTGTAAATACCCCTTCTTTTACCACAACCTCACCAATTATATCTACCACAATCCAATCACCTAAACTAGTAATTCATCAACCATATTCACCATCATCTAGTTCAACTCCATTAGTTTCAAGTCCTTCCTCAAGTACCACAACTTTACCCCCTAGTCAAGCCAGAATCACAGCAATGGCAAACCGATATGCACCTCTAGTTTTACCTTCACAACTCGATGCCATGCCCATATATTATCAGAGTAAAATCTTCCTGTTTGATGCTACTGGTCAGTACATTGCCCAACAACATGTAAACAAGATGTATGACTTTTTTGAGTTGCATGATATAGATGAAGCAGATGTCCAAATGAGGTTTTTTGCCCAAACTTTAAGTAGGGATGTCAAGAAACGGTTCAAAGCCTTTCTTGTCAACCATATTGCAGACTTAGCTAATTTTCACAGATTATTCATTGATAGATGGGAGAAAGAAAAAACCATTGCAAATACTTTCTGAATATGAAAACATTAGAAGAGATCCTAATGAGTCATTTCAATACTATTGCACTAGGTTCAATATTATCTACAATGCAATTCCAACCAATGTTAAGCCTCCACCTGACCTAGCATTAATAAAATTCTCTAATGGTTTATGACACTGACATGTCATACCAGTTAAGGGAAAGAAACCCTGAAACACTTGAACAAATGCAAAGAAATGTTGTTAGTGTAGAGGCCAACCTATTAGCCAAGAAATCTCGAATAAGAAATGAAAATAAAGTTGTATTTAAAGATGAAATTTCCACTTCATATGGAAAGGTAGATATTTTAGCTAAGAGTTTAGAGAGAATAATGGATAGATTAGAAAACATGGAGAGGAAAAAACAATGGGAGAATTGAAAACCACCCCTAATAAGAAACCCCAATTTTAGGAAGAACCCTAATGTTGGAAAGAATGGTACACCAGATCAACAGATTAGAACCCCCTTCCAAGAGAACTATGTTGAGGATTCACAAAACCAAGAAGGAGAGGATGATACCCAGATTGACTTACTAGAAACCAAAGATGAAGACACTGTTTTTCTTACTCAAGAAGAACATGAGTTATATATGTTGCAGCAGTTGCAGTTAGAATCTGGTGAATCCTTTGATTTTAAACAGGGATATGAGACAACTATATATGAGGTACATAAACAAGATAGCTTGAGAAGTAAAAAGAATAACTAGACTCCCATTAAAAGATCCATCCAAACCCAGAGTAAGATAATAAAAGAAGCTCTAGTTTCCAAAGTGTTACAAATCCTCCCTAGGGGAACACCAGAGACTTCTACCCCTAAAATTGTAGATGTAACCTCCACTGAAACTTAAACAAATACAATTACTGAAAACAATCAAAATAAGAGAAATCAAGGCAAAATAGTAGAAACACAGAATGCAATTCCTAATACTGAGAAATAGGATAAGAACACACAAACTGCACATGTTAAGGAAGATCTAAATCAAACAAACAAACCTCAGTTCCATTTCAACATCAAAACTAAAATGAAAAATTAAAGATATCAGTTCCCTTGATCGAACTAGTAAAGAATTAATCCTATAGGTCATAGATAACTAAAACTTTAAACATAGGATAGGGAGAGGATGTTGTTAACTTAATTAACGATCAACCTAAATTATTGTTTGGCCCTGAGGCCAATTGCATTCATCAGCAATGGGGAGTTGCTCCTTTTTACTTTAGCCTAAACATTCATGACAAAATATTGCATAATGCTATGTTATACTCAAGGGCATCCCATAATTTGATGCCAAAGGAAATAATGGAAAGATTGAACCTAGACATTACCAGACCATATAAGGATTTGTTTTCTTTTGACTCTAGCCAACTTAGATGCCTTGGTTTGATCAAGGACTTATGTGTAACTCTTGTCAAGTGCCCTGCAAAGAGTATTCTAATGGATTTTGTAGTTGTAGACATCTCACCGAAATATTGAATGCTGTTGTCTTGCTCATGGGGAGCAAAACTGTAGGGATCCTTGCAGTTAGATTTGTATTGTGCCACCATATCTATTTTTGGCCAACTAAGAAAATTATATAGAGAGACCTTGATGAAATACATGGTGAGTAGTGATGAAAAACCACAAAACTTTCCCATATACTCCATGCATTCAGATATGGACTCTTTTATCTTGTATAATGCAGAAAATGATAATAAGGAAATCACAACTAAAGACCCGAAATACAGAACAACTAACAGTGAGGACATATTTAATGAGTCACTATGGCATCTAGACTTTGATGGGTCTATTAATAGGTTAGGGGATGGTGCAGGAGTATGGATCCATAATATGGAGAATAATCATGCTGAGGGACATGCTTTTATATTGAACTTCAAGTGTACCAATAACATGACCGAATATGAAGCCCTAATTCTAGGGTTACAATTTGCTAGCAAAATTGGAGCCAAAAGAGTTTCCATCATGGGAGACTCAGAGTTGATTATTAAATAGATTAATGGTGAATACTCTGTAAACAATCCTAGACTTAGTCAATATAGGGAAACTGTTCTAGACTTAATCAAAGATCTCTTGGAAACAAACTTTGCTGCCATTTCTAGAAAAAAAAACATGCAGACCCATAGTGTGGCCACTTTTGTTAGTACCTGTAAATTTCCATTTCAACGCAACCATTAGTACACTGCAGAAGTAAGACATAGGCATGCCATACCAGAAAACTTGAAGTATTGGCAGATCTTCTCCCAAGATTCTTAGATTTACGATTTCATGAACAATGAAGGTGAGTTTTAGAATTGTAAGATAGATACTAACTGCACAGTAGACAATAATATAGAAAGTAACATAGATGTAAATATTTTAGATATAGCTAAACCAACTAAATTTACTAGAGTAGAAATAGATATTTTAGAGAATGTAGAGATTGAAGAAATAATGAATGATGATCCTGAAATTCTTAATCTGAAAAATATTTTTTTGCCTAAGGGATTAGTCCCTTTAGAAAATTTGTTTGGCTCTAATGATGTAGCTAGGAAACCCAAAATGGAACCTCTGAGAGTTGATATAGAAGAGCTTAACATAGGAACTGGGGATAAACCAAAACTCATTAAAATATCAAAAGCCTTACCTCCAGGGGAAAATCTTAAATACATCAATCTGTTTAAAGAGCTTTGGGATGTATTTTCCTGGAGTTATGAAGACTTAAAATCTTATGACACCAGCATAATCCAACACAAAATACCTCTAAAATAAGGTCATAAACCTTTGAAATAGAAACTTATGAGAATAAACCCATTTCTTATGCCGCCCATTGAGAAAGAATTTAAAAGAATGTTTGATGCCCAAATTATAGCCCCCATTAGATACTCAGATTAGATTTCAAACTTAGTCACTACTAGGAAAAAGACTGGTGAAATTAGACTTTGTGTAGATTTCGGAAATTTAAACAAGGTATCATTAAAAGATAACTATCCTCTACCAAAAATGGACCATATCCTACAGAGGGTAGTAGGCTCATCCAGGATTTCACTATTAGATGGATTCTCTGGGTATAACCAGATCTTAGTTCAACCTGAGGATTAAGCCAAAACTGCATTTAATACTCCATGGGGTACCTTCATGTATTTGAAGATGCCTTTTGGATTAATGAATGTAGGTGCCACATTTCAAAGAGCTATGGATATAGCTTCTTCCAAGGAGATCCATGACCTCCTAGTAGTATACCAAGATGACATCACAGTTTTCTCTAAATCTGACAATGAACATCTAGACCACCTGAGAAGAGTATTTATCAAATGTAGAAAATTTGGGATTTCTTTAAATCCCAAAAAGACATTCTTTGGTCTGGAAGAGGGAAAAATATTGGGACACATCATATCTAAATATGGTATTAGAATAGATATTTCTATAATAGAGGCCATTTTGACCATTACCCATCCTAGAAACATTAGAGAGTTATAATCATTTCTAGGCAAAATGAACTTTCTTAGGAGATTCATTTCAAATCTAGCAGAACTTATTAGAAAATTAAATAACATGTTAAGAAAGGACTCAACACTTAAACGGACAGTTGAGGCTAAAAATCCTTTGAAGCCACCAAGGAAGCCTTAACCAAAACTCCAGTCCTGATAAGACCTGATTTTAACAAGGATTTCATAATTTTTTCTTTTGCTTCAGAACACACCATTACAACAGTCTTTCTGCAAAAGAACAACCAAGGATATGAACAACCAATTTCATTTTTTAGTAAATCCTTAAGAGATGCCACACTCAAATACAATATTATGGAAAAACAAGCATTAAATTTAGTAAAGGCTATCAAATACTTCAAAGTATACATTCTTTATTATCACATTATTGCTTATGTTCCAAATTCTATAGTTAAGGACATTTTGACACAAAATGGGCCAGAAGGGAAAAGAGCCAAGTGGATTGCCATAATACTGCAATATGAAATAGAGATAAAGCCAACTAAGCTTATAAAAGGCCAAGTTTTAGCCAAACTCATGACTGAATCGAACTGTCAGGCCCTTGATATAAACTTCATTAGTGCCCTTGATGATTAGCAAGAGATGGTGACTCCACCGATTAGTGAACCTTTTACTGATTCACCTTGGTATGCAGATATTATATTTATATTACAAAATTTACAAGATCCTCCTAGTTTAACAAGAACTAAAGCTAGATTTTTAAAGATGAAGTCATTAAAGTATTGTATCATAGATAATGCATTGTTTTGGAAAGACAATAGTGGTATTCTTTTGAATTTTCTACTGAAAAATGAAGCTAATAAAATCATGCAAGAGTTTCATGCACTGAATTGTGGAGGACACTTGTACTAGAATACTGCTGCTGACAAAATCTTGAGGGCTAGTTTCTACTGGCCCACTTTGTTTGCAGATGTTATGAAACATGTGACCTCCTATCATAAATGCCATATATTTTAGGGAAAAAGAAAAGTTTTACCCTTGTCTCTTAAACCAATTTCCACTGAAATTCCATTTCAACAATGGGGGTTAGACTTCATTGGAGAAATACACCCAACCTCCTCAACTCAACACAAATGGATTCTGATAGCCACTGACTATTTTACCAAATGGATAGAAGTTATACCTTCTAGGAAAGCCATAGAAATTGTCATAATCTCCTTTCTAGAGAGTAATATCCTGTCAAGGTTTGGATGTCCCCAGAAGCTCATTGTGGATAATGAAACTGACTTTAAATCCAAGATAATTATAGACTTTTGTAACAAATACCACATCACCCTTGTCTACTCCACAACCTATTACCCTCAAGGTAATGGACTTGTAGAATCATCTAATAAAATCTTGGTCAATATCATTAAGAAATTGCTAGAAGATAACAAAAAGACATGGAACAAGAAGTTAGTCAATGCCTTATGGGTAGACAGACTAACTACTAAGAAGTCCATTGGAACATCACCTTATCAGCTGGTTTATGGGATGGATGCAATTTTTCCATCATCTTTGGGAGTGACAGTAATGAAGATCATCCAGGAATTACAGGTGTAATGAAATGATATTCAGAGATGAATAAATCAAACCATACACCTACAGCAGACCAGAGAAGAAGTATATGTAAAATCACAGGTGATCTAGGACAAAATCAAGAATGTTTTTGATAAAAAGACTAAAGCAGTTGATTTTACATAGGAAATAAAGTCCTTAAGTGGGATTCAAGGAGAGAAGACAAAGGCAAGCATGGAACATTTGATTTTTTGTGGCAAGGGCCTTATGTCATTTATGGCTACAGGGGAAACAATGCCTTTTTCTTGAGAGAGATAGATGGATCAGATCTACCAGGGGCACTTGTTAATGGTAGAATGCTGAAGCATTATTTTTCCACTAATAAAAATAGTTCACTTTACTTTGCATCATTGTAAATAACATTGCAGAGTTTAGATTGGATTGGATGGTAATCCTCTGAAGTTGAAGCCCGGAGAGAAGGCCCTGAGCTTTGGAGGATTTACTATCATAACTATCAATAAAGCATAATCACAGAAGGACAGTTCACAAGGTAATTGCAGTCACAATTCGAAGGCTACTAGTCTTTAGAGTTCTTGAAATTTCACCAAGAAATGCCATCCACATGTGGAGCCATTGTTAGAGTCCTATAGTGATAGGATTCATAATTTTGAATTGGTTGAGGTTAATTCTTGTAATATTGTACATACCTTTTCTTTCTGAAAATGTTTTCCATATTAAAATTAAAAAATGTAAAGAGGGTATGTCCTAAAAGAAATATCAAAGGACAAAAAGAATAAGAAAAGATAAAAAAAAAGTATGAACCCCAAACAAACAAAAAAAGATCATGAAAGTGTGCAAGTCCAAGTGCCACTACTCTTTACTTTACTATTTATAATAATGGTTGTGTGTAGCTTGTCATACATGCCACAACCCATGAGAGTCAAACTATTTAATCTTGACTACTTCATGCTTTGAATTTCATGTTTATAGTTAGAGAATAAATATCTAGCCAAACAGTTTAATCTTGGCAGATTCATAGATAGGTAGAGAAATAAAAGGAGCTCATCAGTTTAATCTGAGCTCTGGGAAGATATAAGGTTAGAATTAGATAGTTTGTTTCATAAAAGAAAAAGGAAAGAAAAGGGTTTGCTAGCTTAGGTGCACCCAATAAAGTGAAGAAAAAATGTTAGGGTAAGTAGAAGAAAGGTTGCAGAAATACAAGCTATTTGAGGCATAAGCACATATATCATGTTTGATCATGTGTTTCAGTGTGCATGAGAAATTATGAAAGAAAATGATGCTCATAAGTTCATTTTGTTAACTTCCCCTATTTCACTTCATCCCTCACTACATACTTACTAATTTCCTCTTCACCATTTCATTTCTTATGTAAACCCCTTTTCCCTTCATTTTCACCCTTCCCCCTTGGTTTCACACATTCCCTAGAAAATTACCATCCAAATTCATTCCCCTACCCAAAAAACCCCTTTTACCTAGTGTGAAGCCCTTTTCCCATAC
>JABXJQ010000029.1_pt1 | contig 17248 bp, 20 predicted proteins | sample 7436221 | NCBI WGS metagenome assembly JABXJQ01 (sample SAMN14395755, study PRJNA613071) | wetland metagenome | isolation source: water sample H0 from high-altitude wetland | place: Chile: Salar de Huasco, high-altitude wetland | collected 2015-11-10
CATTTTACCATTCCATATTCCTGCCCACCCCAGAAAAACTCCTGACGCTCTACTTTTACACCATCATGGGTAATTGCCGAATTTCTGTCATTCCATGAGCGGATAGTTGCAAAATCAGTAACCTTGCTTGATACCTCCCTGCCATATTGGGCAATAAATCCTGTATTTGTTCCCTTGATTGTTGGTTTCTTTACTTTTACTTTTTTCATTTTAATCCTACTTTCTCTAAAATGTAGTCAACCCGATTGTCCCAAGTCATTTTGTTTTCATAAACAAATTGATATGCTTGATTGGCAATCTGCTTTGCGAAGTCTGGGTTTTCCTTTGCCCACATCACTTTTTCTACCGCTTCTTCCAAAGTTGAAAAACCAAGATAGTGACGACCCTCAACAAATCCTAAAGCGGACAATCCGGGAATCCTGTTCATTACCGGAACCAGCCTCATTGCCATTACTTCAAATACTCTTGCGATCACATCCAGCCGTGATGACCAGATCAGTCCAATTTTTGCCTTATTGTTCTCAATTCGATATTCGTCCCAAATATCACCAATCCGATAGTTTACTGTAACTCCCCTAGCTCGTAATTGTTCCACCCAGGCATTACGCTCTGGGTAGTGCAGACCAATCAGGACAGCATCATACTCTTTCTCAACGTTAGCCATTGGAAAATGTGCTTCTGGGTCAAACGCATAAGGGAGGAGGATGTCCCCCGTCACTAAATAGGACGGCTGCATATTGAAAAAGAAATCTGAATTTCTGCGACCTATGGAATAATCTAACACATGAGGATCAGTGGCTACATGGGTGGACAGACAGTTGGGCTTGGTAAAATAAGAAAAACCAGCATCCACCGTTAGGGAGAGGTCTGGTTCCCACGGAAGTAAATCTTTTACTTGTTCCCATCTTGGATGGATCATGGAAGCAGGAAGTGGGAGTTTATGTGTTCGTGTGGATCTATCGCCGGGATTGTTTCGTATAAGGAAATAAGTGATTGGGTGACAGTGGAGCCAACTGGCTACTTGTTGGTGTGTGTGTTTGGGATGGCAAACAAACAGGGTATTGGGATTTATCGTCATGCAGACAACTCAACCGAGTAGCAAAATCTCCGTGTATGGTGGCTTTGGATTTGTCTTGGGGGAATTTTGCAGACAATTTAATTACGAAACTATTCGTATCCCCAAACATGAAGTAGTCCCATCTACTAATAAAATATTGTATGGTATTTCCACAAGTTCTAATTACAACATTTTTGACAGCCCTACATTAGATGTTGAAACTAACTTGGTTCATCTTATGGAAGTTTTGGATGCTGGTTACAAAACTTTTGGTAAGAATTTTGAGTTTACCTTTTTATCTTCATGGTTTGTTTATGGAAAACCAGAATTTGACATGGTGTCAAGTTTTCCAATGACTGAGGAATCTCCGTGTAATCCTGTGGGATTTTACTCAATAACAAAAAGAACCGCTGAACAATTATTGATTTCTTATTGTGAAACTTTTGGGATAAAATATAAAATTCTCAGATTATGTAATATATTGGGAGCTAAAGACCACAAAGTCTCCTCAAAACAAAATGCGTTACAATTTATTATTGATAGAATTGTTCACAATGAGCCGATTGAGTTGTATGATTTTGGTGAATTCTATCGTGATTATATGGATGTTAGGGATTGTGCCAGGGCGATTAGGTTGTGCTTGGATTTTGACAAATACAAAATCATAAATGTATCCAACGGAAAATCATCAAAATTTGTTGATTTAGTGAAAATGGCAGCCAAGCTGTCGGAAAGCACTAGCTTTGTTGGGGATCAGCTTCATAGACCAGACCCAAAGTCTATAGTACAAGCTAAAGATATTTTTATTTCAAATGCTAAATTACTTGAAACTGGTTATTCTCCAAAATATACAATTGACCAGACAATTGGGGACATTATTCTTAGTTACAAAGGAAAATAAATGAATGATGAAATAAAGAAAGACATAAAGAAATTAGTTTCAACATATTATAAAGGGATACACAAAAAGAAATTTGTATTGGGGGAATCATATATTCCAGTAGCCTCAGCAAAATTTGATGAGGCTGAGTTGTCAGCCCTAATTGAAGCAAGCCTATATATGAAATTTGTAGAGGGGGCAAAAGTAAAAGAACTTGAAAAAGAATTAGCCAGATTTGTTGGAACCCGCTGTGCAGTAATGTGCAATTCAGGGTCATCTGCAAATCTGTTGGCAGTTATGGCACTAACCTCCCCCCTACTTGGTAGCAGGGCATTGCAACCGGGGGATGAAATTATCACAACTGCTGTTGGATTTCCTACTACGGTTAATCCAACCTTACAGGCAGGATGTGTCCCTGTCTTTGTGGATATAAACATCCCATCTTACAATACCACACCGTTTCTAGTATCTGAGGCGATCACAGAGAAAACCAAAGCAATTTTCCTTGCCCATACCCTTGGGAACCCCTTTGATGCTGAGGCTATTCGTGAAATAGCCGACAAAAATAATCTATGGCTCATAGAGGATGGGTGTGATGCAATTGGTGGAGTAATTGGTGAGAAAAACGTTGGAACTTATGGGGACATTTCTACTCTTTCCATGTATCCTGCACATCATATAGCCGTGGGGGAGGGTGGTATGGTGTTTACCAATACCCCACTTTTGGAAAAAATTGTTCGTTCCTTCCGTGATTGGGGACGAGATTGTTGGTGTTCCCCAAATAAGGACAATACTTGTGGAAAAAGATTTTTACAAAAAGATCAGGGAAGTTTACCTGATGGGTTTGACCATAAGTACACTTATTCTCATATTGGGTATAATCTAAAATCAACTGATTTACAAGCAAGTATTGGATTAGAGCAACTAAAAAAACTTCCTGAATTTATAGCTGATCGCCGGGCTAATTGGGAATATTTATCTAGTGAGTTATCTGATTTGGGAAAATGGTTTTATCTTCCTAATCATATTGAAAATTCAGACCCATCCTGGTTTGGATTTGTGCTTACAGTTAGACAAGATTGTGGATTTACCCGCAACGAAATTACTGCATATTTAGAATCAAAGAAGATTGGAACTCGTAATATTTTTGGTGGAAACCTAACTAAGCAACTTGCATATCAAGGGAAGAATTGGAGAATTGCCGATACACTTGGAAATCTTGCCAATTCAGACAGAGTAATGAACAATTCCTTTTGGATTGGGGTGCATCCGAATTTGACAAAAAGAATGTTAGATTACATGATTATGAATATACGAGAGTTTACAATCAAATGACCAAAGTTTCCATTATTATGGCTACCGTCCATGGCAGGAATGCTCTTTTGTGGAATACCCTCAAATCATGGAGCAAGATTACCTACCCAAATTATGAATTTATCCTCATTGATAATGGTGGAGGAATTGACCCAACAAAACTAAAAGAGGACTTTCCATTTATTACCAAAATAGTAACTCAACAGGAAGAACAAGTAACTCGTGCCTGGGCAAGAGAGGGAAAGGCATGTTCTGGAGAGTATGTCATTTTTGCAATGGCAGAAGAACTTCTTGGAAACTATGACATTGTGCAACAATTTCTTGCATCTGAAACAAAATACAGGTCTAGTGTTTTGACCTATTTTCTTGACTCTACCCAGTCATCCTTTTTAGAAAATATTGATTGGCTAAATTCCCCAAAACTGATTGAAACTTTGCCTGGATTTTGGGATCACACAATGGTGGAGAAATGCTCTAATCGAAATAGAACCGCCGCTGGTCTTATTAGCCATATTACTGGGGCATGGAGAACCCATTGGGACTGGTTTGGATGGTTCCGTGATGATGAGCATGGTTATATGCTAATGGATCAGGATGTTCGTGTACGGGAGGAGGCACTTAAAATTGGGTGTGACACGGTTCCAGAAGTAGTGTGCTACCACCAGTGGCATTCCCCGAAACCGATTCCAGTATGTTGTAGACTAGGTGGGCATATTTACGAAAATGAGATGCAAGCAAGACTTTTAGAGCCTACCCATCGAAGATCGTAATTGTGATTGTAGAGGAATTTGTCCGTGAATATAGTAGTAATTGCCAGAACAAGAAATGAGCAACGCAACATTTACAGGTTTTGTGAGTCGTATCAGTGGGCGGATTCTATAGTAGTTGCAGATGGAGGCAGTGATGACCTTACTGTACCAATAGCCTCCCAGTTTAGTAATGTGCATATACGAAGATTTACAGAGAGAGTGAGCAAGGATGGTGGAAAGACTTGGAGAAACCCACACGGCAAGCATATAAATTTTATGATTGCCGAAGCTAACAAATTAGGGGCGGATTACATAATATTTGATGATGTGGACTGTTTTCCAACCCCATACATGAAATCCAATTGTCGTAGATGGCTGGAAAATGCTAATAAAGATTTTTCTTTTGTAAACAGAATATATGCCTATGGAAACTCTAAATACTTTAAACAATTGACCCTCCCAGGGGGGAGCTGGGAAAAATCAACCTCACTATATGGTTGGAAAAGTGATTTGGGATTTATGGCACAGGAGAGTGACCCCTTTGTACATGATTTTAGTTTCCCCAAGAATTACTCTAAAACAGATTTTCGTCCCCCACTAGCAATCATCCATGACTACTATCCTGATGGGGACACACGCATGAAAAAGGTAGAATTCTATCGTAAGTCTGGAGAGCAGCCAGGTTGTAGAGACCCAAAGGTATACGGTGGTAATATTATCGAAATGGAGAATTGGATGAAATATGAATAAGCTAAAAATAGATGTAATTGCAAATGATGGCAGTCCTATTGGGGTGGTTAGCCGGGATATTTATGGTGAAAATGGCAGACTAGGAGTTGGTGGAGCAGAACTAGCACTTCTAACTTTGTGTGAGGGATGGCATAAAGCAGGGCATGATGTGGCGTTGTACAATAATCCAACGGTTCTGCATGGGTCTATTTTTCACCAATACCCCTTGGATAGTTTTCTTCCACAGGCGGATAGGGATGTTTTAGTGATTTTTCGTTCCCCCAACAAGCGCATTCGGGGAGCTAGGGGACTAAAGGTTTGGTGGTCTACTGACCAGAAAACAGTTGGTGATTTTGCTGATTTTGCAACCAAGGTGGATAAAATTGTCACCATCTCTCCGTTCCATGCAAAATACTTCAAGGACACTTATGGGATTGAGAACACCACAACAATTGACTTGCCAGTTAGGTTGGATGACTATACTTCACCGATTGAAAAGGTAAAGAATCGTTTGATTTTTTGTTCGGTTCCTGATCGGGGATTACCAATTCTTGCTCAGGCATATCGTGAAATTCAGCAACAGGTTCCCGATGTATCTCTAGTGATTACCTCAGACTATCGTTTGTGGGGGGCTAGAAGTGCCATGAACGAGCAGCACATTATGAAATTCCTTGGATTAGGAGGAGTTCAATTCCTTGGGGCAATTCCCCGCAGAGAGATGGTCAAAGAACAGTTAGCTGCCCAGATTCAGGCATATCCTTGTACCTATGATGAGTTGTTCTGTTACTCTGTGGCGGAGTGTTCAGTAGCCGGGGCATTACCAATTACCTCAACCACGGGTGCTTTGGCTACCACAAATATGGGCATTCAGATTGAGGGAGATGTATATAGTCATGTGTGGCGCAGAGAGTTTGTGGCACAGGTGGTACATACTTTGAAACACGAGGATTTGCAATCTGCCCAGTTTGCTGTTTCACAGGACGCAAAAGAAAGGTTCTCAATGGAAAAGATTTTACCTCAATGGGAAAAGGTATTTGAAAATGAATGATGAATATGGATATTTAGGCTTATTAGTGCTGGCAGTGGGTATTGTTGGTTTTGTATATTGGCTTTATTGGATCTGGAGCATGACAAATGGATGAAAAGAAAATTGTAGTAGTTAGTGATTTCAACTTCCGGGGTAGTGGGTATCTGAATATTGTAGTGCCCCTTTGTAAAGAAATCTCAAAGGCTGGACATAAAGTTATGGCAGTGGGGCTTGGCTATACTGGTGAGGAGCATAGTTTTGACTTCTCAATCATTCCTTGCCAAAACTATGCAGACTCTTTTGCCATGGTAAACAATCTCAAATTCCAGTGGCAAGCAGACATTCTCATTGTTGCTTTGGACATTCCAAGACTGACTAAGTTCCACGATGTATGTGAAAAAGTTGGAATGCCTATGATTGCAATTACTCCATTGGAAAATCCTCCCCTCTCATTTTCATGGTCACTCATTCTTCAGCAGATTGAAAAAGTATTCTTTATTTCCCAATTGGGGGCAGACGAGGGAGCAAAGGCAGGGGTAGGAACCTCCGAACACCTGGTAGTTGGAATGGACACGGTGTCATGGAGAATGAGGACGCAGGAAGAATATGAACAGGGAAGAAAACTGTTCAGTATCCCGGACGATACCATTGTTATCCTGACTGTGGCAGACAACCAGGAACGAAAAAATCTATCTAAGGCTATGGAAATTGTATCTAAGGTCAAGCATGAACACCACAAAAAGGTTAGATACTTGCTTGTGACTAAAGAGCATTCTGAGGTTGGTTGGACATTGAGAGACTTGGCTATGACCTACAATATCTCCAGTGAGTTGATGATTTTTGAGCGGGGTATCCCATTCAAAGAGTTGTATGCCCTATACTGCATTTCAGATGCGTTTTTGCTCACTTCCAAAGCTGAAGGTTTATGTATGCCAGTGCTTGAGGCAATGTCAGTGGGAGTTCCTGTGGTAGCTACTGCCTGTGGTTCCCTTCCAGAATTGCTTGGAGATGGCAGGGGCTTTCTCATGGAAACAGAATATTCCATGATTGATCCTTGGGGAAATAGTCGTAGAGACTTTCCCCTAGCCGAGAGTGGATCAGATACTATATTCCATTTGGCAACTGATGGAAAGGCAGAAAACCGAGTTCACATAGAATTGGTGGTTTCTAAGGCTAGAGAGTACATGGAAACTCGTACATGGGAAAACCCAACTAAACAAATCCTGGAAGCTGTGGAGAAACTAACAAATGAAACAAACTAAACCAATTTTGGATATTGCACTTCTCACAGCCGGTAGGGTGGATTTGTTTAGTAAGTGTGTAGATGCTGTGCTTGCCCAGATGAAACCAGAATATAAAATTCATGTATTCAACAACGGGTCTCCAAGCCCAGAATATAACATTATTTACAAGAGGTTGCCTGAAGGTAGTTCTGTAAAACAGTCCAACCAAATGAGTGGTTTTAGTGATGGAGCCAATAAAGTAATCAACTCAGGAAGTTCAAATTTAGTATTATTCATTACTGATGATGTGTTTCTTCATGCTGGAGCTATTGAAGTCCTACTGGATAGGATGAAGGATGAGACTATTGGACTGTGTGGGCTGAAATTATTGTTTCCACTGGACAGTGAAGATTCAACTCGACCCGCTGGAAAGGTTCAGCATATCGGGATGGCTTCAAATATCCGTGGGGAAATGTTTCACCCCCTGATCGGATGGTCTCCATCAAACCCAAAGTGCTGTGTCTCTACAGAGGTTTTGGCAGTCACCGGAGCATCTTTCATAGTTCGCCGTGATATTTTCAATACGGTAAGAGGATTTAATCCAATTTACGGGAGGGGATACTATGAGGACATGGATTTGTGTTTCTCCATTCGTAATGCAGGAAAACGAATTTTCATTGATACCCAGGCGGTAGCAACCCACGGTGTAGGGCAGACCTTCAAGGATGCAAAAGAGAAGCCAAATTTCCAACAAAACATGAACACTTTTCGTTCTAGGTGGCTTTCTCAAATGCCCTGGAGTGAGTTTTTACTCTGGTAAATGGGTTTCCTTATTGTGTTTAGAGAGAGAATCTAGTAGAATTGTGGGGAGTAAACTATGAACCAATACCCGTATAATTATCCAATTGTGCTAAATGACCAGGACTTCCTCTTATACGGAGGAAGGACTGGTACATCTTATGATGCCCAGAGGCAGGTAGCCTATCTTCTTGCTGAGGAGCAGATGACTGACTTCCTCCACTCCTTCCTGATCCCAACTATAGTCACTGGGACGTTCTTTTGGCGGGGCAACAACCCAATCGAGTTGGATTACGGGAATGTGAAATCTATTTTTACGGTCTCAATTAACTCAGTGGATTGGTCAAGGGGATGTACCATGAACGCCATAACTGGGTGCTTTGCTGTTCGTAGTGACAAATATGGCTATGTGGACATTGCCCCACTTCTTTCATGTGGTGGCTGCGGTGGGATTGTTGGAACCTTCCCCTACAATGTACAGATTGCGTATGAAAGTGGGTTGGAAACTGGTACATCTAATAATCCATCCATTATGCAGGGTCTTGTCTTAGCAGCTCAAATCAATTTGAACGAGATTGATGTTTCTCTGTCTAATGAATCAACCGCAGATGCAGCAGTTGAAAGTTTTTCAAATCAGCAATATAGTGAGCGTAGGAAAGCTGGTTTACGCTTTGTATTTGGGAATTCACCAATGGCTCAACGTATTGCATTGTTGGTCAAGAAGTATCGCACGAAAGTAACGATGGGATTGCATTAATGCCAGCAGGATTGAATTGTGCCATCCAAGGCTTACGGTTAGTTTACTCTGATGATGAGGTTGGGGGTTCCTACCCAACTGGCACTATTCTTCATACTTGGGTGGATGCTAGAATTGACGAGAATGCTCCAGATCCAAACATGATCGGACAAGGATTGGAAACCATCAAAACCTTTTCTGCTTTATTCTGGGGCAATAATCTTAGATTGCAAGAACAGGATGAGGTTGTAGTAATCAGCCCACCCAATCACCAATACTACAATCAAACTTTTAGGATTATGCACATTCGAGGTGACAGCCGACATCCTGACATCAAACAGGGCTACAGAACAGCAATTCTGACACGGAGTCAAAAAGCCCATAGGAACCCATTTCAATAATGGCTACTAGAGTTAGTTTGGTAAAAACTTCAGATATGATGAAGTTTGCAAATAAATTTGCACAATCTATACGGGGTAGTCTTACATGGAGCAGAAAACTCAGAGGGTCAGTAAAACTATCTGCTGTAAAGGATGAAGCAGGTATGCTAGTAGCTGAAATTACTGTGGGTGGGAATGATAAAAATTTACAGGGAATGGCAAGAGCATTTGAGTTTGGTTCTGGTGTCCATGCAGGAAAACGAGTTAGATACAAGATTGAACCCAAAACCAAAAAGGCACTATCCTTCAGTTCAACCATAGGTGGGCAGGGACATTTTGGTGGAAGAATTGCCAGAGCATTCGTGATGCACCCAGGTGTAAATGCAAGACCTTTTATGGCAAAAGCACGAAAAACCGCATATAAAATTGCAAAAGCTGAATTGACAGTAGATATAAGGAAGAATTTAGTTGATGCTTTTAATGTCACTATAAGGGAAATAAACAACAAATGAATTTTTCTGATGAATTGGTCCAAGCTGCTATTATTGCAAAGGCAAAACAAGTAACCACTGTAACTACACTTCTTCCAGATGGTGCAGGGGGAATAAAAGAATTTCAGTGGCAGGGAGACACATTTACTTACCCGGCTGTGAGACTTGATCTGGAAGATAACCGATACGAGTTTGATGAGCAGGAACGTTGTGGACTTCAGAGGGCAGAATTTTCATTCTATTTTTATAGTGAAGAACGTTCCAGTAAGCAGTGTAGCCAACTTAAAGGGCTGATGGAAAGTGCCCTTATTGGAAAAGGTTTTACCATAAATGGATTAAAATTCAACCGAATACGATTAGTAGATAACATTCCAGCATATCGAGAGGATGAACGGGTCTGGAGATCCCAATTGAAGTTGGAATCAAGGATTGAACATGGCTGATTATAAAAAGTATGAACCTAAGAAAGAAATACAAAATCTAAAGATTGACCCTGACACGGTGTCAAAAGTGGAACCAGATATGGTGAAAATCGTTTCTCTGGTGGATGCCGTGGTAAAAGTTACCGGGACAGTAACTAATCGGGTTTATATTTTCAGTGGGGCAGGTGCAGTAGTTGAAGTTGATGTTTATGATGCAGATGACATATTAAATAAAAAACGTGGTAGGGCTTGCTGTGGTGGAAATTCAGGTAAACCCCTATTCAGATTAGATAAGGAAATTTAACATAACATGAAGATGTGTGCTAGTTGTAGAGAACAAAAAGATTTAGGTGAGTACAGCAAAAGATCAAGGAATAAGGATGGACTTGAATATTCTTGTAAATCTTGTATAAAGGCAAAACTTAGTATATCTATTGACAGACGTAGAGAGATTGATAGGGCTAAGTACAAGAAAAACAGAGAGTATTATATAGCAAAGTCAAGCAAAAGTCAGTATAAGAAATTGGGGAAGGATCTCCCAAAAAAGTTCCTAGATGTTCTCCCTGCTACCCGCCCTGCTGTGAAAACCTATCAGGATGAATTGGATAGGCTTAGATGCTACAAGGCAGCACATAAAGAAGAATTACGAGATAAAAATAAAACTTGGGCTAGAACTCCAGCAGGAAAACTTAGCAGCAAGCTGAGGGACATTGCTAGACGGGCTAGAAAAGCGTTTTTGCCTAACGACCTTACTAAAGCGGATGTACAAAGACTTTATCAATTTCAAGATGGGAAATGTGGAGGATGTGGGGAAAAGTTTTCTTCAACCCTCAAGTACGAAATTGACCACATTGTCCCACTAAAATTAGGTGGAGAAACCACTTTAGCAAATTCCCAGTTACTTTGTCGTTCTTGTAATGCCTCAAAGGGAATAAAGATCATTAGGTTTATACCAAAAATTACAAGTCTAACGACTTAGGAGAAACAAATGTTAGTAACAGGGACGCCTCTGGGCAATCTCGATACTCAAGAAGAAATTTATGTAGAGGGAAGCCCCTACATTTTTATTCAGGACTATAATGCCACTCCCCTCTACAATCCCGATGCAGATGGATTTTATTGGAACATGAGTGGCACATCCAGCTATCCAGTTTTCCAAATTGGCTGTGTGCAGGATGTTTCATTGACTGAGGGTGTTACAATGAATGCAATTCGTTGTGATACTATTGGAGATAAAGGGGTAATTCAGCGTAGAGATTATGTTGAGTTCAACCTGACAATCACCTCTCAGTTCCCCCTCACTACCCTCCGACACATGCTCAACCTCTCGGTTCCTGTTGTTGGAACTGGATTGGAAAAGACAGGCATTGGGCAAATTAACAATGCTCGCTATTACATGGCATATTGTCCCAAGGTTTATGACCAGGACACTGGTGATTATATTATGTTCCATCTTCATCGCGCACAGTTTGTTGACGCTTGGACAATCAATATGAAATCTGGAGAGGCTTGGAGTACGACTGGACTTAAGCTGAGGGCTTTCGCGGACGAAACCAAGCCGAGTAATCAACTCTTCGGCACAATTGTGAGGTCTGACCTTTCTGCTTTACCATAATAGAAACAAACCATTGACAACCAAAATTAAAATAAACCAGATAGACTTTACTCCAATTCGTCAACCGCTAAGAGGGTGGACAAGGTTGAACGAATTGCAGGATAAGATAGATGAAGCGATTTCACATAACGATTACCAACGACACTATGAACTTGTAATCCAGATTTTTGAAATCGCTTCTACTTCTTTATCCAAACCAGATTGGAATTTAGTTCCGTGGTATGAGACTATAAATCTCTACACAGCAATCATTGAAATCAATGCTCCCAGAATATCCTTCCCAATTTTGGAAAGCAAAAAAGAGAAGAAAGAAAAACTCCCGTGGGAATATGAAGGACGAACCTGGTATTTTTGGTACAATTTATTCGCAAGTAATTATGGATGGGATGGGATTAGAATAGGTGCATTGGACTTGGATGATGCTCTTGGACTTTATCAGGAAATCCTAATTAAGGAACAACTGGAGAAAGAGTGGGAATGGGGGATGAGTGAGATCGCCTACCCATATAACTCCAATACCAAGAAGCAGGAGTATAAGGCGTTGGAAAGACCAAATTGGATGCTACCCATAGCTCCTGATCCCCTTCCAATTATAACCATGAGAAAAGATATGGTTCCTCAAGGAAATGTGGTGGATTTGACGGTAAAACATGACAAGTAAAATTTTGAACTTTCCTGATGCAATGAAATTAGCATTAGTTATATCTAAACACTACACACCAGACCAGATTAAGATAATGACTGGTCAGGAATTTGCCATAGACATTTTTACAACACTCTCTGAGAAAGAAATAATTGAATTGACCAAGCTGGAATTTACAGACAAAACTTTGCCTACAAATTTACAGGATGTAATGATTCAAAGTATTGAGTGGATGATGAAAAATTCAATTTTAGATTTACTTTCAACCCACACCAAATTGGGGTATTCCTAATGCCAACTCCCTCTGCTGAAGAACAAGCCATTATAATGAGACTTGCCTTGGAAAAGGCAAAGTTTGAAAAAGATGTTGCAGAAACAGCAGCTAAAGTTAAGGCTTATGCTGCCCAAATGAAAACTGATTTCAAAACAGTCGGTGAGGGATTAAAACTAACCCCATCAAATCAAACCCCAGATAAAGTAATTGATAAGGCGGTTCAATCTCTTGAGAAAATTCCACCTGCTACTAATAATGCTAGTAAAGGGTTTTTCAATCTAAATAAGATAATGAATACCACCCTTGGCATTCTTACTGCTATGGTGATTACAACAATAACAAGTGCCATAGGAAAATTCTTTGGGGATGCTATTGAGGGAGCCAAGAAACTCAGGGCTGAAGTAGTTGCATTGAATTTTTCAGAATCCATTCTTTCAAAAAAGGGAATGGATATTTCAAGAAAAGATCTGGATGATTTTGTAAAATACATTGAAGGTAGATACCAATACTTGTCAAAAGTACAGGCAACTGCCATTGTAAGTGAAACCTCCGTAGCTGTTCAAGAATTTGACATTACAAAAGAGCAACTAATAGGTTTAGCAGATTCAATTGCGTTTATTCAAACAAAACAAAAATTAATGGGGCAAACTGAAGCTGATGCTGCCCACATTATTAATGCTGCCATGGATGCTCGTAGCAACTTCTTCAATGGCATGGGCATCAATATCTCCGAAACCATTGTAAAAGAAAAAGCCTATGCGATGGGTTTGGCAGAGCGTGGGGCAGAACTTGATAAAGCAACCAGGTTCCAGGCTATTGCAGCATTACTCACTGAGCAAACATCGGATAAACAAGAAGAACTTAATAAACAACTAGAAAACAGCCCACTTGGGAGACAGATGGAGGTTACAAAGAAGTGGGCAGATACCACCGCCGAGGTTGGCCTTTCTGTTCTAGCTCTACAAGATTCATGGAATAATTTCTTGCTGTCCTCAGAGAATGAGAATCCATTTGAGGGGATGAAAACAAGTCTTGAGGCAATCATTACCAGCGTACAACTTCTTATTGAATTGGGGGGAAATCTAAGAGATGCGTATACTCCAGTGAGAGACCTATATTTGGAGATGTGGGGAACTTCAAAAAAAGAAATAGATGAGAGAAACAAAGTGCAAATGGAGATGACCAAACTCCAAACTTTGTTTATATCAGGAAACAAGAATGGGAATTGGCAAGATTTTGTAATTGACACTAAACTGGCTACAGGGGCGAAACTTACTCGTGAAGAGTATGAGCGTCTAAAAGAGGTCTTACTAACCTTCCCGGTTGATAAAATTAATGAGATGTTCCCAGACCCTAGCAAAATAAAGGATAGGTTTGTTAGGGAATTGGTTGTATCCGTAAGTGAAAAACAGGATACACCAAAAGATGAGCGGGATGACGGATATGTAAATCCTGCAATATTAGAAAATGAAAAAGAACTTGCAGATGCTCTAAAAAAGATGGAAGAGGAAATTTTATCTTCCCAACAAAAATATGCACAAGATTTGATTAATGCTGAAATTGATTTGATGCGTAAGATGGAAGATATTGATATTGAATATGCCAAAAAACGTGCTGAAGCATTAATTGATTACGATGAAAAAGTAGCAGACATTAATCGTGACTACTCAGATAAGATTGCAGACATAGACCAGAAAGAGGCTGAACGAAAAGAGAAAGCAAGAAAAGACGCAAGAGATAAAGAGGCTGAGTTCCAAAATAAGATGAAGGAAATGCGTGAGGATTTCCTCATGTCATTGGAAGATGCCCTTCATTCAAGAGATGCAAGACAAATTCTCAAACTCATTCGTAATTATGAACTTGAGAAGATGCAAGCACAGCGCAAACATGACTTGGATATGAAGTCTGATGCGGAAGATGAAAGAATTGCATCGAAGAAAGCAAAAAGAGAACGTGAACAGGCTGAACGGGATCAGAAACGAAAACTTGAGAAAGCCAAGATTGATTACCAGCGCAAGATGGCACAACTCAAGCGGGAAGAAGATGCGGAACGGGCTGCGGCTAGACTGGCAGATAAAAGAAAACGAGATGACCTGCTAAGAGGAATGAAAGACAGGCTGGCTATTATGGCGGCTGACCTAGTTGCTCAATACAACCTGACTAAAAAGGGACTAGATGCCATCTTGGATCTGTTCAAAAAATATTATAGTGATGGTGGGTATCTGTCTCAGGTAATGGCAGGAATGAACAACAGACTTCCAAAAACTCCTGGAAGTACACCAGGCAAAACTACTCCCCCAAGCAATCCACAAAATGACTCTCGCAGAGGCAGGGGAACGGGAAGAAGTCCGTTGGGATTTTCAGAAACTCCTTCCTCCCCATTTGGTGAAGGAGAGATTCCAAGACTTCCCAATATCCCAACTGGAAACTTGGCTACGGCTGGAGCAAATTTTGGTCAGTCATCCATGGGTGGGTTTGGTGGAAATGTTTCTATTGAATTACTGCTATCTCCTGATTTAGAGGGGAGAATTGTAACCAACTCCCTAAACCAGACTGCTAATATTATTATGAGAACCCAGAGGAGCAAATAAATGACAACCGGTTATAGCGGATCATTTGGAGTGAATGGAATAAACTTTGTCCTACAGCCATCTGAGAGTGGGTGGTCTGGTAGAGAAAACTTGGGCATTGATGGAACCGCCCATCCTGTATATGCTGCATACAGAGAATATAATCTGTCCTGGGGATTAGCTCATCCGGCTGACGTGAAACAGCTTATAGATGCTTATAACCAAATGGGCAATACCGGAACACTGTCATTTGACCTCCCACAGTGGGGAGCAGCGGGTTATTTATTCCAATCGTATTCAGGATGTACCATGCAGGAGCCAGAAATAGGAAGCTATTTCAATGAATACATCACAGATGTAAAAGTAGTTATTCTAAAGGTTAGGACATGAGAGTATCTAATGCTGCTCTTGAAATTCTAAGAACTCGTCCACAGGAATCTCCAGAAAATCTTTATGTTTTCCAGCCCAGACCAGTTCTAAAAGCAAAAATAAACAATCCTGCTATTGCCAAGGGAGCAAGGACAATCGCATACAATACTGTTACGCTTGGGGCATTTGGAGCAGTAGAAGCCAATATGACTCTACTGGTGGGCAGGACTGATGGTGGGGATGAGGTTGGAAGAATTAGAGTACGGTCTGCCACAGCCACTCAATTGGTGGTAGCTGAAAACTCAAACATAAAGTGGGAAAATGGACTATATCTTACTGTGCTTCGCTATTGGGAAGTATGGTCTGTTTTCCCACGCATCATACAAAATCCAAACAATGATGAGGATGTGATTTTCTACAAAGATTATGACATTCCTCACGTTAGCCAGAATAATAATTTAGGTACGTTTATTCAAGCAGGGTCACACAAAGGTATCCAATTAGTCAACGGGACTGGAAGTGTATATTACAATGCTGCTGGAAGTTTGAATTTGGCTAATTCCCCGGTCTCTTACCAATGGAGTTTTGAGGGGGGAACCCCTACTGGCAGTTCCTCAGAAACCCCAGGCTATGTACACTACCACACTCCGGGTGATTATGTCACTCGTATCGTGGCTACAGCAGCAAATGGATCAATAGACACTTCCTACAGATACATCTCAGTAAAGGATAAAATTGGAGAGGGAGACCAAACCCCCATCGTGAAATGGAAACGGTCTGAACTTTCAGGCTCTCGTGGAGAGGGTGGATATACAACAGAAATAACCATCTATGACACGGTGTCAATTACTGATGGGTCTCTTGTTATTCTCACTTCAGAGAACCATTATGGGGATGTGAGCTACCCAGAAGCCCCATTCTTTGTTGGCTATGTGGAGCGGGGCAGTATAAGATATGATGCTTTCAAAAGCACAGTAACTTTTGTGGCTTCTAGTATCACAGCAATAATGAAAAAGGCTACTGGGTTCTCTGTATCAGTGGAAAGTGTTCCAAGTGCCGTAAAGTGGTTCCAACTCAATGACATGGATGCTCGTAGGGCTATCTATCATTATTTGAGATGGCACAGCACCGTCTTACAGGTAGCAGACTTTGAGTGGCGTGGAGATGATCGAAAATTGCAATTCTTTGACGCTGATCGTGGGTCTGTATTTGACAGTGTTGATAATTTGCTCCGTGGAACCATGTTTGGAAGCCTATGTGCTGATCGAGCAGGGAAATTGTGGGCAGAGGTTGAACCTAGAGCCTATGATGACCCAACTGGTTCCTTTGTACCTGTTATGGAGATTACTAGGAGGGATTGGGTGGGGGAACCCCAAATAGAAGAACGAATTTATGATGATGTGAGCTATGTAGAGTTGGGTGGAGTAGCCTACAGTGGGGCGGTTACAGGAACATTTGACGCTATCCTGTCAGATGCCCCTGGTGGGTCTCCCTCTAATATGGGAAATCCAGAAGCCATTTCTGGTCTAGCTCTGGTAAACCAGACACAGCTAAACAGGCTTTCTGGTCATATTTGGGCAAACAGAAACAGCCCATATCCAACTGTGTCAATAAATGGGGCAGGATTATTTAGGAACCTAGACATAGCTCCATTTGAGGTTGTTGATTTACATGTCAATCCAGGAGATACCACAAAGAATATAGCAATTGATGGTTTGTACATTCCTACGTCAATGAGTTGGGGGTATGCTCCAGAAAAAGCATTAGCCTTACCTAATATTGAATTTACTCAATTAGTGAATGGAAATCCAGGTGACACAATAATTATCCCCCCTGTTCCTGATTTTGAGTACCCGGATTTAGACTTTCCACCATTCCCAGACATAGACATCCCGGTGTTAGCAATTTATGACCCAACCAGCATATCTAATATAATAATGGCGGTCAAGTCACATGGCATATACTACACGG
>JABXJQ010000030.1_pt1 | contig 17214 bp, 13 predicted proteins | sample 7436221 | NCBI WGS metagenome assembly JABXJQ01 (sample SAMN14395755, study PRJNA613071) | wetland metagenome | isolation source: water sample H0 from high-altitude wetland | place: Chile: Salar de Huasco, high-altitude wetland | collected 2015-11-10
TCAGTGTTCTATTGAGAATAGTTGATATTATGTTTTTCTCTTTCCCCTCTTGGTATCCAAGTGTCTTAGATCTTAACTCCTCTAAGATCTGGATTAGTGATATTAGAGTCAAATTACAACTCCATGGAAAATGCAGTTGTATTATTTCGTTTCTCTCCTCCTCATGACCATTGTATCCTACTGCTAGAAAGCGGAAAGTCCTAAGTTCGATGCTTAGTCTATCCTCTTTCACTTTTGAATGAACAGAAAGAGGAGGCATGAAGATGATATTTTGAGATGCCCAAAATTGGCTTGAATTCCATTTTTAAAAAATGCCAATTTATGATATCAAAGATACTATCAATGATAGATGTGTATTGGTGTGTGCTTTTATTCACATGCTTATCTCATCTAGACCTAGAATCAAATCCCACTGTTGTAGAATAATTTTCGTGGAGAAAATAGCAGGTAGGTCTTGAGTTCCAATCATGTTCTCTCCTTTTACGTCAAACCGATAAACAATGAATACTGAAGCTTTTTTGTGCGGTGTAGAATCAAGTCATGAGCTTAAATAGGGTAAATAGGTGGATTTAAAAGTGGATATTTTTGGTCATAGAAGCAATTGTGGAAGGGAACTGGAAAAAATGGAAAAGGATTTGGATGAAGAAGTAATCCATATGTTGACCTCTTGGATGATATTAATAAGATGCTTGATGTTCGCTATAATGATATTTAGAAGAATGTAATACTTTGTGTTTTTCTTATTCCAATTTCCCTATGCAAGAAGTCAAATGATGGCGAAAGGGAAGAATGGTATGTGATTTCGAGGGGTTGTGTCAAAGAAATTTCAGAGAAGAGTGTGTCACATTAGAGGAAATTTTAACCTAAAAGTGGCCTCCTAAGGAAAAATAATAGAATAAGAGTTCTAAATTTTGGAGGGAAAAGAAGAAAACTACTTTTTCTTATTGTATTTGTGGCTTATCTCCTTATAGGTTTACTCAAATTTCATGTGTAGACACTCATTGGATGCGGAATTAAATTCCACATCTAACGAGTACCCATTTTGTATACTTTTGAGAAGACCCACATTGATAAAAATTGAAGATACATTAAAAAAGCGTGTTCAACACGTTTTCTTAATGTATCTTCATTTTTTATCAAAGTGGTTCTCATCAAAAGTATGCATAATGGGTACTCATTGGATGCAGAATTTAATTCCGCATCCAACGAGTGTCTACACTTGAAATTTGCTTAAACCTATAAGGATATAAGCCAAAAATACAATTTAAAAAAGTAGTTTTTTTAATTTTCCCTCCAAAATATTTACATGTACCTCTTTTTAAATTTAAAGGATTTTGATTGGTTTACATATTATGTATGTGAAGATTTCATGGGCACTTTTAGGCTAAAAGTTTCTCTAATAAGGTTTCAATTTTGACTATCATGGAGCTCTCGTGGCAAAGAACGAGATTTCATTTCTAGACTGAGGAGAATTGGATGAACAATCTAGATGGATCGTTGTTGTACAAGTGATGGTATCATTTGTTCTATGTGGGAATGCATGGATTTCAAATATGACACTTCAACTTCTGACAAGATCGAGGTTAGTTTCAAAGATGACACTTCAACTTCTGACAAGCTTGTTAATATTCTAGGTCGCTTCAAGGACTTTAAAACCTTGTGAAGGGTTTTGTTAGAGAGGTCACCTAATTATTGCAATTATTCTGCCATAACATTTTCATTCGCTCCTTCCTAAGAGGATGATCAGGATATGTTGAATGAAGTAATGTAAATGTTGGAGTATTTGGAGCTTTATCCCAGAAGATATGCTTTTGAAATGCTTATTATGCCTTTTTGTGATGAAAATAATCAATGTAGCTTTAATTGTGTTGGAAAAGATGGAAAATACTTATTGTGCTTCAAGGATGCAGAGCTTAAAATGTTGCTTGGTGATTTCAAGTCCCACAAATCTCAAGTGTACTTTACTCACTTATGCAGTGCGCCACCCATTCCACCTGGGGACATTAGAGGCATATCCATCTTCCTCTATCATTCTCACTACTAAGGGTGGCTATGGTAATAGAGCTATCTTTATTAATTATCTTGAAGTGTACTTCTCGTTGTAACAAAATACCCCTCCTGATGCCAAGGTAATTTCATGGTGGGGCTATTAATTCACTAAAAAGGGAATAAAAAATGTGAAACTTGAGTACTTGGAGGAATCTTTTACAACATATTTTTGGATAATGAGAATTTATAAAGATAAGACACCAGATAAGCCACCAGATTTCTATCATACCCTGGCAGACCAACAAGTGAACTATCTTGAGAGCCATTTTCTTAGACATACATTATTTGTATCGCATTTGGCCCAAAATTGGTATAGGATATTTGTATCCTCAGACCTTCATTCATCGTGGTTATGGGTCATCCACAAACCCACATTTATGGATCAAACACACAAAATCCTTGCCATCAAAGTCCATTTTCTAGGTTTTACACTATTAGCATCGTAGTTGGCCTACACGCATTCAAGACAACTCTATCCTCGAACCTTTGATCATCATGGTTATAGGTCATGCAGAAACCCATGATTATGGGTCAACCACAAAAGACCCTTGTCTTCAACAACATTTGGTTTTAGGTCATCCACAAACCCATGGTTATGGGTCAACCACACAAAACCCTTCTCTTCATTGGCTCATATTCAATAAAAGCTTCTCAAGAGGGAACTTGATGTAATGGAGACCATAACTTATTAAGGGGGGAGGATTGATTAGGATAAAAAGTGGTATCCACCCATGGTATCTACCCATGGTATTTATCCATGGTATTGTAACTCAAGAAGGCACCATAAATAATAGGTTTCACCTTGTAAAAGGATAGGTCTGTCCACCATAATGTAGTGGTAAAAAATTTCACATTTAATAAATGGTTATCTTTCCTTTAACATTTTGGGATGTATTCAGTGAGATCCTTTTTTATCAATGTTCTATTAAGAATAGTTGGTATTATGTGGTTCTATTTCCCCTCTTGGTATTCAAGTATCCTAGATCTTGGCCCCTCCAAGATCCATATCATGTATTCACCCAAGTTGTTTGTCCTCGGCACCTTGATCTTCTTTCGTGTCAACTTTGAAAGCTCTGGAATGACTTAAGGCCTCACCCTTGGTCTTCATGAAGTAGATCCAAGTCTTCCTAGAAAATTCATTAATGAAGGTCACATAGATGTGCCCTTTACTAAAGATATAGACATAGACCCTACTAAATCAGAATGGATTAGATCCAAAATTCCTTTGGATCAAGTCTCACTGTTAGGGAAAGATGCCTTGACATTCTTTTCAAGTGCACACCCCCTACTAGTCCAGACTAAATTCTATAACCCCAAGGACCATTTGTCTTAGTAATGGTAGAACTTTGTGATGGAGATGCCCCATCCTCTTTTTCTAATTCTTACACATTCTCTCACCAATGTGCACTAGTTCCTAAGAAATCTAACCCTGAAGCCTATATAGGTTCCCCTCCTAGACTATAATCCTCACTACAATGTCTAGACTGGATCCCTCTAGGAAAATTAACACTCGCCACCTCTGAAATTTAACCTCATAACCTTTTTCCTCCATGATTGAGATGGAAAAATGGTTCTTTTTTAGGCCGGACACATAAAGTAACTCCTTATTCAAGATAGAATTAAATTGTCCCCTATCCCTTCTCTATATACTTGACATCATTGCCAAGCTCAATATGGATCCATGATTCGTTCTGTGCAAAACTATCGAATAGCTCTCTAGCATTTTTCATGTGGTCGAGGCACCACTTTCCAAGTACCAGGTGCTTCTAGTAATGGTGCTAGTAGAAAGGCAAGACACGAGTGAAAATTCACTCTCAAAATTGGAAGAAAGCTCGCTCAGTTGTGTCTTTGTTGTTGTTGCAACTATCTACGACTTCCCCTTTCCCTTCTTCCTCTATGGACACTGAGAAGTAAAGTGGTCATTCTTATGGTAAATACAACATTTGGTATTGTTCGTATCTCTCTCCTGCTCAAATTGTTGTCACTGTCCTTGATTATCAACCTTCTTGAGGGAAACTTTCCCTTTTGTCTTCTTCGTCTTGTTGACTAGGGCCAAGTTTTCTTTTGTTTCTCCTCCTCCCCGCTTGTTGGACGTGGACTCTTTATGAGTCTCCTCTTAGATGTAGTCATCATGAAGTCTCTCCCAATTATGGAGATGTTCTTGAGCACATATGCCCATGATGAATGGTTCACAAGCCTTAGTGAACCCATTCAGAGTAACATTCACTAGTTCGACATCCAATATAATTTCTCCAATAGCTACAAGCTGGGAATGGATCAGTGTAATCCTCATAAGGTAGTTGGTTACATTTCCAGAGGGGTTCATTCTACACTTGTTCATCTTAGTTATGAGAATCATTTTTTGACTCGTGTTATCAATTTGAAAAAGTGACACTAAGGCATCAAGCATCTCCTTAGATCTGGTCTTTTCTGCAACATGAAAAATCAGATGATCCTTAATAGATGCAAGGATCACCCTATATGCCTTTATGTCCTTCTTATTCCATGTTTCCTACACTACACGGTCTACTACTATTGGTTTCTATGTGCTCCCATAGGCCTACATTAGAGTTGGAGGAGGTTTGTATATGACTTCCCACAAGTCTTTCTCCTTTAAGATCACTGACATTCTTTCCTTTCATGGCAAGAAATTTGAAATTCCATCAATTCAATCCTCAATTCTCACACTAGTTATTGACAAAGTTGTCTTAAGCTTTATCTTTCAAGCTCGTTGAAGTATCTTGAAGATTATAGATTTGTTTTTCTCTCAAAGATGGAGCTATAATACCATGTTAAAATATCATAAAACCATCTATTTAAGAAAACATATCAGATCTAGTTACTTGTTGGTAATATTAACTTTTGCATGCAACAAAAAAGGAGAAAAGAAATCACACACGGTAAACAAATAATTATGCCCTTTTAGATTAGTGCATCACTCAAAATTATCTTTGGAACTTACAATATCTCCCTTATAGGGAAAAAATGACTCTAAGAATTTTAATCAAATGAACAACAAACCTAAAAATTACAGTTTGCACAGAAATTGAGGCAACCTACCCTCAAATATATACAGTGGTATGGAATCTATATGGATGACAGTACAACCTACTTTGTTCGATTGTAAGACTGCTCTTTTCTTTGTTGCTAGCTATTTTTTTGTCTTTATTGAACACTGGTTTCCTTCTCATTGTTGAAACATTGTTGAAATCTTCACCAATGATTGAAAATAAAATCTCTAATTTTCTCCTTCACTCACATGACATGTGAAATGAATGTTCTATGTGTCTTTGTCCTTTTCCCTCTCTTTCATTTATAACTTTAACATGAGCCAAAAACCTAATATTTGAATGTTGAGATCTAACCATGAGATCAATGCCTCTCTTTTAATTAAATTATTAAGTGACCCACTTTAGTCATTTTATTAAATAAAAATCACTTTAATAAAAGAATGTTCAATTAATTAATTAATTAATAATGTGAACTTCTGAAAAAGAATAGGATACTTTTAATGATGATTTCCAAAAGTAGACACCCTCATGGAAATACTTGTATAAGCTACAAACACTAACAACAGTTACAATAGTTTGCTTTAAAATATTCACTGAATTCTACAAACCATTTGTAGCCATTATCTATCTTACTAAACAAATGATCACTTTCTTCATATAAAATGATACTTCACTTCTTCGGGAGAAACCAAATAAATATGCAAAGTGTCTTCATACTTTACCAAAGTAGGGAGCTTATAGAGTCACCAAGGTGAATTTGATGTTTTCAGATGTTTCTTTCTTCACCCAACAAACAACTAGCTTTCAAATCTGCTATAGTGAAAATGACTTCTTCCCTTAGTGGAGTCACCAAGATCAGAGAAATATTCAGTGAACACCCTCATCCAAGGTTGTGTAGCTGATCTACAAGATGTCTTCCAATATACGGACTTTATCTGTAACAACAACATCAAATCGTTATCACTGAAACTCTAACTAAGTGAATGTCTACACCATAAAGCATGAGAGCCTAGAGGCAACTACCAGGCAAGCCATCCACTATCATCTCGGTGACCTTGCCTCTCACATTAGACTAAGGAAATGGATTCTTTCCCTAGGAAGGTGTCCCTAAAGACTCAATTAAACCAAATGTTGTAGCACAGGTGAGTGAAATTAAGTTAGCTGATATGGTTAATAAAAACAAGAAAAGTTTCTTTAACTTAAGAAGTATGAAAGGATGAGTAAATTTCTTATTATATCAACCCCAAAAGTGAAAATACCAGGGTAAATTCAACATATCAAATTTGTCACAATGAACAATAGGTTCAAGATACAAGTGAAACACAATGCTTAAATATTAAAAGGGATTAGATGTGACAACACCACATAAATTTGTTCTAAAAATTAAGTTGAGTATTGAAAACACATGGGAAATTAAACAACCTTGTTGTAATTGTTGTGTTGGTTAATTTATTTAAGTATGGCTATGTGATGAGTAGAATTTATCATGAAAAATACAAGGAGGGAGTTGCAATATCTAGAATTAAAGTGTTGTAATAAAAGTGTTTTAATCAACCATGAAATCAGAAATAGGGCATGTGATTCATGAGACATAAAGAAAGTGAATTCCATCTTTATGTTAACAAAGTGATTCCACAATAAGATACTTCAAAGTCAAGAACATATCACTGAAACCACATGTGGAAATTAATAAGTATGTGATAAACCTAATACGATTAAGTTGGTTGATTAAATTAATTGTTACAGTGTAATTTATAAACCAAAATTATTATGTTGTTTTAAGGTGTGATTATCAAGAGTTTATTGGAGCATCCACTTTTTCATTCAATGTTCCAACCCTGGGAAATCAAAGCATGTAAATCACTCAAATTGCTCAAAGTGCACATAATTAACACATTGCCCATATTTGCATTTTATTGGAGCATCCACATGCTCATTCAATGTTCCAACCATGAGAAATGAAATAATGCCAATCATTGTATTTGAAATTGTTCAAAGTGAACATCATTGATACATTACCCATATTTTTATTGTATGATATGCAAACCACAACTATAAGATGATTAGTTGAAAAATGGTAGTGTTTAGCAAAAATAGATTCTCTTTTAGGAATGTGATTGATTGTGTTTAAAACATTCAAGTAAATTAGGCCCTTAAACCAAACAATTATTCCAAAAGTTAAGTGAATGATAGAGTAAGAAATAACTCCTAATACCAAAGAGTATGTTCTAGATTACTATGTTAGAAGTATGCAATATGATGGATAATATGTGAAAGGGGAAAGGGGAAACTTCATGAATCAACCTCATAGTAACATAGGATGTGTAGGCCTTCTACTATCTTTCAAGATTTAGAGGTCTTCATTTCTCCATGACAATTTTCATGAAGGTGAACTAGGCTTTGAGTTACCACCTCGACATATTTTCTTGCTATTCCTTTTCTTCTTTGCCTTTTTTTTATATTCCCTTACTTTATTTATTTATTTATTAGTTTTTTTATATAAAATAATGAGCATACGACTCGAGCCATTGGCCTCATTAATAGGTGGCATATCTCAAGCAATTGTTTTTAGCTTTTAACTTTTTTTTATGGTTACAACTACCTTGGCCACTTTTTATCTTTTGACTTTGAGGCTCTTACACATAGGTCTGCATGTATTTGCTTTGGACCTTGATGAATGACTTATGACAAGTTAACCATGAATGGAGAAATACGATTGATGGTATGAAAGTGAATGAGAAAGATACAAAGTGTTTAGTATGGTTTGGGATATGAAATACACCACATTCCACCTAGTTCTCTATTAGTACAACCTAACTCCAGAGATGACAACACTTACAGGGAAATTATGACCCACATTGGCATTCCCTACCAAAAGATAAGAATTTAGAGTGTTATGATCCATTATTATATGTCCACCACATTCAAGACCAACATACAAAAATTAGCACCATGTTTAAATGGGAAACCCATACATGAAACCATAGTAGAGCCATTGAAGTGAACAATCTAAACCAAGGGAAACTAGCACCATGTGTGTTAAATTATAGTGTACCATCTGCGTGTGTAAATATCATATGAGGTGTATGATATATGAGCTAATATACGATGGATGAGGAATCTGGAGGTAATCGAGCAAAACATGTTGTGAGGTTCGATCATCATATAGTTGAAGGATAACTAAAAGAGTGAATCTAAGTTTAATTGAGATGACCAAGAGTTTTCATGTGAACTGGAACACCACACTATTAGAGGGTTGGCTATGGTAGTGGTTGCAAATGCAATCTCCTCACACCACATAAGGTGGCAACACTGAGTAAAATCAAACATAGGTACCACATGAGCCATGAAGCAAGACAAGTTCAAAATTGTTGTCATGGACAAGTTCTATCATATTGTCAATAATGGCTTGTCAAGTTAGTGAAAGGAGGTAGTTAATATAACCCCAACCAAGGTTCAAGTCTCACCAAGTGAACAATATTTTATAGAGTAGGAAAAGGAGTTATTATTTCCTATAATCTATGATAGAAGGCATTTACTTTATGGTAATGATCCATCCTAAATGCATAGAGTGAAAAAGTATATTCTCCATTAAGATCCAAATTAAGAAGGAGCTTCAGACCTTAGTTTATTATATTGTGCCAAAGAGAATTAATCTTAGCGATATTGAAGAAGCAAACTTTGCCCACAATCACACATCCAAAACCCTAATTCTTGTGTTGGCTTAGCAAGAACAAATATTTGCATGTCCAACACAACTGCAAGACCAAGTTTTCCATCTTCATCAATTGAATTGACAAATTAGAGTTCAATATTCTGCCGTTGAATGTGAGCGGGAATTTTTGGTAATCCATACATCTTAGGTTGAGATGCAATCTATTGCCAATGCAAGAACAAGTACAGACTAGTCAAATAATGTCAAACGTACTTGACGATAGTGAAAGAAGATTCAGTGCCTCTAGCACTAGTTTATGTTGTTGAGCAAGCCATAGGAGTCAATTTTCGATAAACTTCCTCAAATGATATCACTGACAACCAATAAGAGAAATGTTGGCATCATCATAGTAGTCGATCACTTCAACAAAATTTTCATCATGATAAATTACAAGAAGAAAATTCTTATGTAGCAAGCAGAATAGTTGTCTTTTGACAAAGTTTGGGTGCACTTTGATCTACCAACATTAATAACCTTTGACTGTGACATTATATTTCTTAACAACTTATGCAAGCATGATGGGAATTAATGAATACCAAGTTGAAAGTATTTATTTCCATCCGCAACATATGGACAAGCTAATGAGACTCTTACCATTATATAACTCTTGCATGTTATTAGTAATCAACATCCAAAAACTTGGGATACCAGTGTCCCTTACATGCAACACAATTCAAATTGCACATTGTTCAACATGATGGACACTTCACTTTTTGAAGTGTGCCTTCAATACCTACCCAAGGACCCATTAACTAAGTATAGGTCCCATTCTTGAGTTGGTGATTGTTGGGCTTAAAATTTAATATTTGTGACCACCCCCATTTTTGACATTATCCTCTTCATTTGAACCTCCATTCCATATCATTTTACCAGTGTTGTTAAAGAAATGGCATTTAAAAGATGAAGTTAAAGGTAAAATCACTTGTAGAATTGTTCTTTTCTTTTTAATTCTTAAATGTTTATAAAAAAAAAATATTCTTGTTACTAATAAAGTTGAAAGTTCCAAACTTGTCAACACAAGAATTTAGCCACCATAATGCTCCACATCAGCAAGGAAGATTCTGACACTTGGAGGTTGATCCTTATCTATTCATTCTAGAATTCAAGGGCAACGTGTACTAAATCAGTGTGTTATGCGGAATATCTTGGGAGCTGCCATAATCTTCTCCAATGAGATAAGGATTGGTCACCAAAATTCAAGAAGAAAAATATGCATTGTGGGATTGAAGGCAATTAACTTTTTGTCGTATTAGTCTATTTTTAGTATGAAAACATTGAATTGACCTTGATTTTAGGCAGGTTGGTTAAGCAGTAATATTTTGTATAAAAGTAGATAGATGAAACATATATAGTTTGGAGAGAAAGATACTTTTAAGACATACATACTCCTTTGTATCAAACCTATAGATTTTTAGTAATATAAGAAGGATTTATGCGCGTTATTATATAATTTGCAATAGCCTTTTATAGCTTTAATAGTAACACAAACCAAGAGGGCCCCTTGGTACGTGCTACCTATGTTTTATTATATGATTTCTTAAGTTTTTATATGGTTGGTTTGATTTTGGTTCATAATCCAATGATGTATGTAAGAAATGAATGTGTTATGTTTTTCCTATAATTGCTTAAAATTCCTGTAATTGCATGTTAAAATTGCATTTAGTGACCCTGTAATCACATAGGATTTCTCATCATTATCTGTTAGAGCTTCCTGTAGTGATCCTGTAATCACATAGGAATTCCTATAATTGTGTGTCAGAACTTGTAGTGATCTTGTAATCACATAGGAATTCCTATAATTGTGTGTCAGAACTTGTAGTGATCCTGTAATCACACAGGAATTCCTGCAACAATTATTGGATTTCCTGTAGTGATCATGTAATCATACAGGACTCTACTAAATTTTTGTAAATGAATACTTTGTTTTCTTGAAGTAATCTTATTAGGTAAATTTATTTATTTTTTATCTAAAGTACCGATACTTTAAACCAGTAGTATAATTAGATTTCTATCATGCTTAAAAATAATAGTTAAGAGAGTAATTTAGTTTGTATTTTAGAATAAAAGAATTGTTAGTTTCTTTGAATGGACTTTTACTTACACAACCCAAAACATCGATTCTATTTAAATTAATTTTTAGTACAGTCTCAATTGGTTTTGACCAACGATTAATTCAAACAAAGTATTTGGTGAGAAAGTGTGGTGCATCTTGCTGAATCTGTAAACTTTATGACAACAAATCAGAATTGAATTTAAGACCCTGAAAATCAGTGTAAGTTGAATCAACTTTGGGGCCTACTTGTACATGCTTTATGAGTAGTTTTGCATAGGAAAGTCCTCGAAGTTTACCTACCTGGATTGGAAAAAATAAGTGTTAATTCAGTTATCCCACTTTATGACTTAACAATGATGGCATAGGAGGTTATTACACATGGGCAAGTAATCAAATTCATTGACCACCTCCAAAAAATTCATGATCAAGTTTAAGAAGCTTTGGAAAAGAGTCAATAGAAGCACAAGGCCAAACAAGATCATCATCACATATATCATCGCTATTGCATTGGATATAGAATACAAATTTATCTTTGGAAAGAGTGCTTCAAGGATGACACTAATATCAAGCTACTCATATATGTCCCCTATAATATCATTGCACAGAGTAGAGAGAATGCATTCATATTGTAACTACCAACTTGCACGGGAATACAAATACTTTCCACATGGATCCCCTAAAGCTCTACAATCCATCAATGTTAGACAAGGATGAAGAATTTATTGTGCCATTTCCTAGAGTGCTTGTTATTGAAGTTGGCATAGAGCTAATTTGTCATGCAAAAAGTGGGCAAGTAAGCAAAGAACCTTAGAAATCTATTATAATGAGATATAAGGATAGTCATCCTCGGCCAACAAATGGTACATCTTAGAGAAAAATTCAAAAGAAGTATCCTCAAAAGGTAGGCAAAATGTTGGGGGCTAACAACTGCTAGGTATGGAAGTTTGATCTTGAAAGAGCTCAAAGATTGACTAAGCCAAGACCATTAGAGTCACACAAAAGAGAAAGTTGACCAAATTTTTGTCTATCCATGGATGCATGAATTTGATCATTTTATTATAGGGAGTAACATGACAACATTATGAGGACTCCACATTATGGTGAACAATCAACATGATTAAATCCTTTTCTAACTTGTAGAAACTTAAGTCACACTAAATTTGTTGCACAACTTGGCACACTAACTTTGTCATGAACAAATCCAAATAGCACAAGCATATTGGCACAATTGGAGAAGACAATAATAGGCACACATGGAATTAAAATAATCATGATGAATCATCTTCCATTCTCTCTTCCTCATCCCTGACTTTCTCTAAATTATTGTTAATAAAGAAAATAAGCAAATGATAATACTTTGTATTCCCTTAAATTATTTACACCTCTTCTTGACATTGTAAATAAGTCAATTAGTTAATTAGTTGTTGGTTCCTTAAGGATTTGTTATGTTTGTAGCCTTGTTCTACATATTTATTTGATGAATGAAATTTTGAAGTTGATTTTCCAAACCAAATATTTGCACCAATGTGTACATAACAGATGTTTGATACTATTTGAGTTTACTTCATTTATCAGCAATATCATCATTTACATAAGGTAAAATCAGCTAAGCATAGTAATTAAATTGTGGTGGCATTGATTCCCCCAGTGCACTCCCTAATGGAGAAACCGTCATTTGAATGTACTCTAAAAACCGCTTCCCAATCTCAAGATCCTCTCTCACTACCCTGTTCTAAAATAAATTTGGGTTTAGATGAACCCCAACCACATGAACTGGTTAATCGAGAATGCCAATCCATTTCTCATCAATGATACCCTAGCAAACCTAGAAATAATGTAATCAACAATATAGATGCTTCGGATTCTCTCATTTTCCAAATCCATAACCTCATGTAAGTACCCAATGGGAATGTTTTTCTCCATCAATAATGTGCAAGAAACAAAATAGGGGTTCAACTATTGATTCCATGTCCTTCACATTCCTCCAAATTTCTTAATTGATACACCAATGAAGTAATAATAATCCCCTCAGACCTCCTTGAGAAATTACAAGACATCCACTCAAGTGATACAAACATATTCTTTGAAGGCATCTTCTGTTGAATGAAAGATTACAACAAAATGAAGTTAGTAACAAATTACCTTATGCCACACAAACTCCCTACCCTCGATGAATTTCCTCATCATTACAAGCACAGGAGCATAATTAGATATAAATGTCACTCTACCTTCACTTTGTTCAACACATTCCTTGACCAAAGTTAATTTCCTTGTCTTCTAACATAAGGTCTATGCAACATGCTACACAAGGTGTCTTAAGTTTCTTCATCAACATTTTTCACACTAAAACATAATTAGAAACTTTATCAATGACAATTTGCACAACATGTTCCTCCCTTCTCTCCACAATTTATTATGAAGATGGTAAGGAAAATAGCATCATTCAAAGGATGCACCAACTAATTTGAGGAAAATTATAACTTTAGGACATGAAACCAAAATCTAAATTATGTTATTTTCCCTTCCATTTGTCCAACCATCTAACAGTTGTGCATCTTGTTTCTATCCAGGATCCCCTCAATGTTATCAACCTCTCTATGGTATCCTAAGTCACATAGTTCAAATTTAGGTTGGGTTCAACAACAATTAGGTTCAGTTTGAATTCATTTTTTTTATGAGGTTCAGATGAAGTTTACGATGAGGCTCATCTATATACATTTTCCACTATCTATAGAGTTTGACTATAGTGGTGACTGGTCCGTGGATACAAACCCCATGCGCCATGGCACATGCTACAGGCTATAGCTTGAGTTGTGGGTGTGGCACAAACTACAGGCCACAACTTGAGTTGTGAGCCACTTCAAATCCCCTGGAGGTTGGGCACAACAAGGGTGGCAAGTCGCAACAAAAGAAGTCTTTGTGGATAGTGAACCATCAACCTAGCACAAGGAGAAGAGCATTAAGACTAGAATTGGCATAAAGCAGTCGCATGGTCGAGGGTTAAGGTTAGCAGGATCAAGGATCAATAGCAATGGAAAGAGGGTCAGTGACATGGGCAATGGAGACAAGTTGGTTGAGTGAAGAGTGAACAAAAAAGTGCAAAAAAGGATTCTAAGTCAACGGATCTAGTGTTAGCAAAACTTTATTTTATTATTTATAAAAAATGAGAAAACCAACAAAAAAAACCCAATTTTTCCTTCAAGTTCGAATTCAACTTAAAGTTCACCCCTTGGATTTGAATTCAACTTGAGGTTCCATCATGAGGTTTGAAGAACCTAATCAAACCTAAGAATTTGTTTTAGGTTCGTATAATTTTAAACCTCAAGCTTGAATTTCAATTAACCATGTGACATAGATGGTATCAATGTTTTTAGCTTGCAAAAGGGATAGATAAGCTTCTCAATGCTCATAGTTAGAGTCTTTAAAAGCTAGACCACAAACATCAATTGCATCATAAGCTGATAGAATATGTTTCTCTTAAGAGGCATTAAAGGAAAATCAGACCAATAACACCTACCTACAATTCTCTCTGCCTTATTGCTACTCTTTTGTCTTCCAACATGAATCTAAGGTGTTGCTACTCTTTTGTCTTCCAACATGAATCTAAGGTGCTTTGTGCACCAAGTGGTGGAAGGGACAAATCATAGACTAGTTTGTCTATTCCTTGACATGTTTGCATCATCTCCAAAATGTTAAAACCCTTAAGGAAACCTCCCTTACCTCAATTTCCAAGGCCTCTCCCAATCTTTGTTGCATGCATCTTTCCTTTTCTTTTCTTTTTCCATCTTTCTCTAATCATCCCTATATCACAATTTCAGATGTCTTATTGGGACAAACAACTAGATTGTTATCAGAAAGCGTAGCCACGTAGTATACAAGCTAGTTTATACCCGAGAGTAGTTATCATTGCATCATTCACATCCTACCCAAGAACCCTCTAACTTTTGTCCCAAACTGCCAATGGTGTCTAAGGTTTTTGATAATGATTCTGAAGCAAATTTCAAGCCTTAACCAAACTGACCTAGAAATTCAAAGATGGGAATTTGTGGGAAAAAAGAAATGTGAAATAACTTATGTATCAAAACGCAGCCCCATTTTTTTCGGGCATTCTGATTATAGTAACTTATAGCTGTTTTTCAGCTAAGTGGCCATGCTATGAGGGGCATCCCTATTCCGTCAAAACCAACCAGGGGTTGCACCTGGCCTCAGCATCCCTATTCCGTCAAAACCAACCAGGGGTTGCACCTGGCCTCATCCACACCCACTCAAGAGGTTTTGAATATGGGTCTCCGTGTTAATACAAGCCTAATCACCTCACTGATAGCTGCTACGCCCCACAGCCATGGGCTGTAGCCTCTATTTTTCCTGTTATACCCATCAAAACCCATTCTAAATGCCTTCAAATGCTCCAATGTTGGTTCTAGACGGCTCCTTGGCACACCCAAGCACTTGAAGAAAATATCCCAAGATAAGAAAATAAGAACTGTTAGTTGACTGAATCTTTTGCCAGCTGAAAATTACCTGAAGGCCAAAAGATTAGATTAAAATTAGCCTGTTAAATCACTTGAAATTCTCCTTAAAACCCCGAAATCTGCTTGCAAATGACCTTCAAAAACTTCTCACAAATGACTTTGTGCTCAAGTCAAGGGGTTTTAAAGGAAAAGACAAGGTGAAAAACTCCCTTTTATCCCCAAAACCGCCAGCAACATCAAAAACTGCCACTCATTCAAACTTACCACACTCCACTGTGCTTGGGATAACTTGCCAACACTCACAAGTATAAGTACAGCAATTATTGACTGCCCAATGCTTGGTCAATGTGAGTTTTGGCCCAAGTACTCGCCAAGTCGCCACACTCCTGAGAAAAGTTTTAAAACTTGGACTTGGCCTCAGAGTCGGTCAAGGGTCGACTAGGACTCGGAATGAGTCAGACTGATCTGATTTCAATTGCTTGGTTTGCTAAAAAAAATACAGATAATATTTAACTTTTAATGAAAAACTATATTTTGAAATTTGAAGATTCAAAACCGTGATTCCAAACCATTAGATACAAAATATGCAAAGTTTATATATATATATATATACGGGTAAATATATCAAAATGGAACCAAGTGCAATATATATCAGCAACAAAATACATAGTCAATACATATCAGCAACAAAATAAATAGTCAGTAAGACTCTAAATGGCCTCTAGAGTGAGAAGGGCCCTTAAAAAGGATTAGGAAAATATAATTTTTGAATGACAAAAGGTAATACCCTCCCTCAAAAATTTACCCTTCTAGTATCTACAGAGTATAAACCTAGAGATACTCCACTAAAATTACAGTGAGAAGATGTACTAATTCGTTGTGGGAACATTCAACAAACCACACATGTGACGAATCGTTGCTTGCACACAGAAATTTCAATCCTAGATAAACCCACAAATTTATACATACCCTTACCAACAGCCAAACTTATGCTAGAAAAATGTGCCAAACAGGTTGGAGCACAGCCTGCAACCCAAGATAACATGCAAGAATACATCCAACCAGTAACAGAATTTGTGTCATGTAATCGACATGCCTGTACCAGCAACACAGTGGAGGAGGAAACTGCCAAAATCCCTTAGAATAAACATGCCAAAGGCACACTAAATAGATCTTCTCAAACCCCAGGTTTGCTGGGCATATTTACAGCATGCTGGTAGAAACAAGAAAAAGTCAGTGTAGGGGCTGTGAAGAGGCTGAAATAAGGCCAAATTTCTGTCCAAGAAAATCTGCTCTAAAATATCAGCAAAAATACAGGCCAAAGAATGACCTACGCATAACATAACATGCCAAAATTCCATCAAGAATCGACTTGGCCAAGAAGGTACGGACTCAGCCGAGTTGGACCGGTTTGGTACCGAACCATCCAAGTCATGGCTTGTGGTTTGGTACCAAATCAGTCTGACTCGGCCGAGTAGGTACTGGCCCTCTGAACCAATCCATTGGCCAAGCTGATATGGTAGTCCGAGTCAACTTGGTCCAAGTTTTAAAACACTGCTCAAAAGTAATCCCAGGCAATACCCAAGGGTATGGAACTATGGAACAAATAATTATTAATTACCAAACTATCATGCTGAGCACCATATTCATATTTTAATCATTGCATGTAAGGGCAAGTTTGGAGGATATATGACCATCGTCTCAAGCAACCTTAGAAGATTCTATTAGACTTTTGAATTTCATGATTTTCCTGGCCACTTTAAGCGTGACATAATATTGATAGGTATATTGCTCTATCAGGTAACTATTGACAGGATTCCCATGGCATACCTCTTCTTTTCTATTTATGCTTCCTTTATGGTCGATCTTTTTGGCCTGCAAGCTATTCCCGAAAGTTGGGAAAATGTTTCGCAG
>JABXJQ010000031.1_pt1 | contig 17202 bp, 36 predicted proteins | sample 7436221 | NCBI WGS metagenome assembly JABXJQ01 (sample SAMN14395755, study PRJNA613071) | wetland metagenome | isolation source: water sample H0 from high-altitude wetland | place: Chile: Salar de Huasco, high-altitude wetland | collected 2015-11-10
TTCCATCAAAACTGATATTTACATCGGAAGATACGCCTATAACACCAGCGCCTGGATAAATGCTTGTGCCACCAGCGCCACTGTTAACGCCACTATTTATATACATATATCCATTATTACCAGCATTTCCAGCAGCATTAGTTATATTGCCACCGCTACTGACACCACCTGCACCACCACCATTTTTAGTAACAGCTGCAACAGTTTGGGACGCTGCACCAAAGCCACCAGCGCCACCACCAGCGGACAATGTACCGCCGCTAAATGTTGTTGCATTGCCATTAGTGCCATTATTTGCGCCAGCTGTGCCACCTGCACCACCAGTTCCAACGGTATAGGTATATGTGCCTGTTACGCTGGTTAGAAGATGCTCGACGTATCCACCTGCACCACCACCGCCACCAGCTGCCGTACTAGCGCTAGTTGCAGCACAGCCACCACCGCCACCACCGCCACCTGTCATTCTGATCCAGGCTGTTTTTGTACCAGTTGTAGGTGTATAGGTAGCGCCAGAGCCAGATGTAAATTTCTGTATATTTAAAAGATTACCCGTTAACGTCAAAGCAAATGTGCCAGCGGTAGTAATAGGAGATCCGGTAACCGATCCGGCGCCAGATGGCGTAATACTTTAAGCAACCGATGTAACAGTACCTGTAGCATCTTGGGCATTTTGCGAAATCATCGAAAATCTAGGAGTACCACTACTGTTATATATAACGGTAACGATTTGATGGAACCACTCCAAATGATAACGGGCTTAATAGTGGTAGTGGTGGTAGCGGCGCATGTGGATTTGGCACTGCAGTGGCTAGAGCTGGTGGATTAGGTGGCGACGGAATCATAGTTATATTTGAATACAGTTAGGGGGTAATTATGAATTATTTAATATCTAATGGTCGAGTAGTTGCCAAAGCTGATGGCCCATTTTTAAGTTGGGTGACAGACGATGACGAAACGTTTGAAGTTGGTGCTACCGGGTATGTTGACGGTAAATTTATTAGAGATTCTGATTTGCCAGAAACTGATGAATCCAAAGCAATTAAGTTGTTATTGAAGCTTGTAGCGCCTGTTGCGCCTGAAGATGTAGCGTTGCATGAAGAACTCGTTACAAACATGGAGGCAAAATAGGTGCCGTTGATTAAAGGGGCGAAAGCCAAGACAAAGAAGGGTTTCTCTACTAATGTTAAACGAGAAATTAAAGCTGGCAAACCTCAGAAACAAGCTGTAGCAATTGCATACAGCGAAGCTGATGAGCCAAAACGCAAGAAAGGAGCCAAGCGTAAATGACAAAAGACAAGATGAAAAAAAAGGATGATAAGTCCAGTATGAAGAAAAAAAGTACTGGTAAGAAAAAAGATAGTAAGTCTAAGGATTGCAGTTATTAATTAATTTTTAACACGGAGGTTAAAAACATGTCTATTAAGAGTATAGTTTTCCCAGTAACAGGATTGGCAGATGCAGTTCCAGCGCTTTTGTATATTGATACAGATGATACATTAGCAACAGTTACTACAGCTGGTTACCTTGACCAAGCTAAACCAATTTATGGTAACGTATTTAGCAATAAGCAAATGGCTATTGTTTATACAACAGACCAGGGCGGCGTAATGTTCAAAGTGGTTATTAGTGCCGATGGTGCTAATGCATCCCTTGAATCCTCAGCTGAAGCAGGTTTGATTGCACTACCTACAGTGGCTAACCAAATGGTTTACGCTACAAACGTAGGCGGGGCATTAGCCGCAAGCGGTATTACTCGCATATTTAATGCGGGCGGCGTTGATGCTGGTTTATCAGGCACGGCTGGCACTTTCCGCACATACCCAGCAACCGCTGCAAACGGATATTTAGAAATATTTGGTACAGCAAACGGTGCTGCACGTAACGTAACAATTACAAATGCTGCACATGGGCAAACTACAGGCTATGTAATTCCTGATTGCGCAAGCGCGGCTGGTCGCATCTTAGTTGGCGCAACTGCTACACCATTTACTACCGGTAGATTGTTGTCATCAAGTGGTACAGGTGGATTAGTTGCAGACTCAGGTATTGCGGCAGCTGCTGTTGCAACTTACACTGGCGCAACTGTTGCGGGCAATGTTGCAAACTTCAACAATACTACGGGCCAATTAATTGACTCAGGCGTTGCGGCTGCTGCCTTACAACTATCTGCCAACATCAAATCAGCATCAACCGCCGATATCGGTGGAGCAGGGGCTGGCCCGATATCTGTAGTGGTTGCAGGGTTGACCGCAGCTAGCAAGATTGTTGCAACGATTGCATCCTCTAGCAACGTAGTTAGCGTGGCTAAATGTATTGCAACAGCTACCGGCTTTGACATTACATTCGATGCCGACCCAGGTGCCGCATGTGTAGTAAATTATGTGGCGTTTGTAGTAACGCAATAATTTGAACTTGTCAGATAATGCCACTATGATAGGTGGTGGCATTATTTTATATAGGGAAGTTTAAATGACTATCGATGAACTAAGACAACGTTTAAAAGATTTGCAAGCTGTAATTGATAAAAGTGCAATGCAACATAATATGTTGTTAGGCAGATTGCAAGAATCACAGGAACGGCTTCATATGGCTGAAACCCGCGAAGCGGAAGCCGCAAAGCCAAAGACCGTAAAACCTGTTGCTGTCAAAAAGACACGCACGCGTATGCCGAAAGCTAAGACAGCTGAAGTAGTAGCGGCTTAATGGCTTATTTTGAGGAAGCATTACAAGCGACCTTAAAGCATGAAGGGGGTTTTATTGATGACCCCCTGGATGCTGGGGGTGCTACGAATTTTGGCATTAGCCTGAGATTTTTTACTACACTGCATGACAAAGCTACCGCTGCAGATATTAAGAATCTTACAGTCGCCGATGCAAGCGACATTTACCGTAAGCACTTTTGGGAAAATAACAAATATAACTTGATTGCTTGTCAGGCCATAGCAAACAAGGTATTCGACTTATCAGTTAACATGGGTTCCCTAAACGCTAATAAATGTATTCAGCGCTCTGTTAGAGCTGCATCTGGGCGCATCTTATTAATTGATGGAATCATTGGTACACAAAGCCTGTACGCTATTAACATGTCTCAAGCCGCGCTACTATTAGTTGCGCTAAGAGCTGAGGCAGCCAGCTACTACAGGGGCTTAAACAACTCAATTTTTGAAAAAGGATGGCTAAATCGAGCATATTCTTAACTCGTTGCTATACTAGATTTAGGCTCAACATGGAGTGTTGCCGATGAGAGAAAGAAGTATCGCTTATGCGGCTCTAACTCTTATTGGTCTGTTCTTAATTGGTTTTTCACTGTTTGTCACCGTAAATCGAACCAATAAACTTGCAAGGATGCAGGAAGAGCAGACCGACCCTAATAACGAGATATGTGTTTTCATTTTACCAGATGGAAGTCTTTATATACCAGCGGAAGAGCTAGAGGGTAACATTACATTTACATTTACCCGAAAACAGTAGTTATACATATAACCACGGTTATCTATCATACTTCCGATAATAAACTTTATCGGAAGTAACTGACATATGTACTTTATGTTACTTATGATACGTTTATTTTCCCCTGATTCCACATATCCTTTGCTTCCTGTTCGCCATAACCAGGCAGCCCCCTAGCCCCACAATCCCTACATAGAATATATGTAGTTCCGTGTTCGTTTGTCTCGTCCATATCGTACTTACCAACCACGCCATGAAAAGCCATTGGGTGATATGGGCATGGGTTCAACATCTTAATCGGACTCACCTACCAGGGTTAGCTCGTTACCATCCGCCCAAAAGCTAGCAAGTCTTGCGGTGTATTGTATTGTGCCGTCCATATTAGTTATTAAAACCTTAACCGGCATTGTTAGCTCTAGCTCGCACATCTCAAGCATACCTATAAGCTCGTTAACGGTAACGGTTGTTGGCTTTTCGGATTCAATTTTGCGTTTAAGCTCTTTGCCTTTTAGTTTATATTTCTTCATCTGTTGGCATCATCCTCGCTAGTTTTAATAAATTTGGTGATAAGCTTTCTTCTAAAAGTTTTTCAATCTCTGGGTCTTCCTTTCCTTTTGAATAATAATCAAGCGCCCCAATCATGATAATATTTTCACACTCTTTGTCGAATTCGGCCAGCGGCTTATATTTAGTTTTATCAAAACCACCATGAATGCAAAACTGTGTCAATTCAGTGATTTTACTTTGTGAAACAAGAGATTGCATATGTTTTTGTTTTAGCTTTTCGCCATAAAGTTTATATTTCTTCATTTTTTAGTCTTATTTTTTTGTTTAATTTCTTCATGCATTTGATGAGTTTTTTCTAGCTTGGTAGCCCTATACTCATCTAAAGCTTTTTGAAAAATGTCGCTTGCGTCATCTTCCGTTTGGCAGCAATAATCCCATTCCTTAACCACTTCCTGTAAATCTGGCTCGAGAATATCAAACAGCTCATACTCTTCTAGCTTGTTGTAATACATATTCATAACTGTATTTAAAAGCTCATCCATTTTAATGTGTGGTCCACAGGTGATTAAATAATCTAAAAAGGTATCGATAAACCCCGACATTTCCCAGCCCTTTTTAGCGCATGCGAGCTTTTCTTTTTCACGCTCACTTATTGTCCAGTCCGGGTTTTCTATATCGAATTCAAGCGTAGCTTTCATTTTGCAATCTCCTCAAAGTGTGTGTTGTTAACACGGGTACATCCAGTAAATCTGGATCTGTTTTTTTTATATCTCGTATTTTTTGCGGGGTTAAAGCCCCTTTTTTATACGATTTCTTAACTGTAGCGCGCCAGTTTTTAAGCTCTTCACTAAGCTTTCCTTTGGATTTTATCCAATTTTTATTTTGCTCAACTCTGAGGGACCAAATATCTATTTCAGGGTAAAATGTAAAACCTATTTTTTCTAAAAGTTTTAGCCGATGGATGGGTAATTTTGCGTTTTTAAACAACAAGCGCTGCCGGTTACACCACTTACCCAAGCCATTTTCCGTTATTCTTTGTGGAACTATAGTTGTTCCGTGTTTTTTCTTAAACTGGACTAACAAATCATATTTTTCTAACCAACCTTTTTCTTTTAAATCAGCGCCACTAATATCGCCCAGGCCCAGAGCTTTTAATTTTTCTGTTTTATCGGTATCAAGTGCATTTTTTTTTATTTTAGCGCGGTTATGTTCTAGCCAATTAGAAAGGGTTGCATATTTAGGGTCTCTAGTTGGAACCACTACATGCCCAAAGGTCTCTTTATATTGTTTGAGCTGCTCGTATTTTTCATTCCATAAAGATTCTATATCGCGCGGCCACTCAAGCCCTATTTGGTTTAAGCGTGCAATTTTGCCATCGCCCATTTTAGAGCGGCTGCCGCGCTGGGTAATAACCCAGCTATAAAGCTCTGGGTTTATATTTTTATCTACATTGAGGGTACGATGTTGTTTTTTATAAGCCAATAGTTCGTCAAAACGTGCATCCCAAGGCGACACCAATCTATTTAATATTTTTACTTCAATTAGTTTTTTAAGGTTTGCATTGTTGAAGCTTAGAAACTTAAGAAATGGATCTGGAGTTGATTTTGAAGTATTTTGACCGCCCAGTTTGCCAATATTTTTTACAGTTTCCGCAAGGTCAGAATCTTGTTCCATTAGCGCATTTAGAATTTCCCAAACCACTTTAAATTCACTGGCTTGTATCTCGGACTCCATATTGTCGATATTGTTTATAAGCAACGGTAGGAATATGTACCCTACCCTTTTACCGGGCGCGCATCGAAGCGCTCTACCAATAGCTTGTACGATATCTATTTTAGAGGACTTGGGATTTAAGAAAGCAACCATATCAACGGTTGGAACATCTACGCCCTCAGTTAAACATTTAGAATTTGTTATCAGTGATCTGTCTGCATCCTTAAACTTTTGCATTAGGTTGCCGCGCTCATCGATATTAACCTTAGAGTTTATATGCAAAATATTGGGGTGTATTTTCTCTACACTTAAATATTTGGCGAACGCTTGAGCGTGGGCTATTGAGCTGTGAAAGGTTATAATTTTTTTAGCGCCGGATTCAGCAAGGGCCTTTTGTAGACTTACGGCTTTTTCTTGCATCTCGTAATCGGCATTAAATTTATGCTGGGTGTTATGAGAAACCACGCTAACTATAATCTTATAGTCACAAATCAACCCTAGGTTAATAGCCTGTCTAAAGCCTAACTCAAAACATCTTTTACCGTATAGCTTTTCATCATCCATGCTATATAGCTCTTGGAAGTCGCCCTCTTTATTAAGGCGCGGGGTTCCATGACGCGGGGTTGCAGTCATAAACAAACGTTTATTTATTTTTATTTCAGAATCTAGCAGACCAAAGCCAAACAGCATTTTATTGTAACCGGCTGTTTTATGGGCTTCATCGAATATGCCCAAATCGATTTGTAACCCAGCTAGTATTGATGCTGAGTGATAGGTACAAAACATTATTTTTACGGTTTCGCTTTTAGCTTTTAAGAATTTTTTTGCAACATCTGAATCACTTGTTACCGGGAAATTTGCCTCTTCTAATAATATAGATTGCTCTTCCTCTATGCTCTTGGTAACCGAAGTATCACTACAGATGGCGAGCATTTCATAGTATGGAAATTCTGCGTGCTTGACCCACTCTTTCATAAACTGTTGTATCAAACCTAGGGATGGTACAAATATAACGATAGAGCGCGGGGTAAGTTCCTGGGCTATGGCTAATGATGTAATAGTTTTCCCGGTACCACATGCCATTACAATATGGCATCTGTCAGCGCCTTTGAACTCTTTACATACGGCCTGTAGTGCCTCTGTTTGATGTGGTCTTAGCTTCATAACAGCCACCTAAAATAAAATATAGTAATCTAAGTTGTAGCCGCACTCTGGAAATAATGCCTGCAACAGCATCCCTAACACTTCTCAATACTAGGTAGAGTCCTTGCGGATTTTAAACACCTTTCACATTTCACATTTCAACTTTAGAACAAAAAAACTTGATTAACTTTTAGCTTTCAACTTTCACCGTTAAGATTTTGTTGGGAACTAATATCCAACTTGCGGTTCATGGTGGGGGAATCGAACCCCCGACTTCAATCTTATCAGGATTGCGATCTAACCAGCTGATCTAACCAATTTTTTGCTACAGTCTCTTTCGCTTCACCACCAAATTACTATATATAAACACTACACTTCTATGGTTGTCGTTGCATTCTTTAACGACAAGACACCATCTAGTTTATCCAAAATTTCTTGGATATACGCCGCATCGGTTGTACATTGCATATAGTCGGTGTTTGCTTCCAACTCTATCAATATAGTTTTGTTATCATCAGTTTTTGCAGCCTGTGGCTGATTGGCTATTTTATCGAACTCACGCTTGGTATTGGCGTAGATGCTCGATAAGAATCTGTTTTTATTTTGGGCAATGTCTTTTTTCCAAACAAGCCATTCGTAAATGGTTTTTGTAACTTCAAGAACTGTTGCCTGGGTTGCAATGTTAGATGCCATTATAGAGCGTCGTATTACTACAGCCCTGGTTTGCAAATCATTAATAGCTTGCATCTCTTGTTTCATAACAGCAACTAAACCGCCCTTGTCTACAAGTGGGTCAGCTATGTGTTTAGGTTTAACCAGGTTTTGTAAAACCCATTCTTGTTTTTTGGCTACCTTGTTAGTGATTAGCTTTAGTTCCGCTAATGCTTCAGTTATCGTCATTGTCATTTAAGTTTGCCTCAATAATGTTTCTGTTAATGATTCCACAAATGGCCGCTAGCGCCCTAGGGGATATTTCGTTAAATATTTCGGCTGGCAGTTCTCGAACTATTTGTTCGCATAGGTCCTTTGCCTGTTGTTCCGTTAACATCTTGTCCCCTTTATTTATGCCAATGATTCCATACCTGGTAACATCTGTCAAGCTAATTTTTCGCATAGGTATGCGCGAGTTCAGAATATATTTTCCTAACCTCAGCGGTCAATAAAATGTCGTAGTTTCTGCATTCGTCGTAATCTATGCGCCCGCCTGTGCGTGGGTCAGTGATTCCCCTATGCCCCAGCCTGGCGACGGCCTCTTTTTCGATTCTACGCGCTCTAGCTGCCCTTACATCGGCTGGTTCGTTGTCCATGGTTACTGTCCCCTGTTTGCCGCTTTCATGCTCAATTGCCCGTTTACGCTCATCCAAGCCACGCATGATGGCTCGCATGTACCCTCCGGGGTTTGATAAATTTTTGCCTTTCACGTAGTTAATCCCCTGTAGCATTTCATCTGTAGTGAATTCCTCTAACCAGCGTATGGCTAACCCTTTCCAGGTTCCCCAGCTTAGTAGGGTTGTTAAAATTGCTAATTGTTTTTCATCAAAAACCATATCAAGTTTTTTGGCTAATTTTTCTTTAGGAGTATCTATCTTGGTATTATTATAATTACTAGATGTAGCTAAGGTTATAGACGGGGACATTGTGTCCTCCGAGCGACAACTAAGTACCGGCTCTGGAACCATTGCGGCATAAGCGTTGCGGCTGTTACGCCTAGCATCTCTGCTACGAGTAACAGCTATCAGCCGCAGGGTCTCTAAATCTTGAATATGGCGCCTAACGGTTCGATCGGATACTGCATTACTCTGGGCAAATTTTCTTGCAGCTGAGCGAGTACGCGCTGCATTGATTTGGGCAATCGTTGGTTTATCTAATCCCAGGCAAGCAATAATTGCTTTAAGGGTGTGTAGTAAAGGCCCACTTATTTTACCCGCTCTAAATAAAGAGTCTGCCCAACTGTAGTGATTTTTGTCAGTCTTGGGTCTTATTTTCTTTAAAGTCGCGCCTAAGCTATTGACCTTGGCTGTGGTTATGTTACGCTGTGAGTACATTTTATTCCTTTGACGGGGGGTAACTTGTGAGTACATTTTAAATCCTTGCTGGGATGAGAGATGTTGATATTTAAATCTGCTTCAACAGATTTGCCGAAAGATAGGGCACGGATGCCCATCTCGCTTTTCACGAATAAATACAAAACATTTAACCTACCCATAGTGGTCAAATTCAAATAATTATCAATATATAGTTTAAAGCTTGACGCTGGGTCTTGATATGTTATGCTTTTTCTGTGTATCATTGCTTATTCCTTTTCGTCCTTTGGTGTTGAACTGGGGCGGCCGTCAAAACTACCCCAGTTCAAAATTCAATCTAACCACTATAGCTTTTAGCTAAAGTGATCTCAATACCAAAACAGAAAATTGTTGCAGCATCACTTTTGTTCGCTCTTACTTAGTTTCCACTCTTTATGTCTTTTACCAGCATCTTTGCAAACTTCATGAAAACCTATAAAAGTTTCCTTGCGGTCTAGTTCGTGCATAAAACAATAAGCTGACAATACGTTACCTACGGCCATGGCTAGAGCGTTGCCGAAGCATGCATTAACTATTTCGGGGCCACGAACGTCATATTGTTTGGCTACTGTAGTGTTTATATCGTCGACTATTTGTTGGGCAAGTGTTTCGGTGTAGTAGGCAAAATTGGCTTGGTTCATAGATGCAGCCCCCGTATGATTTGGCGGTTTAACTTTTCCATAGGAGACTTTAGCTTCGAGAAGCTCGGAGGCCGCATATATAGTATAGATAGCATACTAGTTCTTTTCCTTAAGTTGATAAAATTCCCTTAAAATCTGTCTTAAGCGCCAGCTGCTATTGCCGCCGGTGAACTTAAAAGATTCATCCTCTAGTCGTTTCCATAGAGTATCCGTTAACTGAAAATGTTTTGGTATCAGCTTTTCGCCATCTGGCACATCGATTGCTTTTTTCATTAATTTTTCCCATATTGCTTGACAGGTAACGCCATACATGGCATATTGCCTTAACACCAAGGGAAAGTCAAGGGAAAAAACAATGTTAACTAAGCTACAACTTGAAGAGAGGCTTAAATACGTAACCGGTTCAGATGCCGCCGCTATTTGCGGCAAGTCCAGATACAATACACCTGTAAACATCTGGCTGGAAAAAACCGGGCGCGTTGAGCAAAAAGATATATCACATATGCCGCATATACGCTTTGGCTCTTTTATGGAATCGGGCGTTGCCGATTGGTTCGAAGCTGAAAGCGGCAAAAAAGTATGCGCCCCCGCCGATGGCATGATTTTTAGCAGCCAATACCCTTGGATGGCTGGCAACGTTGACCGCATGGTAGTTGGCGAAAACGCTATCCTAGAATGCAAAACCGCCCTACGCCCGGATGATTGGGGCGATTGTGAAAACAAAATGCCTGATGAATATTTGCTACAGGTTGCCCATTACTGCATCGTTGGTAATTTTGATAGAGCATATGTAGCTGTAGTGTTTCGTATGACTGGCGAGTTCAGATGGTACGAATACCAAAGAAACCCAGCGCTTGAAGAAAAGCTCATAAAACGCGAGCGTGACTTTTGGTACGACAATGTATTGGCTGATATTGCCCCGCCCGCAACGTGTGAAGAGGATATTTTGGCTATGTTCAAAACTCCTAATGAAACACCAATAACCGCTACAGATGAAATAGAATCTTATGTGTATGCCTATAAGGATTTTAACAGCCAAGTGGCTGGCCTTGAGGAAGAGAAAAAATACATGCGCGATAAGATAGCTGTATTTATGGGCGACCATGACACTTTGATTAGCGAAGCTGGCGAGGCTTTAATTTCTTGGAAATTTACCAAAGAGGTTGAGCGCTTTGACACCAAGCTGTTTGAGGTAGAAAACAAAGAGTTGTATAAACGCTACATCAAGAAAGCTCAACCGCAACGCCGTTTCGTAGTAAAAACTAAAGGGGAATAACCATGTCAACAAATCAAACACAAAAGAAAGATATTATTGCGTCCAATCAAGCCAAGGTGGTCAGCTTATTTGATAAGCTAAAGCCAGAGTTTCAAAAAGCCCTACCTAAGCATTTGGATGTTAATCGCTTTATACGCGCTGCCTTAACTGAATTTAGAAAGACCCCGCTATTGTGGGAAGCAGATCCAATTACCTTTGTAGGCTCATGTGTAGCGTTAGCTCAATTGGGCTTAGAGCTAGGGCCGTTGGGGCATGCTTACTTGCTACCGTTTCGAAATAACAAAACCGGCACAATCGACTGTACGCTAATCATCGGTTACAAGGGACAGATAGATTTAGCTAGGCGCTCAGGGCAAATTGTATCCCTTACAGCCCACGCTGTATTTGAAAACGATATATTTAACTTTGCTTATGGCTTAGATGAAAAGCTAGAGCATATCCCAACACTGCTTAATCGTGGCAACATGAAAGCTGTTTATGCTGTAGCAAAACTAGTGGGCGGCGGTCACCAGTTTGAAGTTCTATCTATAGAAGATGTAGACAAGGTGAGAGCTAAATCTAAAGCTGGTAACTTTGGGCCATGGAAAGATAGTTACGAAGAGATGGCTAAAAAGACCGCTATTAGAAAACTATTTAAATACTTACCGGTAAGTGTAGATTTACAACGCGCCTTTACCTTAGAAGATAGAGCCGAAGCTACAAGTGTAGTGGAAGCCATCAAAGAGGAAAACATGATCGACGTTACAGATTTCTGGGCTGAAGCTGACAATGGCGATAAAGTCGATACCACTACAGGCGAAGTAAAATCCCAGGCTGATGAGATGGCGGATAGATTATGAGTTTTACAGATGTATGGTTCGGCTTTAGCGTAGGCGTGGGGTTATCTTTTTTAGTTAACGAAGCACTACGCTACCGCCGAGAGCATTTAGAAAACAAAAAGATGTTAATAATTCGTGACCACTTAATTGATTTGAGAAACCATATGCAAGAGGAGCACTGTAAAGACCATGCAAAGCACTAGCAGTAATGTTACTAAAGTAGAAGTTTATAAAGCAGCTAACGATATAGCTGCTTGTGGTGAGATGCCAAGTATCAAAATGGTGCGAACATTTTTAGGGGATAGGGGTAGCGAATCTACACTGCAAAAATATTTAAAAGAATGGAAGCTAGAATTACTACAGCGTGGCACGCATAGTGGCGGGTGTGTGTTTTGTGCAGAATCTGAAAGGATGTTAAAACACTACAGGTCTACAATAGAAGAGTTCAAGGAAACACAGTGCAGCTAAAAATCTGTAAACATTGCGGCGGTCGGCCTCAATACATTTTAGTAAAACCAGCTACTAATGTGGATTGGCGCGTTACGGTAGAGCCAAAGCATTGGGTACAGTGTAGTAATTGTGGGTATAAGACCCAAGAGCACGGCCTCTCTATAGGGGCCGTCAAGGAATGGAATTCTAAAAAATGAGTGATACTTGGTTCATATCAGATACCCACCTGGGGCATGCAAACATATTAAAGTATGAGCCTGTAGCGCGGCCATTCACTACACTTGATGAAATGCACGAAGCCATTATCAATAGATGGAATCAGTGTGTTGGAAAAACCGACAAGGTGTATCATTTGGGCGACTTTGCATTCGGGGCGGTCAACATAGAATTAGCCAAGTATTTAAATGGGCAAAAAGAATTGATACTGGGTAACCATGATAAGTATAACAAGGCGCTTTACTTACAATACTTTAACCAGGTTCACGGGGCTAAGTTTTGGTATAACTTTGTACTAACGCATATTCCGGTACATCCCTCTAACTTAGAAGGGCGTAGTGATTTTAATATCCATGGTCATTTGCATAGTAAAAAGCTAGATGACCCGCGCTATATAAATGTTAGCTGTGAGCAAAATAACTTAACACCAATTAATGCAGAGGTAATTTTAAATGCGAGTAAAAGAGCTGATTAAGCTTTTGCAAGACCTCGAAAATCAAAACGCAGAAATACGAATGGAAGATAATATTCACAATTTAATTCCCATCTGGGCGGTTATAGATCCAAAGATTGTGCATGATTATCAAGATGGGTATGTGATTACTCAATACGAATACAACACTTGAGGCAGTAAATGGAAAAATGTGATTTCGACCCGGTTCAATATAAAGGCGCAGCCATGGGCATGTTCCATTGTCCGGAATGTGGGCAAATGGTTTTAGCTGGTATGCCACATCCGCAATATTGGCTAGACTTGGAAGGGGAAACAGAAAATGAAAGTAATATTGAAGTTTGATTTTAACGACGATGACGACAAGCGATTACATGACCTAGCGCTTAAGGGTGAAGCATATAGTAAATTTGTTTGGGATTATTGGAATGATATCATTCGCCCTTTATACAAAAATGAATTGCCGCAAGAATACAAAGATGGCGATAAATTATTAGGGTACATGCGTACACAGTTTTTACAGTGTTTGCATGATAACGGATTAAGAACAAGTGATTGAAAATTTAAACCTCTCGATTTCGAGACCTTTAAAAGCGTGTCCATTTTGTGGCGCGGCAGCAAAGCTAATTTGCCATCCAGAATGTAGCGGCGATAGGCCAATACTTTTAAATTTTATGGTTATGTGTAAGGATTGTTACTCGGAAGGCGCTACATTTGATTCAAGCATTGGTTGCGATATACGCGAATGCACAGAGCAAGCAATTAACGCATGGAATAAAAGAGAGGAAGTGAAAAATAATGAGTGAATACAGTAAAGAATTTATAGATGGTGCAACGGCTGCGGTGCAAGAAAGATTTAACAAGCTTGCTTTAAGCCGTGAACAGGCGGATTGGTTGATTGATTTTGCCGATAAGTATTTTGTTAATACTCACCATGCACAAATTAACTTTAATCAAATTAAAGAAATTATAAATCAGTGCGTCAAAGATGCTTGATGGCGCATGAGAGTAAAGAAATATGAAATACCATAAATATCATCCAATAGGCCCCAGAGATGGTCGCGAGCGTATAGCTATGATTGAGCTAACCGTAAAAGAGATGGGCGGGTTATTAATGACGCTTGAGGCGACAATTAATGATCCAGAATTAAAAAAAGATGGCCGCGTATTTTTAAGTTTTGAAAACAGGGCTTGTACGGATGACCCAGCTATAAATTGTTATTTCGATAAGGTTGACCCATGAGAATAGCTTGGCTTACAGATATTCATTTAAATTTTTTACAGCCTGATAAGCGCAAAAAGCTTTACCAACAAATCCAAGATGTGGGCGCTGATTTTGTTTGTATTACAGGTGATATAGCCGAGGCTAACGATTGTTGTATATATCTTGAGGCTATGAAAGAAGTAATCAAAGCCCCGATATTATTTGTGGCTGGCAATCATGATTACTATTTTGGTGAAGTTAAACCTGTTCGCGAGAAGCTTACCAAGCTATACAAGAAAAATATAAATTATCTAACAACTATGAGCGTGCCTTATGCGGCGCAAGATTGCGTATTTGTAGGGGTTGATGGTTGGGCTGATGGGGTGTATGGAAACTACAGCGCAAGCCCTGTAGTGTTAAACGACTCGCGCCTTATAAAAGATTTGGCAAACTCTATAACGGTAAGAATGAGCGGCTACTTAGCGCCTAGCGAAAAACAGGATTTGTTAAAAGAGATGCAGAGGTTAGCATACGTGGATGGGAAAATGTTGTTAAGGCAGTTATTTAGGGCTGTAAAACTACCACAGAAATTTATAATTGTCTTAACACATATCCCGCCATATCCTGAGAGTTCACTATATCAGGGCAAAATTGCAGATGATGATTATTTGCCCTTTTATACAAACAGCGTAACTGGTAAGATACTTAGCTCGTTTGCTAAGAAGTACCCAGAAATAGATTTCTTAGTATTGTGTGGTCATTCGCATAACGAAGCAGACTATCAGCCGTTAAACAATTTAACGGTTATGACTGGCGCATCTGAGTATTACAAGCCAGTACTTAAAGTTTTGGATTTTGAATGATGTATATAGGTTTTATGTGGTTTGCCGCAACATTTGTAATCATATTGAATCTATATATGACGCATAAAAGTCACCAGCAATATAAGAAATGGTGCAAGCTGACAGATGAATATTGGGAATTAATCCGTAAACATAAACAAGGGGGTGTATCGCATAATTAACACAATTTAGGAGTTAAAATGGAACCGTTATTAATCCAGTACTGGGGCAATAGCCCTTTGTGGCGTGAAAAAGTAACCCCGTGGCGAAAGAAATATTACTTTTTTCATCATGGCTGGCGCGATTGTGTAACTATCTGGCGTAAAAAATCTACTCATGGGGTGTCTGACATTTGGCGCAACCATCCTACATGTCAGCGTGGTGATTGGCTTTTATTGGCGGATGATAAAATCATTATGTATACCAATAACGAATACCAGCAACTGGCGGGGGTGTAGCATGAAGATAGAGCACAAAGATAGTGTGTGGGGCTGCTCATGCCATAAAGGCACGCAAGCTGGAAACATAAACCCGGCATGGCGTAGAACCCATAAGAAAGCACGCACAGTTTGGAAAATGAAAATGTTTAAGGCCAAGTATGATGATTTGGTAAAGAGGTGCTAAATGGCAGTCAAAACTGTATGGTGTGTTTTTGATACACATGAAAAGACAAAAGAAAAAATTTTAATATATATATTCGATGATGAAGATAAAGCAATTAATTGTAGAAAAGTAAATCCACAATTTAATATTCAAGTCGAAGAGTGGGATATAAGGTAATGGAAAAAAGAGAATTAAAACCTGGTGATGTAGTACAACTACGCCCTGATTACGGCCATCCTGATAGACAATGTTTTGGCGGATGTTTGCTGGTTGTAACTGAGCCTAAAGAATTTGGCTGTCAGGGCTACATAACTGGACCAGGCGAGAGCTTTACCGAATCTGCCCGGCATTACTACTTGCGCCCTAGCTGGGAAGATATCGAATATGTAGGTTTTGCGGAGTGGATTAGAGATGAAAAAGCTGACTGAAGAGCAAGCAGAGTGGTTGATTGATGAATTAATTACCAAAACTGGTGGATGCGGCCGAGATTTCAGTGTTGCAAAAAGTGAAATTAAACAAATCATAAACCAATGCACAGAAAAACATCCTTGGCATACTTACTTTTCATACAACAAAGAAAGCTGCCCCAAAACAGGCAGAATATTTACTGAAACAGATGACATTTTTATAGAGATGGATAACCACTCAGGTATTCCAGAGGCGCATTGCTTTAATGTTCTTCAACTTAAAATGTTGTATGCTGAATTAGCAAAACTACTAGAGCATTTAGGCCATACGCCTTGAAAACTCTACCTTGTTATAACTGTAAGTCGCGTAAGGGTTTACTTTATATCAAAGACTTTGCAAATTACTACATGGTTAAATGCGAGCACTGCATGATTCAAAATGAAGATGGCTATCTAGTCCATCCTCTTGAGGGCGGTAACTCGATGGATGAGGCAATAGAAAATTGGAATAAAAGACATGAAACATAATTACTACACTATACATGCGGCTGAAGTCACAGCCGCAAAACAAGCTTTAAGCAATTTTGAGGAAGCTTTAGTTTATTTTAAAAAAGCACAAAAACAAAGTTTGAATCCACACCTACACAATGAAGTTACATATCACATAACTGCAGCCATAAACCATGCCGAGCGTATCAGCATATGGTTAAAGCATTTCATCGAGCAATCAAAGCTAGAGCCTGGCGATAGAAACCAATAGGGCGCCGGGTTTTTTAACCCCTAAGCGCTTAATGTGTAAATCATGAATCTGGCTATCATCTAAATAAACCCCGGCATGGGCCAAAGAATCCAAAAGTGCTTTTAAAATATTATCTAAATCTCTTTTGCGATTATCTGGCATGGTTGCAATAATCACTACACTTATAGGTTCTAGGATAGGTGTGCGTTTACCCGCTAGCCACATAACATCGTGTCTGTATTTGGTGCCTTGAGCGCTTATAAAGTAGCGGCCACCGTTTCGGCGCCAATACATATTTATACTAGGCGGCCATGGCAGCTCTAGCTCGAATATCTTTTCCATTATTTAACCATCCATGGTTTTTAATTAGCTAATGATTAAAGCCGGGGTCCCTACCGTATTTAGTACGGTCGCTTGCCATAGCTTTAAGTTCGTTGTTCATTTTCTCGATGCTAGCAAGGTTAAAGAATGTGGTAAGGCAAGCTTTGGATTCGTCGCCCCCTTGACGCCTAAGCAATATAGCATTGGTAATAGGTATGAATTCGTCATGCTCGTATACGTCAATGCAGACCTCTATATTCTCGCCCGCTACCTCTCTTATTTGCATAAGCGCTTTGATAAGTGTATCTAAATCCATCTAATCCTCTTCAAAATAATCAGGGTCGTTAATTATGCAATT
>JABXJQ010000032.1_pt1 | contig 17173 bp, 15 predicted proteins | sample 7436221 | NCBI WGS metagenome assembly JABXJQ01 (sample SAMN14395755, study PRJNA613071) | wetland metagenome | isolation source: water sample H0 from high-altitude wetland | place: Chile: Salar de Huasco, high-altitude wetland | collected 2015-11-10
ATATAAAATAAAATATAAAAATATTATTTTAATATAAAATAAATACATAAATTTAAATAAATAATTATAAATAATTATAAAAATGAAAAATAATAACCTCAAGAACCATATTACAAATCTATCCCTTTTCTCATGTTTGGTGTAACATAAATGCACCAATCAATTTCCATCGCAAAGTAAACATACACTAATTAGCCATGCATCCCAAGGTTATTATCCTGTACTACCAGTATAAGCCCCTCCAAAGAAATGATAAAAGGCAAACAAGTCAGTCAAAATCTCTCAACTAATAATAAAAAAAAATTGAGAAGAAACACATATTAGTTTCTAAGAAAATATGAAATGCACGGTATTTATCATAGGGTAGGTTAATGAATATTTTCATGATGTACACCAACTGTATTAATGGCCAATATCAATAATCACAAAATGAAATGAAATGGAAACATACAAACAAAAGGCATCACAATGTGCGTGGGAGGTTGAATGTTTATTATACAAACGTATTTCTAGCGTTGTCCAACTTAGTTAGCTATCTCGTCAGCATTTCGTACTTCTTGGAAATTTTGTCCAACCATATTAAAGCCACGGGTTTAATGCTGGAAATTTTGTACATTTGTGATATTTTTCGAAATTTTGTACATTTGTAATATTCTCCATTCAGAATATGTTCCCTCAATTTAGCTATTTGTCTTTTCATAAGCTGAATATTATATACCTATCACTTTCAAATTTAACCCAATACATTATGTGATGGAAGTGATTCAATCTCTCATCCCCAACACGTGGTGGGACAGTACATGGAATGCGTGCGTGCTACGTCTCCTCGTTATAACCACGCAATCCAACCGAAAGCTGAGAGCCGCTTAAGGGACAAAAGCTGTCACGCCCCCAAGCTTACGGTGGTCTTTCAACCGTGCCGGCGAGATGTGGCACCACCGAACACTTTCTTTTTAACAATACTCGTGCACATGGACTACGCCTAAATTCACTTTCTCCTACTTAGTTTGTGATTCTCAACCAAGTATTATTATGTTATCTTTTATACCAATGAACACCCATACACATTCATTATCCACAGCATTATATAAGAGAAATGCAAAAGTATAAAGAGAGGGGCAACTCCCTGCAATATGAGTCTGCCCAACAATATATTATACAATCTTTCGTTTTTACAATGCACAAGTTAAATCTTGGGAAACCCCAAATTTACACTTAGCCAATTTTTCACAACTTCGGCAAACTCAGTTGCCCAGCTCGTCGGCACCTCCGCACGTCGCCGCACGACTCACCAACCCTTCGTTCACCTCGTCGCACTGTCGTGTCGTTTGCCCAACTTGGGCGCGCCTCCAAGTCGCCACACACGGGCGCCTCCAACCGAGACACACCTCCGTTCAAAATCTCAACACTTCACCGTTTCTTTGTGCACGGCGCGCCCTCACCCGGCCGCCCGTCCGCACAACCATCGTTCACCCGTTCAACTTCGCCCAAGTCGCCGCACGACTTCACCCGGGTCGCCACACGACTTCACCTGGTTCTCCTGAACGACCTCACCCGGGTCGCCACACGACCTCGCCCGGGTCACCCGAACGACCTCACCCGGGTCGCCACACGACCTCGCCCGGGTCGCCCGAATGACCTCTCGAACGACTTGCCTGAACGACCTCCTGAATGACCTGCCCGAACGACTGTCCGAACGACCTGCCTGAACTACCTGCCCGAACGACTGTCCGAACGACCTACCTGAACGACCTGCCCGAACGACTGTCCGAACGAGTTTCCTGAACGACTTTTCTGAACGACTTTCCTGAACGACTTTTCCGAACGACTGTCTGAACGAGTTTTCTGAAAGAATGTCCGAACGAGTTTCCCGAACGACTTTCCTGAACGACTGTCCGAACGAGTTTCCCAAATGACCGTCCGAACGATTTTCCCGAACGACTGTCCGAACGACTTTTCTGAACTAGTTCTCACCCGAGTTCTGCTTGTCGTGCGGGCTCATCCACGCACTTCAGAACTCCTTGTTCGAACTTGTTGATCAAATGCTTGATGGTCGTTTGCCTCCAAACGCCCTCCAATATATACGGACGGGTGGCGGGTTGTGTCACCCGGCCGACCCACACCAAATGCCCGGCCGACTCGTTCATAATGTGTTGTCTCTCCCGGAGGATGGTCGGCCCGCCCAACTCATGCGACCGCCCCCTCAACTCGCCCAACACCTTATAAACTCACCCAAGGTTCATTTCGTTTCATGTTTTGCACGCACTTCGCATGGTGGAGTCGCCCTGCCCGTCGCACGAACCGCAGGTCCTGACATCCTCCCCCACTGGAAGTCATTGTCATCCTCGACAATATCTCATCCCGGCAACCATTTGTCACCAAGATCACCATACCAAGGTATACACCCATCAGTATGTCATACATCGGAAATCATCTCAATCCATGACCATCAACCACCATGTAACAATCTCCACATGCTGCTCACCATCGTGGAAGGTTGGCCCCTCCATCTCAAGCTACATGCCCACTGCAACATCTCGTGTCGACCTCATCATGTGTCATCCCCATGTGAACCACTGCCATGATACTCCAACATAACCTAACACATCTCTGCACACTGTTAACCCCCATGTCTGAACTAGTTGGATGGCCAGTCCAACTGTCACGCTCAAACCATGAGAATGCACATCCTCATGCCACCATCAGTCATTTCTCTGAACATCCTGTCACATCATCAACTCGATCAAGAATCCATCCCCATATAAGTGTGAGCCATGTTCAGGTCCATGAAGTAGTCCTCATCTCATCTGCAGCATGTTGTCCAAAGTAGTTGGGTCTCGGCTTAACCCATGCCCAAGTGTTGCCACCAAGGCATCATCATCATCGTAACTCCATCACTCCAAAGTGTCTCATATCGATCCTCCACATCAAGTCACTCTTTCAAGCCATTCCCATACATGTACTTGAAAGTATCCACCCCATCCTGCATCAAAGTCTCTGACCTTAGCTCCTCAATGCATCAGATCCTCTAAGTCCACCATATATGAAGTCCCCAAAAGTCACGACAATCTCATGTCATCATGAGCTCCATAAGCCATCCCCAACCAACATCTCAGCAAGCATACAAGTCTCGGCCCAAAGGTCTCTGCAAGATGCCTCAGCTCTCCATGTAGTAGAAATGCTCCATAGTATGCTCACAACTCCATCCAAGTCCATGGCCTTGTTATACAAGAGTGCACAACCTCTCCATCGGCTCATAAGTAAAACATCTCCATGTCACACTAGCAAATCCATCTGCACAACATCCCTGCATTGGCACTCCTCATTGGATGCCCATAAGTGACACCACTACAAGTGCTCTCACATAATGTCCCTGCATAAGACTGCCATGCTCCATGTCTCCAACCTGATGTCCATGACTAAGTTGTCCATGTAGTCCAACCAAGTAGACCCATCACAACAATCGGTCATCCTCATCCAAGTCTACAATCTTCGCTCTAGTGAACTCGGTCACCCAACCATATCATCATCACATGAGTCTCTCCATCATAGCTCCTCCACCAAAGTGTCCCACCATGACTCGCTCTTGGTCCCGGCCATGAGAAGTCCACCCAAGAGTGTGCCCTCCAATCTATCCATGAGTCATGCCGGGCACTTAGCCAATGTGACTAAAGCATGACCCAATATTCCACAACGATCATCAAGTTCCACCCTTGTCACGGGCCTTTGTACCTTCTACCATAAGGTCACAAACAACCCCAACAAGTCCTGCAACAATCAACAATCCTTGATTCTCCATACAAGGTCTCATCATAAACATCCATGGTAAGATGCTCCCTAGCATCGGCAAACTGACTTTGCCCTTCCCTGCATACGGTCCATCTACCAAATGCTCAAGTGAAACACAAGTATCAATAGTACTTACATCATCATCATCATGAGGTCCCTCCATGAGAGTACCCTCATCCATACATGTCTGCAAACTGCACGATCCTGGTCCAACTTGATCAATCTCAAGTTCATCCTCCATCGTGATCATGTTTGCAACATCTCCAACTATCACGGCTTCCTCTTCCTTGTTTGCACAATCTGCAACTTCATCTTGCTCCATTGTCCATCCAAGTTGAAGAAGGTCATCTTCAACATTCTTCTCCAAGACTGCAAGCTTCTCTCGAATCCGGGGATTCTCCCTTTTCATCCGCTTCAACCTGTATAAGGTAAGCAAGAGCTTCCCTTCACATTCTTCCAAACCTGCCATGCCTTGTACTTTGTCTTCCCCGGTTCGTACTTCGTTTGGTCCACAGACGCCCAAACCGTGTATACCTGCCCACACGCAGTCCCACTTGCCCACCTGACAAGTGCCCAAATCGTATGACCAGCACGTAGTACCGCCTGCCCAACTCTACGACACCCAGTTCCAACCTTCACCAGCTTCACCAACCACCCTGCAACCATGAACCGGCCCTTGTTCCACTTGTATGTGAAACTAGCTTCCTTCACCTGCAAGTACCTGCTTCCACTGTCACTTCGTCACGAGCAACCCTGGTCAAACCCGAACCTGTTCAACAAGCTCTGATACCAACTGTCACGCCCCCAAGCCTACGGTGGTCTTTCAACCGTGCCGGCGAGGTGCGGGACCACCGAACACTTTCTTTTTAACAATACTCGTGCACATGGACTACGCCTAAATTCACTTTCTCCTACTTAGTTTGTGATTCTCAACCAAGTATTATTATGTTATCTTTTATACCAATGAACACCCATACACATTCATTATCCACAGCATTATATAAGAGAAATGCAAAAGTATAAAGAGAGGGGCAACTCCCTGCAATATGAGTCTGCCCAACAATATATTATACAATCTTTCGTTTTTACAATGCACAAGTTAAATCTTGGGAAACCCCAAATTTACACTTAGCCAAATTTTCACAACTTCGGCAAACTCGGTTGCCCAACTCGTCGGCACCTCCGCACGGTCGCCGCACGACTCACCAACCCTTCGTTCACCTTGTCGCACCGTCGTGTCGTTTGCCCAACATGGGCGCGCCTCCAAGTCGTCACACACGGGCGCCTCCAACCGAGACACACCTCCGTTCACAATCTCAACACTTCACCATTTCGTCGTGCACGGCGCGCCCTCACCCGGCCGCCCGTCCGCACACCCACCGTTCACCCGTTCAACTTCGCCCAAGTCGCCGCACGACTTCACCCGGGTCGCCACACGACTTCACCTGGTTCTCCTGAACGACCTCACCCGGGTCGCCACACGACCTCGCCCGGGTCACCCGAACGACCTCACCCGGGTCGCCACACGACCTCGCCCGGGTCGCCCGAATGACCTCTCGAACGACTTGCCTGAACGACCTCCTGAATGACCTGCCCGAACGACTGTCCGAACGACCTGCCTGAACTACCTGCCCGAACGACTGTCCGAACGACCTACCTGAACGACCTGCCCGAACGACTGTCCGAACGAGTTTCCTGAACGACTTTTCTGAACGACTTTCCTGAACGACTTTTCCGAACGACTGTCTGAACGAGTTTTCTGAAAGAATGTCCGAACGAGTTTCCCGAACGACTTTCCTGAACGACTGTCCGAACGAGTTTCCCAAATGACCGTCCGAACGATTTTCCCGAACGACTGTCCGAACGACTTTTCTGAACTAGTTCTCACCCGAGTTCTGCTTGTCGTGCGGGCTCATCCACGCACTTCAGAACTCCTTGTTCGAACTTGTTGATCAAATGCTTGATGGTCGTTTGCCTCCAAACGCCCTCCAATATATACGGACGGGTGGCGGGTTGTGTCACCCGGCCGACCCACACCAAATGCCCGGCCGACTCGTTCATAATGTGTTGTCTCTCCCGGAGGATGGTCGGCCCGCCCAACTCATGCGACCGCCCCCTCAACTCGCCCAACACCTTATAAACTCACCCAAGGTTCATTTCGTTTCATGTTTTGCACGCACTTCGCATGGTGGAGTCGCCCTGCCCGTCGCACGAACCGCAGGTCCTGACAAAAGCAGTCCCCTGAACGACAAGGGTTTGTTGAGCCATCTCCAAGTAAACCTTTGAATGTAACAACTAACCAAAAAGGTACCACACACACAGCATGTAGCCATGACAACCACTCAAGCTTAGTTTGAACAAAAGAATATGACGCTTCGAGGAATTTGATGAATTCAACATCTGTGCGTGGTTGCTTGTGGAGTTTTGTTTCTAACTGTGATATTTGATGGAAGTGTGTCCAATGCGTCCAAGGGATTGCGACATTCTGAATTTGTTAAATATTACAATTTTGTAGTTAATTTAGATGATTTATTATTGTGTTATAGATTAGATAGTACAAGTTATATGTTGGGTTTTTTAAGAAAGAAATTATTATTTTTATGATAGTATTCTATTGGGATTGTGTATTATTTAGAGAGCATTGTAACTGACTGAGAAAAATGTGAGAGAGTAAAGAGGTAGTTTTGTTAGAAGTGTTACAAGTTGTATCACTTTATCTTGTTGGAAGAAATAAAAAGAAGTATTAGTTGTTTCTTCGAGGATGTAGTTCAAATTTATAAAACCACATATCATGGGATTAGGGGTTAAATTTGACGCGCGATGCCCGTATTTAGCATTTTTACACGTAAAATACTTTCTAGTTTCAAATCTCCACGTCAGTTGTAACTTGCTATTAATTTTTAAGAACGTCAATATGACAAACATATTTAAAAATGAAAAGTTTTAATATATATATATATATATATAAGCGCAATTGCGCTGAATCATTGTGAATAGTGATGCATTAACATTTTTAATATCTAATTTAATAATCCGTGACCTGTATCGCAATTTGCCAATTTGCCAAGTGATTACTATCCGGACAATTTCTAATTTTCAACCGGTAAATGGTATCAGGTATGGTATTATTGGTAATTAATTCCCAGCGACCCAATACGGAGTTATGTTACTAATTTATGGTGATTCGGACTAAGTCATAAATATCAATTCTTAATTTTCAAGAGGTAAATGGTATGGTATTATTGATAATTAATTCCTAGCGACCACTGCGGAGTTATGTTACTAATTTACTTTCACTTTCAAGTTCCAAGTTCCAATTCATGTCAAATTCCAATGAACAGCGATCTGTGAGTTATTCATTGTTGAATGTGGTGACTTTGGTGAGGAGCAGGGTGTAAGAAAAACTCTGCAAACTCTGGAACTTCTTCGAATGCTACAAAACCAGAACTCAGCCGATCAAGTAACCAGTAAGTGATAGCCTATTAGGCATAGATAGTAAGAGATGCTTTGCTCTATTCATTTTTCTATGCATGCTTGCTGGATATTTGTATTCATTTTTCTATGTATATATTCGACATATTTAACTCCTTAAATTTTTTCGCTGCCTTTGGAATCTCCATTACCTGCAGAAAAACCAAGTTCAGTTTGCTGTTTTATCTACAAAAAAACCAAGTTGAATTTGCAGTTTGTTGTTTTATCTATAGAAAAACCAAGTTGAATTTGTTGTTTTATCTATAGAAAGTAAACAGTTTGGCAAGACTGTTATGAAAAACTTACCTCGTTTGGGTGCTTGTTTCCCCAGTTCACAGTTTGGGTGCTTGTTTCCCCAGTCCACGACAAATTGTATAGAGTCACATTTTTATGGACACTTATAGGCCAGTAATGGTGTTGGGGAACAAGCCCTCTGCTATAAAAATCATAGTATTGTGGTGTTACCAAAAGAGTTAGTGAGTCACACGCCAAGACTACTATAAAATAAATTGGCTGGGTTGTAAAGTCCATGCCTAAGACTACTATAAAATAAATTGGTTGGGTTGTAAAGTCCATGCCTGGAGACTATTACCCTATGTTGAATTAGTAAATGCATCGTTCTTCTTTGGAAGAGGTGCAAGCTTCAAAATCTCGTGTGAAGTTAGGGTTTACAGGCCTGCAGAGATCATTTAAAAGCTTAATGATTAAAAAACTAAAAGCTTAATACAGACCTTAAGAATCCTATTTTAATATACTTTACCAAGAATTATTTGCAACTCTTACAGCGCTTAATGTAGCTTACATATCAAGGGATGCTTGGCAGAGACCCTGTATCTTGTTATAAACAACCTTAGGACTTTGAAATAGATTAAATTATAGTTACATGCCAAAGCTTGAAACTTGAAAGTAGATTGCTAGATACTTTAGAAAAGCAGAGCGCACAGACATTAGTGAAATTGAATTAGTGTTACATATCTTCAGAAAAAATTTCAATAGAAGCCTGTGTGAAATGAATAGTTACTCCGATAACATCTAGTTTAATAAGCACCAAAAAATGGCTCCACCAGATTTCAGCTTTCAGATTGCACAAGTATAATACACTGGCCAAAGCAAATAGACAGAGAGGCAACAACGTGAAGGAGAATCTGAATAATTGTTACCAACATTTTTAGGGATGGCTCTTGATCCAACTTAAATAAAAACACACATTAATACAGTACCTATAAGCCACCCAAAATAAGGACCACGAAGAATACAGGCATATTCTCCAGACAGTTCTGATGTCCTCGCTGTAACCAAACAATCAATAATTGGTCAAACATAAAAATACACAGTTAATATTAACATTATCCAGCCCTAAGAATTATCTGATGTCCTCGCTTAAGAATTGTAACTTGCCCCATTAATAGAGTATTTTTAGCCGACTCTTTCTTCAAAGTTTGGGCATCAACAAGGCCGAATTTTTTGTCACTGGCTTTATGAATTCTGTTAATAGCCCTTTTACCTACCTCGGGAAATGATGCGTCCTGGGGTTTGGTCTTCAAGGGCTGTTTTTTCTCAGGATTTCCACCCCTAACCTTAGACTTCTGAGGAGAAAAGCCATGAGTGTGACCAGATTTCCTCTTGAACTGCGGATGTTGGTGTGATTTCTTGGGATAAATCAAACCCTTGAAATTATTGATCGGATAGCTCTGATAATGAGCCAGAAAACCCGGGGTTGGAAGGAGGGCAGATCCCATATCTATCCAGCGCCTCAAAACTAGACAAAATGAAGGTAAGAACTGAGAAGGAAGCGAAAGCTTGCAGAACGATGTGAAGGGAGGGCAAAGAGGTAAAGAAATAGGCGTCCTGTCACTGTGCGTCCCGGCGATCTTCCCATGAAAAACCTTGGAAAGGGTGAGGTGTCTCATCCCTTTTATAAAATTTAAACAAACACGTAAAGCCCTGGAAATATACCTAAAACTACGTTTATGACAACTTTCTGTAACTGAGGACTGAGGAGATCATTCCCTGTGCACTGAGCCTCCCATGAAAGTTCCAAACACATGCAAAGAATCTAGTGCAGACACAGGAAATAAAACACAGAGGTGAACTGTTACAACAAAAAGAAATCTCTGTTCAATAGCACTTCACAGATTCGACATGGAGTTTTACACAACGCGGAAAAGAGAAATTGCTTTTAGTTTCATTCATATACAGAAAATCGCTAGCCCAATACATTACACACGTGGCTTTGATATATAGCCAGTTGTTGCCTTTATTTGATCAGCTATTATAATCAATGACACATATCCAAAAATCAATTGTCTTGTGTAAAACCTTATAGTTCATGGAATTTTCCACGTGGCGGAGATACATAGCCAATTCCATATGGAGTGTTTATGTCTTACAGTGACAAATCAACATATGAGACTTTATGTTGGCACATGGTACAGTTAGTGATAACATGTACGAAAGGCATTCACCTCGTGACAGGTGCATCATGCATGAAATTTTTCACGGGTCTCGGATAGATATGCTTCGCTCTCATATGTTTTCTCAAATAATGTAAAATAAGTAATAATGGTAAAATTTTGCAGCGATGAGTATGGTTGAGAATCGAAATATACTAATAGCTTAATAAGTTATAAGTGTTGGAGATATCTTTGATTTTTCTTGATATTTCCAATTTCTTCCTATTTTCAAGTCTAAAAAACAAAGTGTAGTAATGAGAATTGAGCCGAATGGTACAACGGAGAATGGAAAATTTGCAACAATTATGAGTACAATTTGAAATTAGAGAAAACTTGTACAAATAAATATTAAAAGTCATATGACGGGCAGTTTAAAAATAAAAACATCATAAAAAAATTCCTTGATGGGTAGAGTCACCCGTCAAATTTAACCCCTGCATGGGATTCACTAAGAGAGAAATACTATACCACGTGCAATCATATTGGGGGGTTATATATTGAGGAAAAAATGGGAGAGCAATACTATACCACGTGGATTCATATTGGGGGATATATATTGAGAAAAAATGACATAATATATTGAGCATGTAGTAGGGGGTAAAGGGTTTTTATATTGGCAAGTATAAAAAATGGAGCTCAGTGTTAATGAAAAAATATAAAGGGGTATTCAAAATGTTAATGAAAAAATGGATACATAAATATCTAGTGAAAGTAGGGGTTTTTCTAAATTAGGAAGGTGTATTGGGTTCATATTTGCAGTGGGATAAACAATGTGAATTTTAGACGTATTTTTCAATATGTAGTCAAATTATGGTATTGTTTAGCATGCCATGAATGCACATGATATGTCAAAGGTTCATTGAGTGAAGCATATGCACCACATATATTGGTGTCTCTTTTTGTGTTATTTCATTCTATAGTTTATTTCAACATTTATTTTGATTTTACTGCTTCGTGCTCTTATTCCTAACAACTAGTATTACAATTGAATGTTTATCTGGCTTATAAAACACATGGGAGAAGAGAGTTTTTGGCTGAAGTGGAAGTGATGGAAAAAGAGAGCTTTAGTGTCAAGATGTTTAACTGCCAAAATTACCAGCAATGAAAGATACAAATAGGGGATTGGAAATTATATATATTAGAAAAATAATTTTCTAAAGTTGCACAAATTAACAAATAAGTCGACAAGTATGAAAGATGAAGAATGGAAGATTCTATAGAAATGAATGGATGGTACCATTAATGAATTTCATCATTTAAAAAAAAATGACAAATGTCTGAAAAATCTCAGCGTTCAACCAGGGATTTGTTATGAAACATTTATTTAATATGAGTATGTGAGGTGAGTTAGATGAATTTATTACAATATGCAATCAAATTAATTTTTGTAGGAGTAAACTTTGATGATAAAGTCAAGGCTCTTTGGATTTTCTACTCATTACTAAAAAGTTAGAATGGCCTAAAAAAGGTTGCTAGTAATTCTATATCTAGTTCAAACACTTAATGCTTGAGAAGATTGTTGATATTATCTTTAAGTATAAGTAAGACATTAGGTAAAATATAAAAAAAAAATAAAAACAAAAAATAACTCGAAAAATTAAAAAAATATCTGAAAAAAAACCAAATCTAAAAAATGATAGGAGAGGTTTTCAATTAAAAGTATATTATTAATTATTTTAATATAAATATTTTTTTTTACATAAAGTTGTTTGTCCTCGTGTTTAGAACTTCAAGTAACTTGAGATGTAATTTTATTTTCAAAACATATTTAATATTAAATTTAAAAGGGAGTTGGCAATATCCTTTAATACGAGATATTATTGGGGAAGCTTCGCATATGGAGATAATAAACCTTCACCTTAATAGATAATGACAGCTAAGTCAATGTTTTTAATATGAAACATTACTCGGAAAGCGTGTTATAAGGAGGAGATTAAATGCAGAGACGGATGTTAAAGGGATTCTATTTACAATCCAAATTTCTACTTACAATTAAAAAATTAAAAGTTTCTTCAACTAAATATGGTTAACAAACTTTTGAACGTTTACAATTATAAATCCTAAATCACGGATGAAGCTGCTTTATGCCATAAAGAGATCGTCATTTTGAGGTTAAAATTATTCAGAAAATTACACTAAAGATAATTTTTATATTTAAATTTGTAACTATTAATGTTATTTTATTGTGAATTAAATATATAATAAATGTATTAATTTAAATATATAATTTTAAAGATAAAAAAAAAAAATTTAATTGCAACTAATTTACATCAGACTAAATAGTTTTTTGCACTGGAATTTACCAAAATTTCATGATACAATTTCAAGATTTTTTGTTATTTAAAATACATTTTTGAATGTATAAATTGATTCATCACGCTTGAAAACTCTTGGGGCACTTGAATTATGCAGATTAAACAATTTAAACTCAAACTCTGTTGGATTTTGATTAAAATTAATTAGAAAAATAGTTGTGAAAAGAACAAATGAACTAATTAACCAGAAAAATAGTTGTGAAAAAGCTCATTTCCTCTATAAATTAGAGTACAAAAATTAAAAATGCATAGTCTAACTTAAAAAAGTAGCAACAACAACAACTCATTTTGTCTACAAATTAGACTACCGTAATTAAAAAGGCGTGGCTTAATTTATAAGAAAAAATTGTCTTTTTCACGGAAATAGCTAATTAACCAGAAAAATAGTTGTGAAAAACTCATTTCTTCCATAAATTAGAGTACAGAAATTGCGCTGTCTAACTTAACAAAAAAAAAAAAACCTTCATTTCCTCTACGTCAAATGAGTAGTCTAACTTATAGAATATATATATATATATATATAATTTTTTTATTTTTTTTCTTTTTTTTTTCCAGGGGAATTCACCAAAATCTAGCAATACAATTTCAAGATTTTTGTTTTTGTTTAAAATACCTTTTTGAATGTATAATTCTATTCAGCACCCTTGAAAACCCTTAGGGCAGTGGAATTATGCAGATTAAACAATTTAAACTCAAGTTTTTAAAAAACCTTGCAGAGTTTTGATTAAAATTAACCAGAAAAACAGTGGTGAAAAAGGTCATTTCATCTATAAATTACAATAAGCTTGGTGGTCTAACTTATAGACGAAATATCTCTTTTCACCATAATTCAACAAAATCTCGCAATACAATTTCAAGATATTTTGTTGTTTAAAATACATTTTTGGATGTATAAATGGATTTAGCACCGTTATAAACCCTTGGGGCACTCAAATTTTGTAGATTAAACTAATTTATTCCCTACTTAATAAGGTAATATTATTGATATTACATAATGTGTAATTCATTTTATATTAACTTTACATGTAATATTTAAAAAAAAAAATGTGTCATCCATAATTGAAATATTTCAATGTATCTAGTGAATAACATAGTTTTATAACAATTTTATAAGAAAAATAAGGTAATTTAAATTAAGCATTTTCTTATATTTTCGCTTTCTAATGCTAGGGAGATGTGTAAGTTATTTTATTCTTTATAAAATCTAAACAATATTAATAAAAAAGAAAATTTTAATGTGGATTACAAACCAAATATTTCAATACGCATAGTGAGTAAAATATTTTAATATGAAACATATATATAGAGAGAAACAGTGAGAGAATTATAATTCCATTAATAAGTGCTTTCTAATTTAAGATATGATGGAGATTTGTAATTTTTTCAATGTTTAATATAGATATGATATATAACATCATATAGAAAAGAAATTAATAACAAAAATAATACAATGTGTGTGGAGAGAGAGAGAGCTCTTTTATGGATATATGTTCTCTATTTCTGGATATGAGGGGCATTTGTACTAACATTTTAGAATGTATTAACATTTTAATGTGGAGAATATGAATCGTAAATAAAATATTTAAATATCAACTATGTAAATGTTATATATAACAAATTATAGTTAAAATATTTTATTAGTGTGTTGCTCAAAACCATCATAGATCCATCTTAATTCCAAATCTACCAAGATTGGAAATAAATTAAATTTCTGGAAGTGCAAATTTCTCTTCAAATTTTGTACTCAGAGAAAAAAAGATTTCCATTTTGAGACATTTGATCCCTCTCCATATTTAATAAACATGAAATTAAAATGAATCTATATTAATTTAATTTTTTCTCAAAATAAAAAACAAAATTTTTATAAATCAAAATCATGTTACAATTTTTCCCAATATAAATATATTAAAATCAATACCAACTCATTACCATCAAACTAACCTAACAATAAATAAATAGATTAATTTAATAATCCATTTCCATTCTTGACATTACCAATTAGCTTACACAACATTAAGCTATGTATCATATTTACTAATATGAGATGGATTGCCATATAATATCTCATTACATCTCACGTTGTTGGATTGCCACATAATATCTCCAGTTCACCTCTGTTCGAATATCCTGAGAGGAGTTGAGGGTGCTACTCAAATTATGCATATAAAAATTGTACGAAAAAGTATGATAGGATGGTGACCCTCCATAGAAGGAAACAATTTAGAGTGTCCAGTGGGGAAAACACAACATAATTGGAGGCCCCCTCGTTATAAGCCCCCAATCCAAACAAAAGCTGATAGCTGGGTAGGGAAGAAAAGCGGCTGCCCTGCACGACAAGAGTTTAGTGAGCCCTTTCTAAAGGTAACAAATAGATCCTACGTTATCAGGTTTTAATTTAGCGGCTATTTTTTGTATGGACAAAAAATCAAACCGTGAGCATATACAAGTGCTGCTTAAAAAGTCAAACCGTGAGCATATACAAGCGCTCCTTAATTAAAATAGGATAGGATAAGACTTTAAAGGTAACAAATAAATTCTATGTATTGAGCGATTGCTATATATATGTTTTTTGTCCATACAAAAAATCTAACGTGAATATATACAGGGGTCACTCAATTAAAACTCTATAACATAAAATTTATTTATTACTATCTCTAAGCAAACTATGTTATCGAGTTTTAATTGAGCATGTTTAATGTCGTTTTTTGTCAATACAGAAAATACAAAAAATTTCACGTGAACCTATACAGCGGCCACTCAATTAAAAACCTATAACATAAGATTTATTTATTACTATTTCTAAGCAAACTTTTGAAAGTAACAACGTTGGCCTTGTCAAGGTGGGTGCTGTGTCTTTCCCATGTGCTACGAAACAAAATGGTACCGCACAGAACATGTGGCCATGACAACGGTGCGACCTTATTTTGAACAAAAGAATATGAAGCTTCAATAAATTTGATGAACTCGACATTTATTTTTAGTTATGGACTTTATTTTTCTTTGACTTTTGTTTTTAGCTGCAGGTACCCGATCACCCGGTTCCGGTAGAGAGGATTATGACAATTTTGGGAAAAAAATTCATAGTTAATTAGGTCGATAGGCTTTTTTTTGAAAGGGACCTTTGTCGTCTTTTTCATTCCCACGCTGACACTTGTTGTGCAAACTAACATTCGAATATACATGAACCTTGTTGACACATGGATAGCAAATAAGGTTGGCGCATTAATATGGAGGAGTTTAGTTGGAACAAATATCTTTTTTAGCGGAGATCATGGTGGAGGTATAGTATGATATGGCTGAGATTCTGTGGCACGTGAACACGGTGGAGCGGTGGATCCGGTGGCTTGGAGCGGTGCATGTCGTTTGGACCATAAACTATATCATAAACTCCGCACCATATCGTTATTCATAAACTATGTTTAATACATGGTCTTAATATTGTTAACATATGTATATTATGTGGTTCTCAACCATATATAATGTGCCCACCATATATGATATACGTTCAACATAGGTTTTGACTTTTAGAATTCCGCTCCCATTTATTTGCCACCACTACATGTTTAATATATGCTATGTTGCTTACTATATGTATGATTTTAATACCATAACATATGTTTCAATATATGTTTTCCACACCACATATTATATGTTTCAAAATCCATATGTTTGTGACGAGACTTATACTTTCACCATGTAATGAAGACTTGCACTTAAACCGAAGATGTTGCACTTGTATTTGTAAATGCCATGTGTCGAGCAATAAAAAATGAATGTGACGTGCATTGATTCGTTACAAATTTCAACAAGCAGTTTCTTATTCATCCAGAGGCCAAATGCACCCATTCAGGTTATGTTAGAGTCGTTTCTGCAAGCTCTACGCAATGACACTGCTTCCATCCGAATCCAGTAACTTTGACTTTTAGGCTTTTTCTAGATCATTGATCATCCATGACTTACATAACTAGATTACAATTTATTTTCAAAAATACATATAAAAAAATTACATATGCATTAATTACCTTACGACCTTTCAAAATGAATAAAGTATTTGGCAAAATTGATAATAAAAATATCATTTAAACTATATATAATTATAATTTAACTAACCATTATATCAAGACTTTGGAAAAAAAAAATGTTAAAATCTTTGCCAATGAAAAATGTGTATTTCAAAAAACAATATATTAAAAATTATGTAACCTAAGTATTGTAGAATAATAATTTAGTTAACTATTACATTTTTTTATAATTTCTATATTTCTCAAAATGAAATGTATCATTTAATAAGACAATTTAATGAAATTGTTTAAAATATAATCTAAATAATACTTCCATATTTTAAATTTAATCAATTGTGTACCTTGCTTTTAACTATCATATCATACCATACGGAGAGCATTTTTAAATAAATTATGTGTGGGTGCCATTCAAATTCTCATTAACAAAATCAATTATTTACCTTGTTTTTAACTATCCAATCACACAAATAAGTCCGACTATATTTTAGTCATAAAAAAGATGATAAATCAATGTGGGGAATTTGACATAAATCGTTGTGGGGAAATATTTAAGAAGACAACACATTAAAATTAGACTTGCACATTGTTGAAGTGTACAATATTTAAAAGTGGTGGAAGGGTGTTAATGAATGTTTGTTTTGGACATTGCTTTCTGTTCTCTTTAAAGTGTCACCGGTCCTTTCTTAAATAGTACAATAAGCAAACACAAACTTTTTAGACTAGCGAGAGTAAGGGAGAGCATGACCAAGCAAGAAAATTACGAATAATATTAAACTAGAAATTGCTCCTAAAGGTTCAAAGATACACCAAAGGAATAACAAATTTAGTAAGACTACCTATCCACTTCACATCCCTGCACCGAGTTTATGGCACAATGCTCGGAGTTTACTGGCTAGGCTGCATGCATGCCCGCTGGTTTCGCGCTTAGCGCCATCACATGGCACACCACGCGGGTTCCGCCAAACCTCTGCACTACCTCGCCGGTAATTTCGCACCGGCCGAACAAGAAACTATGCCGCACACAGACTTGTCCGTCCTTGGTAATCTCACTGTAAGCCTCTCTCATTTTCTCGCATACAATTCCTTTTTAACATTTATTTAAATTATATGTTTAAAATGTTAA
>JABXJQ010000033.1_pt1 | contig 17165 bp, 28 predicted proteins | sample 7436221 | NCBI WGS metagenome assembly JABXJQ01 (sample SAMN14395755, study PRJNA613071) | wetland metagenome | isolation source: water sample H0 from high-altitude wetland | place: Chile: Salar de Huasco, high-altitude wetland | collected 2015-11-10
TTTTTCTCCGGTGTCTGCGTCTTCAGTGATGTCTAAGTGATTTGAATAATTCTTGATAGTCATTTTAGTATTCACTCGAGTGCATAATGGTTAAAATTCTTGATACTGGACCCTCAGCTGGGTCCGCGCCGTATTGAAATTTCTCATCATAATAGTCTATCTTAAAATAATACTTTTGTTGATCTAAAAGCACCGACCCAAAGTCTCTTTCCCCGTATGGATCATTGTCTTCGTTGAAGTTTTTAAATTGCCGGACCAAGGTTAAAAGCTCTTGAAGTTTTTCATGTGAAAGGTCGGCGACCATCTCAGAAAATATAATCTTGTGCCGCGGTGATGGGAATAATGTCGCTCGGAAAGTTTCGTTGTGTACTGCTACAGTTTTCATTTTGGGTCTCCTTAAAGGTATTGAGGTATTAATGGGTTGATTGCGAGGTTCGAATATCCCGGCCATTCGTCCGAAGCGAGGCACTGGGCGTATCTCTTGGTCAAAGCTGACCTAAGCTCCTCGGCAGCGTCTAAATGCGCCTCGGACAGAGTAAAGACGTTTACGCCGTATGGGGCCGACTTCTCCACGGCAACAAAAGTAAACGAGTCATAACCCTTCATTCCAATTAGCTTCGCGCAATAAGCATAATGCGCTGCTTGCAACAAATAAAACCGCCCACGTCTTGAGAAAATATCACTCGTGAAACTCTCTTCGCTGGCATCGATCGTTGTTTTGAGGTCAATAATATATCCCATCTCGTGAATATAATCGGGTCTGAACTGAAGAATGACTCCCGTAGCAGGATCTTCAACCCACCCCGACACTTCTGGGGTTCCCTTTGCTAAAATAAAAGCAGCAATCTTGTGCTGCGAAACTGATTTTATCATCCCGGTAATTAAATCAGCCTCTTCCTGGTCAACAATGACTGCATCTGGTTCTTGAGAATTGATCCAATCTTGCCTTGCTTGCTTTACTTCAATTGAATTTTTACTCTTGGTCGGTTTGCCGTCTTTGGTCTTGCCTTCAAACTCTGGCATTATCACAAAAGTGTCCATGAACCGTCTCGGGTTTTCCATGGCCTTATGAAACAATTTTCCAAATCTTAATGCCTCGGTCTCTTTCTGGGGAGTCTCTAAAGCAACTTTCAAATGAGCAGGGCTTTTCCTGAGGTATCCCAAATGACTTGCGCGAAGAGCTTTAACTGACTTTCCAAAAGTGTCGTATTGCTCGTAACTTAATCCCTTGTGCAGAGTATTTAATTCCATTCCTATTTTTTCCATTCTTCTATGAGTTTTAGAGGATTAATTTGTTCGAGACCTTTTGTGTTTTTATTTTCTAGCAAAGCAGTTTTCGGCTGCTGACCGATTATCACCTGAAAGCGCGTGTTCTCTTCAAGCTCAGGGCAATATTTTACGGCAAGCTCTGGCAGAATCTTTTTTTCCTGTATTGCTTTTATCATGCAGTCTTCCCGCCCAGATTTGTTAAACCCAAAGCTTGGAGTCCATTTGACTTGAACTCTGTTAAACCTTTTTTCTGCAACAAGTCGGTCATAATTTTCTTTGTAAGTGAACCAAGCCGATTGACCGTCTGAATTTCTCAAATGCGGGTATGCAAAATTCCACGCCTCTCGCATCTCCTCGGTCCACATAAAGCTCGTATCATCATCCCTGCCAATCATTGCCCATGAAGTTTGAGCCGATGGGCGGCCGTCATCAACCAAAGCCATGAGCTGCCCAGGACTTGGAAATCTATTTCCATTTGCTGGATTCATGCGGTATTTTTTCCAAGCTTGCTCAAGATAAAATAATTCGACTCCCATCAAGTCATCGGCAAAGCGGTCTGCTTTTGTCGGCGAGAGATCTGTGTCGTGGTAGTCTGCCATTTTGTATAAAAGTTTGATTATTTCTTTTTTACTCGTCATTGCTTTCCTCGTTTAGCCTTTGCAGGATCTTTTGATTGTTCGCAGCACGCTGCATTGCAGGAGTCATGAAAAGATCATTTTGCTTTTGCCGATTGTCGTAACGCCCCTCAAGCACTCTTGACCAGGTTTCAGGTTTGATGAAGAAATCAAAATCAGCCTTCCAACCTCGATCATTCTTGCCATTGCAAAAATCCGAGAGGCTTAATTTTCTAACAACTTCAATCCATTCTGCTTCTGGCAACCTATCCCAAATTGCTTTAATCCTGCGTTCCCTAGACGGATTTAATTTCTTAGCAGGAGGCAATGCTCCGCAATACTCGTTCCAAATTTCAAAAAGCTTTTTTGCAGATGTTGGGGGGGGCGGTTCCGACAACGGGACCGAAAGCTCTTTTCTTTTTTCCCTTTTTTTCTTCTCTTCTATTCTCTTCTCTTCATTTATATTCTCTTCTATTCTCTTCTCTTTATTAAAGGGCTGTATTTTTTGCCATGTAACTAGTTGATTTTCTTGGAGGTGAGTGAGTGCCGTCGCGATGTCGTAACGTCTTTGTCCCAACATGGTCAGGAGTTGGTCACGTGTTGGTCGCGTAGTCGCCGCGCGCTCATCAGCACATCGTGAGAGAATGGCCACGAAGAGAAGACGTTCCAGTGAGGTCAGCGTGGCGATCTTGTCGTCATCAAAAAAGCGGTTTGAAAGCATAAAATACTCAAACCCTTTTTTGACTCTTGCATTATGTTTTTCCCAGCCTAGAACTGTGACCTCATAAATGATCCTCATATAGATATAAAACAAAAGGGCTACTAGGCCCTTTGCTCTCCATCTTTATTTATTTGAAGGATATATTTTCTTGCTTCAGTCAGCGTTTTTCCTGTAAAGACAACCTTTTTCTCAGGATTGCTCACTTCCCATGATGCTGCTGTTCCATATCCATTTGAGTCTTTATCGACAAGCTTTGGCTTAATAAAATACCCAGAGAATAGCTCATCAAATTGCTTCCATTTTTTCATTTGGCCCCCTTATTTGTTTAGACAAATTAAGTAAGCCTCTGGAATGGATCAATCTAAAAATTCAGAATCTTCCTTTTGTGCCAAAATGATGCAGATTGCAGAGAAAACACCGCTCAAATCTATTGAGGAAGATTGTTTTTGCAGGATGTTAGTGATTCTTAAGACTTGATCTTTAAATTGTTCAGCTACCTGAGAATCAATCTTATAATTGATTTCAATATAGTCTGAGTCTATTGCGTCTCGATCATCAATAGAATTTGGTGATTTTTCATATGTTGAATTTTTGTCGCTCGAATCAATTTGAGCATTAAAATCATGAGAGAGGCTTTCAATTTGGAGTTGAATCTGCTCAGAATCGTATGGCAAAAATGATCCAAGTTCATCAATGCTTATCTCATTTGCTGCCTCTGCGATCCGCTCATAAAGCAAAGCCTCAATAGATCTAAATTTTGTTTCATTTGTTGCTATTGCTTGGGCTAAAGCCTCAGCTTTTGAGATTTTTCCAAGATCACAGACTATAATTTCATCAATTCCAAGGGTACGAAAAGCATCAATTCTATGGTTGCCATTGATTACTTCGTATTTTTCATCGTCTAATTCTCTGACGATGATGTTTTCTATCTGTCCATTCCTAGCAATGTTGTTCTCGAGCTTTTTTTGAAGATCAGCATCTTCTGACTTATAATTCCAATCTGCTTTTACTAATTTATTTAAAGGAATTTTTTTAAATCTCGTTCCAAGTAACTCCACGTTGCCTCCAATATGCGGTTATCTGTTCTTCAAGCCTGACAAAATTCTTAATCTCTTGCCTTAATAGTGTTGACCCTAAGCGCTTTTCTTTAACGATATAGTCAAACATCTTAGTCTTATCTTTAAATTCTCTCGACGATGCAAACTTGACCACACTTAAATATGTTGTCGAATCAACAGAATAGAATGGATATTTATAAAGCCACTTCTCGGTAGTAACTGCCAATCCATGAACTTTTATTTTATCCCTTGTTACTGAGAACATATAATTTCCAAATTTAATTCTCTCAGGTTCTGGGAAGTTTTTTCTTGTGAGTCCTGCTATTGAAACATAGTCAAAATCTGCACAATACTTTTCAATCAAATTTCTTTTTGATGAGAAGTAATCATGATCATGATAGACGGGAATTATTTTTGTGTCGGTATATTTTTTTAAGTCATAAGTATTTTTTATTGTGGTTTCTTGGTCTCTAACATCTAAAGCAAAGGCAATTTTAACTTTGTGCTTATTTAAATAATCAATATATGTCTTTAAATCTAATTTAAAATTCTGCATGAGAGCTGTAAAGCCGCCAGAATCAAGCAGATATTCTTTTGCTTTGTACCTATTTGGCTCATGCTTGTACCTTAAATAAAAAGCTGACTCTAGTATAGGAACCCCGCAGCTCATCAAAATCTCTGCATACTTTTTATTTTCTGCTCCAGCAAAATAAAGTTTCATGCAAATTTCCTTCGTTCAATGCAATTTTGGCATGAGCATTCAAGGTAGTTTTTTGAATTTAGATAGCAATTATAAGGTTGCAAATCATACTTTTGCAAAAATTTAAAAACACGTTTTTTTGTCCAGCCAGTAATTGGCAATGAAACTTTTATTTTTGCAAAATAGCCAAGCATTTTTAATGATAGCCAATTGCTATCTTTATACTTATCAAAAATTGGAAGGATGTTCCTTGACCCAATTACTATTTCATCTGCCTCTAATATAGCAGTCGCGTATAATGCAAAAATGAAGTTTCTATTTTTTACATCAGTAATCATTGGCAAAGAAACAACTTTTAATTTTATATTTAATTTTTTGCAAATATCTAAAACGGCCTCCAATTCATTGTCTTTATAAATTTGCTTATAATCAAAAAACACAAAATGGTCGGCATCTAAATTTTTTAAAACACAGACTGTTGAATCATATCCTCCAGAAAATAAAACTACTTTAGAATGTTTTTTCCCCATGGAAACCTCCATGCATATAAAGGAAAAAAGGGTCTTGCAGTAAATCGTCCAGAATGGGTGAATAGATCACAAATAACGTGCAGCAAATACCCTGTCCAAAAAGACAAAGGACAAAACAAAGCAACAAAGGCACAAAAAAATGCCGAATGGGACATTAAATATAAAGAGAATGAATACTTATCCACTTTGTAAGCATTGAAGTTCTGTTTATTTTTTATAAGTTTTACTTCATTTGGTATTAATGGCAGATCTGGAATGATACTGCCTAGCAAAAACAAAGGATCTTGCAAAAGGAGACTTCCTGCAATGCCGATTGCTCCATGGTATTTCACATTCATAACTTAACAGTCCGAAGAAATTCTGATCTTACAGATGAATCCTTTTTGAATAATCCGCGCAAATCAGTTGTGGTCGTTTCTGATTCTGTATCTTCTACTCCTCTGCTTATCACGCAATAATGCTTTGCCTTAATGTGGACAGCGACATTTTCTGTACCCAGAATTTGTACCAGACAATCCGCAACCTGCTTAACGAGTCGCTCCTGAACTTGTGGTCTGCGCGCAAAGTATTTAACTATTCTATTTATTTTTGATAGCCCCAGGACTTTGTCTTTTGGAATGTAGGCAACGGTCGCATAACCATCAATCGTGACAAAATGATGCTCACAAACCGATAGAACTCGGATAGACGAAACAGATACCATCTCATCACACTTCATTTTATTTTCAATCGTTGTGATCTTTGGAAAATTTTCTAATTTCAGGCCCGAAAAAAGCTCTTTGACATACATCTTTGCAATGCGCTTAGGAGTTTCAGCAAGAGAATCATCTTCAAGATCAAGGCCAAGAGTCAGCATGATCTTCTGGAAATATTTTTCGATTCTTTTTATTTTAATGTGATCGGAAAGGCCATTATCTGTATATGGGCTTGCTAGCACTTTCTTTAATGCCTTTATGGTATTTGCATCCATTTGTGAGTTTGAAGACTTATCTTCCATTCTGGATTCTCCTTTACGTATTCTAATATTTTTGCAATGCTGTTTTTAAAATCATTGAATTCTGGACTTAAAGACTTAAGACACTTGTCATCTTTGTGTCTGTCTAGTATTGCAAAATCAAATTCTGCATCTACCACGTACTTAAATTCAGACACTTTGTGCCAAATTGCTGGGTTGATAAAAAATTCAGGCAGACCTTTTTGAACAAAACGCTTTGGAGACACAGTAACAAAATCCAAACCTTCAACGTATGGCATGCTTCCATTTGATTCTGTTGCTATTTCAAAACCTCTTGCCTTAAGAAAATCTATTAAAGGCTTTACTTGCTTATTCATCAAAGGCTCGCCGCCAGTAATTACGGCAAATCTTGATTTCTGAGCATTGCAGATTTCATCAAGCTCCCAAGACTCATATTCTTCATAAGAATTGTACTCAGTGTCGCACCATGGACATGAATAGTTGCAAAAAGGCAGACGCAAGAATAAAGCAGACCGCCCGTTGTGAAATCCTTCTCCTTGGATTGTCCAAAAGACATCATTTATTCTAAATACCATATCCTGCTGAATTTTTTCCATTCTCGAATACCTCTACTTTTGTTGCCTTCACTCGGCCATCAGTTTCATTTTTTAGAAAATCATTAATAACAGAGAACAAATGCTCTGCTAATTTCTCGCAACCTACTTCTTCTAAAACCCTTAATTGAATTATCCCTTTGGTGTCTAATGCAACAAAGTCAGCCAAATAAGGATCATTTTTTGATACCAATACCGTGTGATCAAGTAACCAGCTAAAGTATTCTTGTGGAAAATACTTTTCAAAAATAAGGCTTTTTGCTCTTTTCATGCCACCGAAATCAAATACCCAGTTGCGAGAATCAAGTTCACCCTCAAAAGTAACATCAAAATAAACATCATACCCATGCAAAAAAGAGCAATGAGTTCCAGCTGCGCTCCATTGACGAAAACAGGCAGAAAATCCTTCAAATCTTTTTTTGCTGAAAAAATGCATAAGCTTCCTCTTTTTTCAATTTTTAACGGTACTTGTATCGTTTTGAGCCGTCAAACATTAAAAACTCATTCATTTCTAATATATTGCATTTAAAAACTAATATATGCAGTTCTCATTTTGAGACATAGTGAAATTAATCATTGAAATATTTAAATGAATGATGCATAATATATATATGAATGAGGAGAACAATATGAACAACAGAATGAATAGAGATTATGTAAGAACAGATAAGTTAATCGACAAATTAGAAGAGTATAAAAAATTAATGGCAGACAGCGACAATATTTCGCCTGATTTAAAAGAAAATCTTAATTTTCTGATTGAACAATTAGGTGAAGCAGCAGCGTTCATGGAATGCGAAATTCAAGAAAATCAATAAAAACAAAGAGGAGAGCAATATGAAACAAATGATAGAAAGAATTATTTATTGGGCATTAGAAGAACGATTTGAAAAAGAAAAAGATTTTATAGATGCAATAGTTAAGCATCAAAAAATTGAATCAATATTGAATAAAGAGATGTGCGATGAAATGGACAATCTTGCGAGAAGAATTGATGGCCTTGAAGAAGCGTTAAGTGATTTAAAAGAATTTTATGAAAATGGTGAAAGTGAATTTATTGATGAAATGAGAGGTGAAGTTGACCAAAAAGCAGATGATGATGAGTTGCAGCAAGTTAGATCATTGGTTGATTCAATACAGGGCGTAGTTAATGGACATCATGATTTGCTAAAACAAATTACTAAGAGGCTTATATGATTCGATTGATGAATTTTGCACTGCTAAAAAAACATCCTTATTTGTGCCGTGATTTCAAAAAATTAAGCAAAGAGGAAGTGCAATTTTGCATTGATTTTATTGAGGCAACAAAAGAATTAGACAGCGATGGTTTTGTTAAAGCAGTAAATAGATGCGATTTAAACAATGAATTAGCCAAATTTAAAAACAAAATGAGCATTTGGGCCCTGCTTTTGCAGTCATCAGATGCTCCAACAAGGGAGCGTAGAAAATGACCTTTGAATTTACTTTCACTCATGAACTGAATGGAAAATCATTTGAAGTATTGATGGGTATTAGATGTTGGCATGACCATTATGGTGCCGATGTTGATGGTAGGCGTGGTATTGATATAATTGATTGGGAAATTGACGGCATGGAAGCAATGGATGAAGATGACAATGCCGCAACAGAAAATGAATTAGACAAGCTAGAAGAGATATTCAATAAATTCTATCACGAAAAATGCCATCAAATGGCTGTTGACATAATGGAATAGATTTAATAGTAAAAACAAATAAGGAAATCATATGCCAAAAAAGAATGTCCCTTTAAAAGAATATTTGCCAAAACAGGAAACCGTTGAACTTGCTTATTTGCAAACGACAATCAAAAAAGATACTCGGGACAAGTTCAAAAAGATTGCCAACAAGGAAAAAGTCTCAATGCAGGTATTGATTACGGCCTTGGTCCAAAAGTTTGTTGATGATTACGAGCTTTAATCCCTCTGGGCTGTGGTAAATCATTGAGCAGCAGGTGCATTTTATCAAAATTTGATGCCATTCTGTACCTGTTCCATATTTGATTGAAATGCTCTGCCGAGTCCGTAACAATTGCAAATGAGCCTTGTTTTATTTTCCGAATAAGAAATGCCTTTTGATGGGCATTTTTTTTTGCGTTTATCGCGCTCCTCTGGCCCTTGGCTTTGAGTTCAATCCAGACAGACAAAGGTCCATAGTTGCCAATTATGTCAGGCAATGACTCGCTTGCTTGTTTTCTAAGGTACCTGCCAGCCATTGGATTGTATACTGCGGCCGTATCTACAACGGTTAAATCAAACCCAACTTGTTTTCCAAATGCCAAAATTTCTTTTTCAACTAATTTCTCTGGACCTGAGTTTCTCATTGAAAAATTCCTTCAATGTGTTTTATTTAATGCATGAAAATCAATGATGTCACTGACAAAATCAAATCTGAAAAATGCCTTGTATGCTTAAATTCTGAGGTAGACGTGGCTCACATTAAAACCAAGGGTTCCGGAGGCTCAATGGACTACAACAATCTAATGCCTTTGTGCAGAGAGCATCACTCGATGCAGCATCAAGTTGGAATCGTAACTTTCATAAGAAAATTCCCAAGCGTTTATCTTTACGTCTATAATAAGGGCTGGATAATTGAATCAAACAAATTGCGGAGGTTTGAAAAATGAAAAGACTTTGGGCAAAAATTAGATCATTCTTTAAAAAAAAACAGGAGAAGCCAATGACCTTTGAATTTTTTGATAGCTACCGGACTTTTGTAGAGGACTGGGCAAGAACAAATATTTCTGTTTTTAATTCCGCGACTGACATTGAGAAGCTGACTCCGAATTGGTCAAAACATAGCACAGAAAACAAAGCAAAAATCATAGCAGAGTTCTATAAATGGATCTCATTTTACGAGTCTGGATGGAATCCTCGGTTGCAAGGTGTAGACGTAGGCAAGAAAGAGGACAAAAACACTTGGTCCATTGGCCTCATGCAGATGTCAGTCATTGATCAAACAAGTTACCGCACCTCAACAAAATATACCTACGATGACTTGCTGTCTGGAATCCACAACCTGCATTTATCTTTGCTCGTGATGCAGAGAATGATCGTCAACAAGGGCAAAATCTTTCGTGCTGTAGGGGAATCTGGCTATTGGGCCGTAATTATTGAGGGCGGCAAGTTTCAAAAGATCAGTCAGATTATAAACAAGGTCAGGGCTTTTGAAGCGACTTTGCAAAAAATGCCAGAAGTAGATGATGTCCCTTGGAAAAAGATTGCTGAGGGCGAGATAGGTATTTCTGAAAAAAATCCAGGACACAACGCTCGAATCGTCGAGTACCATCAAGCAACATCTTTGAAAGCAAAAGACGATGAGACAGCATGGTGCGCGAGCTTTGCTTGTTGGGTTCTGGAAAAGGCTGGTTACAAGTCAACAAAATCCGCATGGGCGCGAGAGTTCTTAAACTATGGAACAAAGCTTTCAGCTCCAAAGCCATGGTGTATTATGGTATTTGAACGAGGTTCTAAGGGTGGCACCAGTCATGTGACCTTCTGGACCGGAAAAGAAAATCCCTTGGGATATGAGTGCTTAGGTGGCAACCAGGGTGATAGCGTTAATAGATCTTATTACTCAAAAAAAGATTTTCTCGGGGCAAGATGGCCCACGAAAGGATAGTAAATGCTAATTATTTTTGAAAAAGAAAACGGCGACAAGTTGGCTTTGCCTGTGATGAACGCGGCTTTTGTTCAGCACGGTACTGAATCGACAATGGCATATTTTAATAATAACAGTTTTCTTCTAAAGGGCAGTCTCGATCATAATTTAATGATTATTAAAAGAGAAGTCATGGCTGCGACTCAATATCAGATGCAGCCGCAGCTTCAATTTAAGTAGGTCTAGTAAAGATTGTCAGGAAGGCTCCGTTTGCGGGGCCGACAATCCCTTGAAGAATATCTAGTTTTATTAAATCGTAAGCATTGAAAGTTGTTTTATCTAATACGGGAGTCGTGAATCCCGTCCGAGTAACTCCAAGCCTGACTGATGAGTCCGGGTCTGCAAGTTCATTCCACTTTGGAGTTGTTGAAAAGATTGAAGTCCATACGCCAGAAGTTTCAGGTTTCCATTTCAAATCTAGTTCGGACAAGCCAGACGTCCCAACCTGCTCGCCAAGCTTCACAACGATATCAACAATCTCAAAATTCCAAGGATATGTGAAGAATCCGTCTATTGATAAATTCGGAATGATTAAATTATAAGCACCATTGACGCAATATTCTTTCACGTAATAGTGACGAGTGTTGATGAAATTAATTGATCCACCCACGCGGCTTAAAACAGATTCAGTCACCGCAGCTTGAGGACGAGTCTCTTCTTGTTGGATTTGTCTTCGTAAAGGTACTATGTCAGCCATTTAAACCACCCTGTAGGATTGCTGCTTGTCCGGGAACCCGATTAAATCCACGACTTCATCACTTGTCGGTATGAATCCCAGCGTAGCTCCTACGATAATGTCATTGCCAATTATATCTGTCACCACGACTTCTGGCGAGTCCACTGTAAAATCATAATTATGGACCCGAACAACTGAGCCAATAAAGAATCTGCCAACTTCTAATGGGTCTACAGTAAATCTTGTAGTCGTAATTCCGGCCGTAACTGGAACTCGCGGCGAGAAGAATGCATGTCTTTGTTTCCAAAATGCCAATTCGTTTTGATCTAATGAGCTAGGATATTCAGGGCACTGAACGATCCAATCGGCCCCTGGTGCCATCGGAATCGGGTCGATAGACATTCCTTGGGGGTCGTTGTTATCGAAGCCCCTGAGTAGCGTGGGATAGACAAAAGTCCAGTCCGGCGAGTGAACAATGATTTTCTGATTTAAATAGCCGTTCCACTTTTTGGATTCTGGCTCAAATGGCTTTGTTGACCACGATTTAGCAAGGATAAGTTTTGAGGTTGTTGATCCTGCCAGAGTTTCAGAGGCTGGGCTTATTAATCCGTAGCGATCGCTCGCTCCAAAAATAGTATTGACGACATCAATCGTAACTTCTCCGGTCTTGTTGTCCAAAATCTTGTTTTGAATTTCCATGAGCTTCAAAACGCCCTGACGATTCCCGCTTGAAAAGTCAGTCAGCTGGAGGTCCGCGTAATCAATTGCCACAACATCGCCGATTTCAAGCTGATACCCTACCGAGAACAAGGGTTTTATTCCCTTAATGAACTCAGCTCCGCGCTCGTATCGTCTTAAAAGACGGTTTGCAGCTTGCTCAGTAAATAGGCCGGCCCCATCTGCTGTCGTAAAACCTTGTGCTTCAATTAGAAAGGGCCTGACACCTACTGGAATTTGGGTTTGATCGACTTCTTGCGGGTAGTTTTTGCGAGTTAAATACTGTCCCGACACTGGATCAAAGTCATAATCGTACTGAACTTGATTGAAAAAATTCTCAGTGGAGCTACGCTTTACTCGTAATGCCTCTGGATTTTCGACTGTTTTTGTATTAAGAGTCACAATCTCGTAAGACGGCAATGGTCCTACAGTGTAGATCAAAGAAGAGCGCCCCTTCCGTGGGACAGAAAAACAAGTGAACCCCAAGTAAACTTGTCTTTCTAGAAATCCTTTTCCGTCAGAAATTTCATTTAAAAATAGGTCAAGAGGCGCGACTGGCAAAAAGGTGTCCCGGATTCTTAAGTGTTCAGCGACATCAACCTCAGCCGGAATCATTGCAAAGCCAATTGGCAAAACATTGAACTGAGATTTGAAGCTTATTTTTGCCGTTGTTGTGGATTCATCCGCTAGGTTTTCTGAAACAATAATAAAAGACCCATCATCCACGCTGCCAACTTCTAAAATTATTGAGTTCGTGATGTTATTTGCTGGATTTGTGGCGTCAATAATCGTGACAAGATCCCCTGCACTGACTCCATGATCCACTTGCAAGTCCGTGCCTTGAATAAAAATGGCATTATCTAAAGAGATTGAGGGAGAAAAATATTGAAACGACTGAACCGGAAATTGATCTAAGTAAAATTCAGGACCTTTGGAGAGCATTAATTTTAGAGCAATGTCGATTGCATTCCCCGTGATTCGAACGACCTGATCCACAGAGTTTTCAACATTGTGAAACATAGCCAAGGAATTATTTTGAGCCCTTGTGACTCCCGTTAGAGTATTCCCTGCTATTCCGGTGTATTGCATTAATTCATCACCGACTCGGACATAAGTTTGCAGGGTATTTTCTGGCAAAATAAATTCTGAAGCATCTAAAAGATCAATGGTGTTGTCTACAGACAGGCTCACTGTGCCAATAAATTGAGGGTCCGACGATTCGCCCGTAATTTTAACAGAAACAAGCTGAGAGGCTTCTGGATCGTTCTCAATAGCCTTCCTGATTTGCGCCGCCGTTGAGGCTCCGTCTTGTATTTGGACCTGTATATCAAAACCGCCGCCCGTAACAATAACATTCTCGCTGCCAGCAGTCCCTCCAGTGATGTAAGTCACGGTAATTAGGTTTACGACATCCTCACGGTTTATAAACTGTAGGTCTTGAAAGGTTGCAGACCTGAAATCTATTGGCTGTGCGGATTCAGAATTAATTCTTGGAAGGATAGATTGCCGTTTTTTATCATCCGTAGATGCTAGGTTTAAAAAGATAGTTGTGGGAGAGGATTCAACGTCTTGGATTACGCCGCGGAACACTACATTATAATCCTCGGGCCATGAGGTCTCTTTGATACCCAGAAAAATAGTCACTCGACGACCTATTACGTCTGACAAAACAAATCCTGGACTTACTAAATTTGAAATTTCTTGATTCACATCTAACAAAGCCAAGGACATCTGAGAGACCGATGAGCTTTGACCTCTTGATGGGTCTATCTTTTGGGCAATCCTTGTGGTGGTTCCCTGCGAAAAAGAAATATAGGCGGCTTGATCGTCTAGGATTCTAAATCCACCGATGAAAAATTCGTTTCCAATATCAAAATCAGGATCTCCAATGCGAAGAAACTTTTGAATCTCGACGTTCCCGAAAATAGTATCAAATCCATCTATCTTTGCGACTAGAACCGGTGTGACTTCTGTGCTTTTAATTGCCTGTCTTAAATTTTCTGTGAGATTGAGAGCCAAATTTGCCCCCTATTTAGACTGCTCTAGATAAAATTGCTCGGCCTTGTCATATTCTAAAACATCTGTTCCGAACCATTGGCAAGATTTTGTTGCATCTCGAATACAGGTCGTTGAATCCTTGACCCATTTTGTTTTTTCTTCCTTGGTCTTTTGGTTCACGCAAAACCAATACCAAATATCCAAAGACATTCTATTGCCCTTGTCGTCCACGTTTATAAGAACGCAAGAATATGCGTCTGGACGCTCGGTAGTCTTACAAGAAATCAAGAGGCTACTTAAAGCGATCGCGAAAAGCGTTTTTGATATCCTCACTTGTTTTTGCCTCCTGTATTTTCTCGGTATTTTCGGAAAGCTCTTGCTTCTTTTTTGCTAATTTTTGCTTCTCAATCGTTTTCACGACCTGCAAATAAATAGCCCACAACTGAGGAATCAATTTTAAGATTTCAATTATAGATTTTAGACTCAAGAGCCACCCCTATATTACTTTTTAATAGCTTGCAAAAGAGCTTGGATCTCAGGAACTAAAGCCGCAACGACTTCAAGAACCTCAGCTGCCGTAACTTCTTTTGTCTCTTCTTTTACTAGCTCGATGTCGGCATACGCCGCAACAAGCTTTGCCTTCAAAACTTCATCCCCAGTAATTTTGGCAACGATAGCGCCGATGTCAGCAGTCTCTACTCCGTCTTTAAAGTTCTCAGCCAATAAAGCAGAAATTGCGACTAGAGCAATTGCTAGTTCTTTTGTGTTCTTCATTTCTTATTCTCCTCATTTAGTTGTTTAACTTTTTCACATGATGCTTGTACTTTTTCGACCTTGCACTTAAACAATTCAGTCTTTTGAATGTTGTAAGTGACTAATGATCCCCAGATAATTCCTGCGATAATTGCTGTTGTCATTTTAGACTCCTATGCTGTGTAAAAGCTTCTCGAATGCCATCTCAAGGTTCCACCAGATGTAAAACCCTGTGCATATATATATTCTAAGTTAAAAAGGAGTATTGATTGAGTGAAAACTGTGGCGCTTGTACCTGTCTGCAAAGCGACATCACCGTTAATATTGCACAACCTTTGCAATGGAGCATTTGCAGCTAAAGTCACGTCTGCACCGTTGCCTCTAAAAAAAACAGGAAAAGCAACATTGGCTCCCAAGGTAGGTGAACCAAACGTAGCAGCTCCAAAAGTAAACAGCGTAAGATTGTTTCGATCTCTAAATTGAGTATCCAATCTATTGTTATTAACTGACTGCAATGATTCTAGCGTGAATATGGTGTAAGCGTGTTTTTCATCATCGGGGGCTCTGTAAATTAAAGATTGTGATGTGTTGTTAATTGATGTGACACCTTTACTTAGTGTGACCCTGTAGGTGCCTCTATCTGAATAAGTAGCCATTATTTAACTCCCTTTTCTAATTCTCTTAATCTTTGTTCAATCTCTCGAATCTTTTCTTTTGAGTGAGAGCTATCGACTAAAATCACTGCGACCTTTGTGTTTAGTTCTACAATGTTTTTATTCATGTCTGACAATAGCATAACTCCAAAACCCATGATTGGAACAAGCAAAACCTCAACGATTGTCCGAACTTTTAAAGTAAAATCTTCCAAGTGAACTCCGATTAAAACTTAACAATGACCGATATACTATCAGGATTGCCAGCTTCTTTCTGAATAAGATTAAATCTCATCAGTGTCCCCGCTGCAACTGCAAAAGGACTAGCCGATAGTACAGGCGCAACGGTATTTGGTACGATTTCACCTGCCCTTACTCCTACTTCATTGCCAGCAGCGGCAGATATTTGCGGCAATGTCGTGAAAATACTGGTCCAAGATCCAGCAGGAGGTTTAACTTGAACATCAATTTCAGTTTGACCAGATGTGCCAGCTATTTCACGAACTAAAGTCACGTTCGTAATTTGCCCAGCATCTAAAAATCTGTAAAGAGAGTCAGCAGCATTTGCCGGGACAACTATAGATCCATAATTTCCATTTAGTTTAAAAGTATGCTCACCAGCACCTCCGCCGCCACCACCAGACGGCAAACTTCCGACTGTAATATACTTTTTTGCAAAGGCATCATTTGAATCTTCTATAAGCAAAAGATCCGCACCTACGGCCGAAGCCTTAACTGCGAAGTTTTGAAAATCCGGGTCCCTTAAAAGTTGCGCATCGTCAGTTACATTTCCAAGCCCAACTTGCGTTTTTGTTACCGCATGAGGATTTGCTGTGTCTGCAATATGTAGGTCTATGTCATCATGGCTATTCACTCCAGTGTTTAAAATATTGGCATGATTAATTGAAGCTTCTGTAAAGTGTATAGAAGTATCAATTACGTGTGATTCTAATAATAAGCCGTTAGCCTGCACATCTTGACCAGCAACAAGCCCGTCCTCGATGTTCACACCTTCAATTTCAACGCCAGTTGTAGGACTTAGAGCTGTAATGGTGCCGACCTTGATACCAGAGTTGAAGGTTTTAATTCCATCAATAATTTGGTCAACTCCAGAAACAAGCACCTCATAAAGAAAACCGATTAGCCCAATCTCAAACTTTGATGCGAGAGAGTTTTTGAAAGCGATTAAGGCATTATCTGCGGTTCTTTCAATCTCAATCCCAGCACCCTCACTTGTTGCGTCTGTTCCGCCATTGTTTAATGTGATAGTAGGGTCTGTTATCTCAGTGATCGTTGAATTTATCGTGGTAGTTGTGCCCTGGACAGTAAGATTTCCCTCAATAATAACATCGTCTGAGAAGGTTTTATCCCCAGCGAAAGTTGAATTGTTGGATTCTATATCAGTTAGTCTAGTCGTGTTGCTGGCTATAATTGGTTCGGCTGTATCTAGTCTAGTTTCGTGGTCTGCGATTGAAATTTCAGCAGCATCAATTCTTAATTTTGCCGCATCGATCTCATCATTTAGGAATCTTGCAATATTGTCCAAGACCTCGACGCATTCTTTTATAGAATCGCCGTCCAAAATATACTCGTTTGAACTGTAAAGCTTAAAGTCCGGATCATTTTCTACGGTCCCAATATAAGAGGACAGGTCGTTTAGAAATTTTTGTAAGTCCGTGATGTTTCCTGAACCAATATTTAGAAGTGAAACTCTGCCAGTCGTGTCCGTATTGCCATTTCTTGCCATAAAAGCGGCATTGAAGCTGGTTTGGTTGGCTCTTTGTCCGTCTGTGACTCCGCTCATTGTAGAACCTTTCTGAAAATTAATGTTCCAGACTCATAAAAATCAGGAGTTTTCATATTCTTTAAAACAAATCTCGTCGCATTTCTGTCCTCACGAGATGATTCAAGGTAAACTTTGAAGAAAGTATTTGGCTGGGCGATGTCTGGCATAAATTCTAAAGTTCCCTTACTTAAAGCGTATGCAATGAATCTTAAAAAATCTGAAATACCAGTTGGATTTGAAAAGAATGGACTTAGCTTGAGGTCAATTTTGTCTGTGATGATTCGGATGTTCATTTGCATTCTTGACCCATCTCCGAAGCTGACTTGTTGGACCAGACCTGCAGGAGTAGAGTTCACTGTGGAATTTTCTTTCGTAATATTATGTTCATCCCTAATATAATCATTCACAACGTATTGAGTTACGTATTTGTCACCGCAGATTGCA
>JABXJQ010000034.1_pt1 | contig 16974 bp, 13 predicted proteins | sample 7436221 | NCBI WGS metagenome assembly JABXJQ01 (sample SAMN14395755, study PRJNA613071) | wetland metagenome | isolation source: water sample H0 from high-altitude wetland | place: Chile: Salar de Huasco, high-altitude wetland | collected 2015-11-10
ATGTGAAGAGGTTGGCTAATAATACCACTCATTCCAACTATTCCTAAAAAAGGGAGAACAAACCTACAGAGTGAAAGCAGATTCAATCTTCATGCAGGTAGCTTTGGTAGCAAAAGCAGAAGGAAGCAAAGGATACAAACAAAAAAATAGAGGAAGAGAGAAAAGCAAAGCTTGCAGGTAGCAGAACTAAGATCGAAACAAGAAGAATAAGAACCAAAGAAAGGAAAAAAACTGAGGATGAAAGAACATGAGAGAAGTAGAAGCAGGAAGAAGAATAAAGGCAAGGTGTAATGAAAAAGAAAATAATTCCAATACAGGTTTATGAGCCAGATGAGCCAGCAACTAAGGAAGAGAGTGAAAAAATGTAGGTTCCCTAACCAATGTTAAACAAAAGAACCATGTCTTGCTAGAGATCGATGAGTATGTGGAGCAACTAAGACAAGAGGCTACCAAAGAAAATTTGGAGCTGAACACACACAACATGCAGTACGTTGGTGGTCCGGTCAAGGTTAACACCATGTTGCACTTGCTTTAGAGCGAGTTGGATACATGTTCCAAGGCCATGTACCCAGATGCCATGGAGGCACAAGTATTCTTTCAGAAAGACACCATCATGCAGTACCAAGCTTGGCATCAATATGTGACCAAGATACATCAAGTGGAGGTTGTCGATTTGGCCTTTCCCCATGCTTCAAAATCATAGTGTTTTGTCTTGTCATGCTGTCTCTAGACTATTTTCTCTCACATGGATACATGTGGAAAATGTAATATTATTTGTGAATATGTTGTAAGTGAAATTCGAAGTGTCATTAGTGGGATGTGAAAGGTCATCATGTTATGTAATGAGTTATTTGTAAATAAGTTGAAGAGTCATGAGGAAAGGCAAAGAGTCACAAAGGGGAATTTCAAGGGTCACCCCATCCTTTGTTATAAATAGAACCTCATAACTCATAAAACAAGATTTTGGCTAAGATTACACTTAGAAAAGTATTGGGATTATTGTAACAAGCCTTGGCTTTTGTAGAGCGTAGAGCGAGTATACTTATTTGGAGGAGCAGGTGTTTTTTACTGTAATGTTCAACTATTCAGGCTAGTGGTCGTCAATGGTGTATGTATTGTTGGAACTTTCACTTATAATAATAATATCAGAGCCAACATGCTTTCATGCATATGTTGTTATTATAGTTGGACTATTCTGGTTTCTTTAGCAATGTATGTTATTTAACTTACACATTTTCTTATGAACTACTTTGTTTGAAATTGTATGAATCTTATTGGATGAGTGTTGTTGGATTAGCCCATCACTTTAATTTGTGGGCAATATTGCATTTTAGCTTGTGATTTCATTCCGCTCGTGTGTTCCTTTCAAGCTACGTACTATTATAGGCTTCTAAGGGGCATAATTTATTTTCCCTTTTCTGTGCTAGAACCTGCCATGCATCGTACTTGACTCTCTATAAGGTCACACACTTGCTCTCACCCAAAGTTAACTTACTTACCTCTACACGCTATTGCAGTCAAGGCATTGCACGACCTCCCACTACTGGGAATCCTACTCCAAATAGTTTGAGGTCTAGTTGGGACTTATTATTGGGGAGATCCCCTGAATATTGGAGATTCGAACACTATAAACAAGGTGATGAAGAATTTCTTATCACATAGTGATATTTTTCCTATTGCTTCAATTACACGATTGTTGGCCTATCGTGGGAGGTATTATATTCTAAACTAACACATAGGTTAAGACATATCACTTTTCCATTAGATTGTGCATCTTGACCTCATACTGAGATATTTAGCCATAGGGTCGACCCCACTATGTTGTGATTTTTCAACCTCTCTCACTTGCTGTTTCATAAAGTCATAACATAGTGGTAGATCCCTTCCTCCCATGGGATTCTTAGTTAGAACCTTGCTAGCATATGTTTCCCATGCTGTAAGTATTATGTGGGCTTGGGAGTCCTCTTTAGTCCTACCATGACTTTGTGTTGAAGCCTCATTCTTCTTCTTCTTCACTATTATTCTCGTTGTATACCCTAGACGCTCCCATGTGTTGAGTTGTAATGGTGCATTGCATATTGACCACTTGCAACCCTTTTTCCCTTAAGCCAAGCTCATTATAATCGTGTATAAGCCACTTTTGACCATGAATTTTCTACAAGTTCAAACCATGCATTCATTAGCCTTTGCGACTTGATCCCTTTTCCATGAAGGGAACATTCCTTGAGTGTTGATGAACAATATCTGCCACCTTGCATTGAGTATAGGAATGTTCTAGTCCTAGGAACTAGTGCACCTTCCCTTAACACTCTTTCATCCCATTGTAATATAGGCATATTTTTATTCTTTTTTAGGCTTTATAATTTGAAAAAGAGAAAATAAAATAAAATATTCCATAAAAGTAGAGGAAATACGATAATTTCTTCACCATTTGATGGTAGCAAGAGTCAATCACGTCTCCCTTAAATAAATAACTTAAAATGAGTCTTTCCTTCATCAGGATGGGACTTAATTTGACTTAGGGAAGCCATTACCTTGTTCTTAAGTAAGTCCTCCACTGGTTGGTTAACGCTTCCAATCATATGGAGAGTCTATTGATGTCTCCTACATCGCAAAATTATAAAAATTTATTTCATTCTTCCATAATGTCACATGAAGTCTTGCTTTTGTTTAAGGGAAGTAAACTTGTTGTCAGCCATTCTGTGGTGTCTCTTGACTCATTTATGTCAGCCATACTTGGTCTATCAAGTTATTCTTAGTATCACGTCAATGACATGGTCATTTAATTGTGATAGTTAAGAAGGTCCTCATTGACTTATTACTGTTGGGTCTGCTCTTATCGACTCCCACAAATTACTTTGAGAATAGACCTAGAGTTTCACCTTGCCCCTATTTACATCATTGATAGGTGACCTTCCGCTCAACATCTATCAACATTATGTGTCTTTGGCTGAGTGGTTTCCCTTGTGTTTGATGTCAACTTACATTATCACAAATTGGGATTTGTGCAGTACCTTGGTTTCCATTTGACCCTATTGGTCGATTCCTTGCCTCTGTGTCAACTTTCTTTACTGGTTGGTTTAGAGGACTTCTGTCATTTTCTAGATACATCTTGTTCATGCTAGAAATGTACTTCAAAATGGTTGCTTCATATTTCTTTTTTCAATTTCTTCCAAATTATTGGCCAGTGGGTTACACTCACACTAGTTGATGTGGGATGCCTTAATGCCTTCCTTCTAGCAGATCATTTCCCATTGAATCCAATTCATTTATCTAGGAATTAAGTATAGAGTCCTTTTTCAGTACCTTAGGGTTTGTCGTCATCCATGGAAGACTCCTTCACTATCGATAGTGAGAATACATCAATGTCTCCTGATTGGTATATTCATTCAAATGTTTGACTTCAACACATATATTCACACTTGTTATTTTGTACTGGGGTACCTTGAAACTCATTATCATTATTGGTGAGTTGTCTCGCGTTTGTTAACTATATACATTAATCATCAGTAATCAAATGATTTCTCTCATGGTCGACTTCAGCTCATTTATTCCCATGGTGTAGAAATGTACCATCTGTGATCGGTGAAGACTTCGGGTTGTGTCAACATTTTGCTTCACTTGACAACTGCTTCAATTTTATGTCAGTGACACCTCTAAGCTCTATATGTTGCAGTCTTTCAAAACAACATATTATATGTTGGCACTAGAGTTTATGTAGTACCAATATTCCACCTATATGACTTGGTACTTTCATAAGGATTAGTTATGCAACATCTTTGATTAGAAATTATTCTATGAGATATTGAGACATAGCTCCATCGTGTTCTTTCACGGCTATGATTTAAAGATTCACTATGTATTGTTAATCTCATTCTATACACTTATGTCTACAATTTGGATCCACATTATACTTGATCAGCGAACATGATTTACTACTTCTGAGCATAGTTATGCCTGCCTCAGACATGAGTTTTCTTTTTGACTCCTTCCACGGGTATTCGATGGGCTGGAATCTAGTGATCTCCTCCTGGGTTTTCATATGAATCCTCTCTCTATAATTAACATATTTCGTCCATAATGTTCCCCTCTGACCTCATATATTAGGGGGAATTTGTTATAGCATCACTCAACACTCCTGTAGATCCAATACACAAACACATACATATGCGGGTCCCATAACACTATACTCGCATAAACATTTTTAAATATGAAACAATTAAATAAAATGTTATTTTTTGGGCAAGGTTTATGGGTTTTAAAAAAATCCCACCTACAAGAGACCGTGGCCTAAGTGAAATAACTAATTTTATGTGATATATATACACCCCTTGGGTAGGCCTAATTAACATAAGAAGAAGGATATTGACATTATACTCGATTTATCCCAGATCAAGTCTGCATTTCCCGTGCCTCCTGCACTCCTGGTCTTTATGAAACCTTGATTTCCTTTGTAAAGATGCTCAACATCCTCATCTAGCATATTCTTGCACTTATTAGAGAGGTTTCCTTTGTGGCTCAGCTTGGACAGATATGGAGGAAGGATCCATCGGTCCCTTTGGATTGAATCAGGTTGTATTTATTCGGTACTTACTGTTGTTAATAAATAAAGAGGCTCATGTCTTGTTCCTGATATATGATGTCATCTTATGAATGATAGTCTGAATGTTTATGTATGATGATCTAACATATTCTTATATATTCATGTTGAATTATCTATTGTATGTATGCTTGAACCTATGATTGATTTGTAGTCTTGCACATCTTGTAGGAAGCAAATGGTTTGGACCCTAAACAAACATCTTCAAATGTAGGACCATCATGTATGTCTCCAAATCCAAATTTGATAATTCAAATGTTTGGCATGCTTGATTAAGTGTTCTTTGTTGATTATCTTATCTTGCTTTGTTGAGGATTTCAACCCTTGCCTTAGGGAACTTTTCCTGCCAACAATAGCCAAGAGGGATTGGAGGTTGAGCACAAAGGGAGATTTTATGGACTATCATAGCCCGCAGGCCACATACTTTACTACTTTGTACCTACAGTCATATTTCCAGATAGAGAAGGATAGCAAAGCGACCTCACCTTCCAGCTAGGTTTTCTCCCGAAAGGTTCTCCCAAAGCATATTTTGTGTCTTATGTGTGTGTGTGAGCTTATTTTGTCATTCTCTATTTTTCTACATAATTTCCATTCACAGGCATGCACTAATTATAGTAAAATTTACAAATATAGAAATTAAATAAAACTTTGATAGTGTAGTACTTCAAATTTTTAATATAATATTGTCAGATTTGTTGTGACGAACTATCTAGTAGAATATCTATGACAATTTATAGTTCATATAGATATACTTCAGTAAGAAAATCAAAATTGATAGAAAATCTAATTTTTCAACGTTTATTTATCTTTAGCTTTGCATCCTTATTTACCCATCCTAGTGGATATGGGTTCTGATGATCACGAACTTCCAAGCCAAACTTCTTGACTAGCTCTGCTACAATGAGATTTTCCTTTGATCCTAAGTTAAATAGAGCATCAATATTTTCCTTCTTGACCTATATATTTATATGAAAGAGTTTGGTCATTTCTTTTTCTTCCTCCTGCTAAAGGATACTTAGATTCACCTCCTTCTACACTGATGTACAAAAGATCTTCTCATCCACATCTGAGCTTCTTTCAACTTGGTTGCTTGAATCTGTGGCCATGAGATTCTTCTTCTTACTACATTTCTTCTTGTTCTTCGGCTTTAGCTCTGATGAAACTTCAAACAATTTTCCTCTGTAATTCCATTAATGTTACAGTGGTTGTTAGGATCATTGCACTGGTGTGTTGTGGCTGTCATATTTTTATATTTTACCCATTTTTGCTTCTTCTTCATCTCCTTAGAGGCTTCTTATTTCTCCTTTTTCTTCAATCCACTTGATTATGCTCATTTTAGGCCTATTTTCTCTAGGTATTGTGCATGTACACAAGCCTCTCCCACTAATTTTGGCTTGAAGAACATCACTTTCTCATGTAGATTGTGGTGCAGAGCTCCAAAGACTTGAGGAGTACATCTGGGTTCTTTAGGGAGATACCCAACATTATAGCCATCTTTTTTAATTCCATGGTGATACAACTCTATTTGGGCACATCACTCCCATCATTCAAGTCAGTACTTTTAAGGCTCATCAAACCCTAATTCTGTTGGTACATGCCCTAGACAAGTCATCACATTGAATGCCATCATTCCTGAGAGTTTCTTTGCCTGAAGATATCCTAAAATGACTCATTGAGGGACTAGCACAGCCTTGGTCAGGGGTAAGTGCGTTGCAGAGCACTTAGGCCCATTGAAGCCTACTCTACAGAGCAATTAGGCCCACTTTGACCTATGCTGGGCGAGATTGAGAGAAATATTCATAGGGTTTTGGGAATATTCTTTCATTCTAGATCATTCTATAATATTCCCACCTCTTATCCTCTCCTATGAGCTCAAAATTGGATAGGGAATGAATCAAATGACCTCCTATCCTCTCATCCCTTCCTCCATGGAGACTAACTCCCAAATTAGAAAGCCATTCGATGCCAAATTTATGACAAAACCACCTCCACTTCCCTATAAATTGAGCACACATCATAGTGATCAGGGGCTAGACATTGAGAATTTGTAAGGAGATACTATTGGTGTGAGGTTTGAGATTGTAAGCAAGTATTGTTATGCTTCCGGAGTGTTGTGCTTTTTGTGTGAAGAAGGATGGAACTCAAGCTGGATGAGTGACATGGGATCAGACTTCTTGGTTGTAACTCTTCCTTCTACTTAATAAATTTGTTTACACCTTTTCCCATATTCTTGTCTTTATGTATGATGATTATATGTGTAAATGCTTTCGATTCCATTTTCTTATAGTAGATAGATCTCTTGCTTTGAATGGTTTTTGTCCTCTGTTAATGATTGCAGGTACTTATCGAGCAGATTCAGTTCGAGAAGGAGCATTGAGAGATATTCAAAGGAGACAAAGGGAAGAGAAATATAACAAGTAGGTCCCTTGTATTATTTATCTTCTATAGAAAAGGGTTACACTCTTTAAATCTGTTGTTCTAGGTGTAGCTACCCACCTAGGGAAATTGTATTTATCTATATATGGAAAATTCCACATAACAAATTGGCAACTCCACTAGGGATCGACCATCATTTTGGGTAGTCTACCTTCATCATAGTACACCCTAATAGACTTTACTTGCTTTCATTGATCTTATTTCAGTCTTTTTGAAGTGTTTTTGGTCACAAAATTGTGGTTAGATGTCTTTTGATTGGCTTGTCTCGCACCAGCACGGGCTTGGTCAAGGGATAGTGATTTGCATAGCACCCTTGGCTTAGAGACAATGCTCTATAGCACATTTACTCCCACTTTGACTTGATCTAATCCTCCTTAAGCTTAAAAACCCATCTTTGTCTTGGATTTTTCCAATTTTACTTATGAAGTTGTTTGTTTAAAGATCAATGTTTCTATGGTTCTAAAATCAACTTGTATCTCTTCTCCTAACCCTAATTTGACCTTGATTGTTTACTTTTTCTTAAGAGTTTTTTTATCATTGTTAATTCATTGTCAAAGTTAGTTTAAATCAATTAGTATTTTTTGAAAATGAAGTGTCGTAAAGTCTTCATTTCTTTGAAAAAGAAACTGTCATAAAGTATTCATTTCTTGTGAAAAGTATTGATTGATTATTTGTGCATCTAGGTCCTTTTTGTTCATATAAACACTAAAGGGACTAAAAAGAAAAGCTTTCAATTTGCATATTGTAGTCTGTGAATGCTTGATAAAAATAGCTAGGGAAATTTCATTAGGTGTGCTCTTTGCTCTTTGTCAAAGATCTGATTGCTCTATCTCTTACTAGCTACAATTTTCATTGTTAATTGAGTGGAAGAATGTTTCTCATGTTAGTTGCATTCTAGGAATTGCAAACATAAATCACGTGGTGAATGTTGAAAGGAAAATTCTTAAGAAGATCAACTTAAAATTTATCTCAATTAACCTAATGGAGCATTGTAACGTAAAGCAAAACATTTAGAGGTTCTAGGCTAGAGATGTGTTCGGGAATCGTAAAACATAGCTGATGTCACTAACTTGTCTGCGATACATTCCAAGTGTGATACTTTAATCCATGTACATGATTATATTGTAGACCGTCCACATACTTTCAGGTATATAGGGCGGTGTTACAGTACGTAAAGTATAAGGGAATTCTCTCATTGTACGGTTTCACATTAGACATTGCTAACACGAATTGGGCCTCCACGTACTTTCAGGTGTATATGGGAGGACTACATTAGGTTTCTATCCATCCTTAGGTAATCGAGTCGGTCACCTTGTACACTGTGATACACTGAACATAGCATTCGGGGAAATTGCCTAGCTGTACTTCTCGGTTCGATGGAAGGTATTCTACAGTTCACAGCTGCTTGGTAATCCTTTTGCCTAGATTATCCCTATTTTGTTTTGTTATGTTATTTTGATTAAAATAAATTAATTGAACACGGATAAAATCCTCCACGTCACTCCTTAGTTTATCTTAGGTTGAGACACATGGCAACAACTCCAGAGTCCACCGATCAAGAAATTCCTTTTGATGGGAATCCTAGTCCTTTTCCTCCTTTCAGAAATATTGGTGCTCCTTATATGGCTACATTGTCCCTTCCGGGATTTACCATTGGCTTGCTAGTATGTTTGTTTTCAACCTCCTTGGTTCAAAATGTCGTGATTTCTCCGTAATCGAGTACTCCTCCAACTGGAAAAAATCAACCTCTAGTTGATCCTAAAGTTGACCCTTTGCAATCTTCCTCAGTTTTTTCTTCCTCCCCTTCTTCCTCTTCGCCTGGTGAAAGGATTGACACTAGTAACTAGGTGGATAAGAAGAAGAAGAAAGGGAAGAAGAAGAAGAAAATTCATTTGGGGGGCAACCAAGCAACCATTTCTTTGAATGCAACTTCTGATGAGAAACCATCCGATAAGCCTCACAAATTTCGATATCCATGAAAACTTTGTATGGGAGACCATCTTCTTCGAAATTTTCCTAATATTTCTCTGATATTAGAAGAATGGTCTTCTCATTCACATCATCCTGTGTCATCAACTTCTGGAGATCATGCTCATAATACATCATCAACTAGTGGAAATAATGTTCATGGAAAGAAGGGTAAAGTTAAGTTTCTCTATAGCTTATGTGAAGGGAATCACCCCATTCACCTTTGTCCCTATCTGGATGAAGGCCAAAAAGTTTTGGATAATCGTCTTGCTTCCCCACAGTGACTTCCATCTGGTTACATGAGACTCTCCCTTAATCCTTCACTAGCTGATAAAGTGACTAACCTAAATCAACCGTTGGTCAAACCCACTCTCTCTGAATGTGAATCCCATGAGTCTATACCTGACCAATCACATGTCGAGGAAACAATTGACCCAATTTCACCTTCAGTTAATCGTACCTTTCCCGTAGAGAGTGAGTATGATACCACTAAGGTTCTTTTCGTTTCTTTAGATTCCAATGAGCTTGGAGGCAACCCTCCTATTCCATCAAGATAGGAGGAAAATCCTCCGATTCTAGTAACTCAATGGGGTAATTCTCCTGTTCTTACAATACCCCCTCCAAGTAGTCTAGTCACTTCCTTTGATTGGAATCGACTAGCAAGATGTCGTCTTCCTTCTTATGTGCCTTTCCAGACTATAGTACAGGTATGTAATATGATTATACCTAGAACTATTATAGTTGAAGGTGCATCAATGAGTATCCTTTCCTCAACTGCTTGCCAAGCGCTCGGTTCACCACCACTTGTGCCTATTACCCAGAATATATTGGATTTTAACAGAGGAACCAATCAACCATTAGGGATCCTTCCTCAGTTGCCTATTACTTTGGGAGGAAAAATTGTTTATCTCATTGTGATGGTAGTCCCAGGCCCTTTATATTACAATTTACTTCTTGGGCGTGACTATGTTTATGACATGGGAGCTATTGTTTCAACACTCTTTTGAGTGATGTGTTTCCCGCATGAAGGCAAAATTGTCACCATTGACCAGCTTTCATTTCCTGGCCCAAATATGACTTCCAGTCAACCATCTTCCCTAAATGGTCCTTTTGTCCCAATGGTATCTTCCTGGCCACAGGTCAATTATGTGGCAACCCGTTCCATGCCTACATCAACTGACGATCAATTCCGTGATGTTGTACATTATGTAATTGGGGCATTGGAACCAGATCTCTCCAATGATCCCTTCCAGAGCATTATTCTCCCATCTAATGAGAACCTCTTGGAAGTCATGACCTCTTATAAGTCGTGATCAAGGAATATGAGGATAGTTCCTAGCCTTGTGTCAACGTCATTAAAAAATGAAACAAAGGGCATGAGCATAGTTCCTTGTCTTGTTACAAGCTCATTAAAAAATGAAACAAGGAATATGAGGACAGTTTTTGGTCTTGTGTCAACCTCGTTAAAAAGTGAAACAAGGAATATGAGCATAGTTCCTTGTCTTATGTCAAGCTCATTAAAAATTGAAACAAGGAATATGAGGATAGTTCTTGGTCTTGTGTAAATCTCGTTACAAAATGAAATAAGGAATATGAGCATAGTTCCTTGTCTTGTGTGAAGCTTGTTAAAAAATGAAACAAGGAATCTGAGCATAGTTCTTTGTCTTGTGTCAAGCTCGTTAAAAGATGAAACAAGGAATATGAGGATAGTTATTTTACTGTGTCAACCTCATAAAAAGATGAAAGAGGTCCCAGAGCATAGTTCCTTGTCTTATGTCAAGCTCGTTAAAAAATGAAACAAGGAATCTGAGCAGAGTTCCTTGTCTTGTGACAAACTCGTTAAAAACTGAAAGAAGGTCCCTTGGAGAAAAGTTCCAATTCGACTTTGATTAGATCTCATAAAATCCTAGTCGAGTCTTTCACTTGATCTCGTAAATGAACCTTCATTCCATCCACCTAATGGCCATGAGTAATCTACTTAGGTGAATGTAATGAATCTTGGGGGGCATGTACCTAGAATCAAGTCATCATGCTGGGTGCATCTAAACCAATCTCAAGCATATTTTTTCATTTCAAGCTTGTGTAAACATGAAACTGAATCCAAGCATATTTTTTCGTTTCAAGATTGTGTAAACATGAAATTAAATCCAAGCATAGTTCCCTGTGGTTCAAGCTTGTGTAAAAGTGAACCCATCTCCATTTTAATCCTCATGATTCCCATTCTATCAGCCTCTTCTGTCAGATGAACCTTGGTTTTTCTCCTTCCATCGTCACTATCTACTTGGCCAATCATATGCTTTCACTTGGTTGTTTTACCCTTTTTTAGGAATAGTTGGAATGAGTGGTATTATTAGCCAACCTCTTCACATAAATAAACATTTTTTGAGAAGTTCCAACATCACTGGAACTAGTTGCTATCCTAGACACCACTCCTTCCTCAAAACAGAGTCCTCTTTAAGCTCTTTTCAGACTCTTGAAACATGAAAAGATTATCGGGAGCTTGTCCTTTTTAGCTCGTAAACAGATTGGAAATGACATGTACTGAGCATAAGTTTAACCCTTTTCTGGATTGAGATAGATTACTTACAAAAAAGGAATACGTTGATCAAACATGGTCAATAGGTTCTCTCTCATATTATTTTACAAATCTACAAAAAATAACTTGTGGAGTTTTCTTTTTGTCCCTTTTCAAACTATCTAAACATGAAAAGGACTGAGTTATCATTGTCGTTAAACTCATTAAAACATCAAATAATGACAAACGTGTCCATCATGACAAGACCGAGTTTCACATTCGCTAGACTCATTAAAACATCACATAACGATGGATTCACCCAAAGGGTTGAATTATACAATAAGCATATGTTATCCTCCCCAAGCTTGATAGAAAATAAAGAGGCACTGGTCAATAATGACTGGGGAAAATGGGAAAAGGGGTAAACCGCTTTATGGCAGTAGGTCACTCTTGAACATGACACTTTCACTTCATCACTGTGACTACTTCGGTTGGGTTATCTGCATGATGGTTATCATAGCTATGGTCTATCATACCATCCATTTACTTTGATTTTGGATCAGTGTTGCCAATTCATTCAGTTTCATCGACATGTTCAAGAGAAGTCACTCAGTTAAAATTCAACCTTTGCAATACTCATAAACCTTCATTTTCATGACTTCCATTCCTGAACCTTGTGTCGTCAGTCACATTCCGTCTCCAAAAATCATTATGCTTGTTTCGTGTCGTTGATGTGGGATAGATTAAGGCACTCCTGTGATGAGTCACTTCTTGTCGACTTCAGCGCATTATCCAATAAGTTGACTTAGAAACACCCTTTTAGTACCTTGGGACTTGCATACATCAATGGCAAGTTTCTTGCTTCTGACGATAGGTTCACATCACTGACCTTCGATCGAAAGACTTTGTATGGTGTTCGACACAAAAACATCCATTCACACCATGCAAAATGTACTACACTACCTTGAGAATCATTATCATTAATGGTGATCTCTCGCGTTTGTTAATGGCTTACATCATTAGATAGTAATCATATGGTTTCCCATGTTCAACTTTAGATCACATATTCACATGGTTAGACTTTCACTTGAGTGAATGAGATAGAAGAGCCCGAATCTATTTTCATCCATCCGGGATGTGATTTCAGGAATGTACCAAATCATCCATACGATGGATTTACACTGATGGTCATCCCACCATGGGTCTATATCTATAGACGACTATCTATGTACATGTAATGAAAAGTTTATATCTTGAGGATGGATATAAATTCCCTCAACAATTCATGAAAAATCCAAAATATCATGATATTATGTATTGTAATTGATGCAGGTTACCATCCGCTTCAGAACCCCCTCATCATATCGTAAAGCATATCACTAGACATTATCATTTTTGACTTCATGCTTTAGGGGGAAACTGTTACAGGTCTATTTGACACATCACTCCCATCATTCAGATCAATACTTTTCAGGCTCATCGACCCCTAATTCTGTTGCTACATGCCCTAGATGAGTCATGACAGTGAGTGCCATCATTCCTAAGAGTTTCCTGGCCTGAAGATATCCTAAAATGACTCCTTGAGGGACCAACACATCCTTGGTAAGGGGTAAGTGTACTCCAAAGAACTTAGGCCCATTCAAGCCCGCTCTACAGAGCACCTAGGCCTACTTTGACCTACGCTGGGCGAGATTGAGCGAAATCTTCATAGGGTTCAGGGAATATTCTCTAGATCATTCTAGAAGATTCTGACCTCTTATCCTCTTCTATGAGATTGAAATTGGATAGGGAATGAATCAAATAACCTCCTATCCTCTCATCCCTTCCTCCATTGAAACTAAATCCCAAATTGGAAATCCATTCAATGCCTAATTTATGACAAAACCACCTCCATTTCCCTATAAATTGAGCACTCATCATAGTGATCAGGGGCTGGACTTTGAGAATTTGTAAGGAGATATTGTTGGTGTGAGGTTTGAGATTGTAAGTAAGTATTTTTATGCTACCCGAGTGTTGTGCTTTGGCTGTGATGAAGGATGGAACTCAAGTTGGATAAGTGACATGGGATCAGACTTCTTCGTTGTAACTCTTCCTTCTACTTAATAAAGTTGTTTACACCTTTTCCCATATTCTTGTCTTTATCTATGATGATTATATGTGTAAATTGTTTCGATTCCATTTTCTTATAGTAGATAGATCTCTTGTTTTGTTTGGTTTTCGTCCTCTATTTATGATTGTAGGTACTTATCGAGCAGATTCAGTTCGAGAAGGAGCAATGGGATCTATTCAAAGGAGAAAAAGGGAAGTGAAAGATAACAAGTGGGTCCCTTGTCTTATTTATCTTCTATAGAAAAAGGTTAAACTCTTTAAATCTGTTGTTCTAGGTGTAGCTACCCACCTAGGGAAATTTTATTTATCTATAGATGCAAAATTCCACATAACACATGGTGTACTCTTGCATGCATTTGCCTGACTTTTGCTTGAAGTAAAGCCATGAGATCCACTAATCCTCCAAGCAACCAATGGGATAAAACTATGACTTAATGAGGGTTTTTAAATCATCCCACTTAGTCGCTAGAGGTTCTCCACTAACCTCAGGGTTTCCATTTGTATCTCCCACCAATTTAGTGCATGACCCTCCAATTTTAGCTACACGAATGAGATCTTATGTCCTTCCTCAATCTGATGGACGCTAAAATAAAATTCCATTTGTTGCAACCAGTGATTAAACTTCAAAGCATCAATTTCACCATGGTATAACTTTAGAATGATTTTTTCTTCTATTTTAAATAGAGATTGATTCACATGACTCAAAATGGGTTGATCTTTTTTAGGTTCTTTCTTCGAATGGTTCTTTTTTTCTCCCCAATATTTTGATCCCTGTTCTGATTTATCCACTGCATTCGAACCCCCATATTCTTCAAATATCCCCATCCTATTATTGAAGGCATCCATGAGGATGTTTATATTACGGTTGATATCTGCAAATTGTTGTTCCAACCACATAAACCTCACCTCTACAACATGACAAGGCTTGTTTACAATTTCATCGGCCATGATTAAGGTTTTACGATTTTCGGCCCCGCTGATCTAGATCCATACAATCTTCATGAAATACCTAAATAAATCTGCTTTGATACCAAGTGATTTGTAAAATTTCATGGATATTCCATCAGATATTTTGTCACAACAATTATGATAATATTAGATTAAAATTTTGAGATTCTACACTATTACAATTTTATTAAACTTTAAGATCTGTAGATTTAACTATAATTAGTGCATGCATGTGAATGGAAATTATGTAAAAAAATAGAGAATGGAAAAATAATCTCAGACACACATAAGAAAAAAAATATGCTTTGGGAAACCCTTTCAGGGGAAAACTCAGCTGGAAGTTGAGGTCGCTTTGCTCTTTTTCTCTGTCTAGAAAATAAGGCCGCAAGCACAAAGAAGTAATTTTTGTCACCTGTGGGATTCTATAGTGCACATATAGTATCTATGTGCTCTACCTCCTATCTGTCTAGGCTATCTCTGCTCAAATATGAAACAAAATTCTCTCGAAATAATGGAATGCCTCTTCCTCCTAGTGGCCCGGTTATAACACAACTCGATAGCCTACTAGTGGTTAAGTTTGACTACATCAACTCTTAAATAGAGTTATAATATAGAATCTTCTAGATAATTTTACATTGAAAAAACATGGCTAGCCCCTATTCCATCAATAATGGGGGTTTACATGAAATCCTCCCAAATTATAAGTGTTTAAGTAGGAAGGCCAACTTCTGAGTGGCATAAATTTTTCATATGAACTCTGATTGACGTGCTGCTTACACCATTGGAAATATATCTGTGTGTAGAAAAAAATGGAAAGGTGCAATCCAAAAGTAGATTTTTTTTACCCCCCAAAAATGTCATTTGATGCCTCAAAACGCTCCCAGAAGGTTTTAGACCCCATTTTTCCAAATTGAGTCCTGCCGGTAAAAACACTCTCGTGAGCTGATTCCTACACTTTTTCCACTATGAATGCATTGAAATGGATGAAAAAAAATATAATGATCCAATCCCTATCAAATTGACTGCACACATATTTGAATAGGACAAAGTGAAGACATCCTAAAATCCTTGAAATAAGGCTTTGTAGGAGGAAACCTCTTTACTAGAACAGTTTTCCCCACACAATTTTTTCTTGTTTACTACATTTAATAGAAATATTCACTTTAAAGGTAGATGAAATTTTGATCCTATTCCTTCTTTGAAAACATCCAAAGTGCGAATGAGATTAATGAGCCAATCGATTTGACCATGGATACAATATTTTTATTCAACAACATATTAGTCAACTGGGCATTGTTGTTGCGGTAAGAAATAGGACAGATTATGCAAATCATCCCAAGGGTAATCTATGGATTGAATAACTCAATTATGTTTTCATTTGAATGAAATACTGACATATGAGAACCTATAGTGCTGATGGAGACTAAATTAGATGAGGAAGTGGATCCTAAATCAACACCATAGGAACAAGAAGTATGGTTCACATATCAAACACCTACTAAAGTAGACTAAAAGCTAATGGGAGAAGGATCCCGTATTGTTGAGACCAAACTGACAAAAGACATGTATGGAAAGTTATATTTTATGTTCCTAAAGAAATAATTATTCCTCGACGAAGTTTATCCCATGATGTAGTTGTTCCTAAATGATGTACATGATTTTCTCCTCCATAAGTACAATAAGAGGACTAATCTCAATGACATGTTGGCATATCTCCTAGATTAACCTCTCATGATGACTAGTGAGGTCCTTAACTACTACAATGGATGTTATGCTATGAGAAAAATTAAACTCTCTTATGATAACAAGGGTTTCGTGAAACCGATATATTTTGGATAATAGTAAGAATCATTTTGATATATTTCACGCAAAGAACAAAGTTGATTTGTGCATAAGGACTTAATCCATTTAAATGGTTTATGATGAGTGATTTGAACCACCAATATGGGAGGATTAGTATTGACTTAAGCATGGGGAGATAAGGATAATTACTAATAGCATGATTAGGGATATTACGTAAAGAACATGGAGGTGGGGCTTTTGGTGTATCGTTCTAAGTGCCCACAACTTGGTATATCTTATCAGTACCCCATTTCTTCCTGTCTTTGCCCCACTTTTTAACTATTTTTCTAGTAGGGGTAGGATGAAAATATGGCTGCATATAAACTGAAGAATCTATAGGGGTAGTAGTGATGTGCCTAACAAGTGCCAAATCTAAGGATTTTAGGCACAAGATAAGGTAGGGATGAGAGAATATAAGTACCAAATTGATCCAGATGGATATTGGTGGCCACCCGCTAATTCCACATGGATCCCCTCTAGTGCTTCTTTCAGTTCTTTCAATTTCCTTAATTATAGCACAGTTTACTATTTTTAGCAGTTTTTTGGGTCCTAAACT
>JABXJQ010000038.1_pt1 | contig 16314 bp, 16 predicted proteins | sample 7436221 | NCBI WGS metagenome assembly JABXJQ01 (sample SAMN14395755, study PRJNA613071) | wetland metagenome | isolation source: water sample H0 from high-altitude wetland | place: Chile: Salar de Huasco, high-altitude wetland | collected 2015-11-10
GTGAAGGTATTGGAGGCCATAATAGAGGGTTTGTCTTGCAAGCCCTAGAGAGAAGCGACCTGCAAGAAGGTAGGGATAGAAGGAATCAAATGACATCACAACCATCTCAAGGTGCAGAAACTTGGTTCCAGTATCACCCCATACCTCTTTGGGTGAGATTTCAGTCTGCGCTCTGCGGGATGATACTGAAAGGGCTAGTAGTGTAGGGATTTGTTTGGCTGTTAATGCTGAACCTGGGTCAGGCCCCCTCAAGCCAACAATGTCAAACAAGTTATATTTGATCTTTGAAAATACATGAGGCAAGTGGACCTTTATGTGCAAAGTTTAATTTATTTAATAAGTTGTTGTGTTGCATATTTTTTACTGCATGTGTTTTCCTTGTCATCATGTACTATATTATACTTTTTTTGTTGAAACTTGTGATTTTGCTTGATTCATATATATGTAGATGGCTTTCATCTAAATTAATCGATAAAGAAGATATAAAGTATTAGAGAAAACAAATTCCTCATCTAATGTGTAAAATGCAAAAGTATCTACCTCTTACATTTTTCAATGCACAAGAACACTACTTCATACACCAAGTCACAGAGATTGAAAAATGTGGACCTATACACATAATATCAATGTGGATGGTTGAAAGGCACTTGAAATCAATGAAGGCTTTGGTCAAACAAAGAGAACATATTGGGGGGCCTATGGCAGTTGGATATATTGTATATCAAACCATGGTTTATATTCGTCAATATAGTGATCAAATAGGAAAAATTATTAATGTATTGGATCACATTTGGAATGTCAACTCCATGGAAAATTTTGAAGGGGAGAACCTATTATAGAAAGGTAGAATGAGAAAAGTAAGATGTAAATAGAAAGTGGAGATTTATAGCACATTTGACTTTTTTGTTTCTAAGTATATCATACTTATTTAATTTTTAGTCTTCCTACATAATCCATTATTATGAAGGTATAACATGGTAACTAATTTTATATGTGTGTGTGTGTGTGAATTGTTTATTTTAATACAACCAGTCAAGAGTGGTATGCAATACATTTATGCATTGTGAAAAATAATGACTGGATGAAGATTTGGATTGAACCATGAAAACAAGCTAATAATGGTAAGTTATCATGGTATGGTGTGTCTACATTGGTCAGAGAAGCTCAATGTAGTGGAGATAACAATCTTACACACAAGGAAATTGATTTAGCGTATGGTTTAAAAGATTATTGGCCAAGCATATTCACCCACACTACTTAGTATTTTTACAATTATATTGATGCATATGGCTTGTGTTTTCTTAATTTTCAAATTTTGCAAGTATAAATATGCATTCTTATCGATTGACATGAATGTTTTATGCATTTGATGTATTGAAGTCAAAACACCACAAGAAAATGTGGTGCAATGGCCAAAATTTTCGCATGAAAAGGTTGGATGCAAATGTGAAAACTTATGATAGTGGGATAACTACAGTATTTCAAGTTATAAATGCTTCCTCTAGAGGTGACAGACATCCAGAACTCTCTGACTTGATACTATGGGTATTTACATGATATACTTGAGTGTGACTTTGAATCCTTCAAAATAGTTGTGTTCAATTCCAAAAGGTTTAGGCTACAAATCCATGAACTTGACCTTGATAGAATTGTTATTGAGAATGCTAATTGATTTACCATGGTTCATACAAGGAATCTTGAGCTAGGATCAGAGCGATATGTTCTTCCGAGCCAATATGAATAGGTATTTTATGTCGACCATCATGGTAAAGTGGGTTGGCCATATGTTGTTAGATATGATCCCATAGGAAGGACCATAAAGTATAATGTAGTGGAAGGAGATGAAATTGAATAAGAAGATGATGCAGAGGAGGAGGGGTTTCATGCAGTCCCAGAAAAATATGTCAAAGAAGTTCAAGGAATATATGTTAATCGATAAAATTTTGATTTGGATGAACTATATGATATTGGTGTCATGTCAGACAAAGAAACTGAAGAAGTTGAAGCAAATGTAGAAAAGCAAGTTCTAGATGATGATCTAGACAATGATGATGATGTTGATATGGTGAATCATTTATACATGATTTTGAACTGGATGATACAGATTGTGAGTTGGATGAGGAGGAATATTAATGGTATCAAAATGTTTAAAAGTACGAGGTATGTATTTATATGGTTTTAGTTGGTTTTTCTCTTTTTTTCACCTTAAATTTTATTTTCCTAGTTTTTATGTTTGAACGTTACTACGTTACTTTCAAATATATTATAATAGATATATTGGGTATCGGGAAATTGAGAGTGATATGTGGGTGGGGCGGGGGGGGTTGGAGGAGCCATATGAACTTCCACCTTCATGTGGTTGGCCTTGTAAAGCAGAGAATATATTATTCTTGAAACAAAGAGAAGCTCATTTATGTTTATACCATCATTTTCACTTTTTACTTTGGTTCGTTAAGAAGACATATTAGGAAAATGATTTGTGTTCATTGATTTCCATAGTAGTGTGAATGCCCATCCCTTTGGCATGCCCGCATGAAGGCAGGGTATGTGGGCACACATGGGGGCATCATCCGCTGGGCACACTGGAGTGCTTACCTAATAGGGGTGCCCATGCGACGAGTTGGTGGGTCAGCCCGACTTGGCAAGGGATGCCCACACAACAGAAGTAATGTCGGCCCATGAAACCCATGAATAGAGTTCACACAAGAGGGTCTCATAATGAATTTTTGAAAAATGACTAAATTAATGTTTGGATGTTAAACATCAGTTTATAATTGACTGACCATGCAACATGAAAATGACAAATGATAATATTTTCTTGTCATTGTTGTGCCAATGATTTGTGTTCACTGATTTGCATACCAGGGAAAATGTTCACACCCTGACTGAACTCACACAAAAGTGGGATATGTAGGTGTCCATTTAGGTGGCATTGTATGTTGGAAATGCCAGGGCATCTATGTGATGAGGCTAGGTATTGCAGCAAGAATGTTGCAACTCCCATAGCTACCAGCTTTACTTATCAACCTAGGGTTCGTACAAACTTAGAGGTGATTGTGTTATATACACAAGTAGAAGTGAAGGTACTACCTATTGTCACTACTCATCTAGCAAGAGACCCCAGGGGTTCCAAGACAGACTTATATAGGGTCAGAAGAAGCTTGATTTTGAAGGAAGGAGAGAAAACCTATTCTAGGGGAGTGCTATTCTACTGCAGAAATGAAGAAAGCAATCATGTAATGCTAAACTCACACCAAACCCTAGCTAAATAATTAAACAACTATGCTAAGAAAAATTACTACATCAATCACTAATCTAATGCTAATTATCTAAGTTTCAAAAGTAAGAGCATCAAAACTAGGCTAAGGGGTAAACAATGGAAACCAAGTTGAGTCTGTGTCTAAGCAGAAGAAGTAGTCGGAGGTCAAATTGGTGAAAAGAGGACGTGAGGGAGCAATGATGCCTAAGGACCATTGGATTAGGTGAGTGAAAGGAAAATGAATGGTTGAGATCGGATCGTAGGAGGGTACGTAGGTAGATATGTGAACAGGGTTAATTAACAGGATGAATGGATGTGATTATATCATGTGGGTGGAGTCAGGAGATGGACACACAGGATTAAACAGAATATGGATGGCAGAGATTAGATCAAAGGAAAAAGAAATGTGCGGAAATGGTATTGGGTGATGTGATGGCCATCAAATCAGGGGACATATCGACAGTGGAGATTGGAGGGCTTAAAGGAACGTGCAGAAATGAGGGAGAGAGTTTAGAGAGCGGTAAGTAGTATATCGCGTGCCCTTAAAGCTCTAAGTGGTTTCCTAAAATTTTACGCGATTAGCCTCCTCAATTGACATGTAGTATGGGGAAACCACCCATTTCGCATGCTCTTGAGTGGATAACAATCAGATAGAAATCCACGCAATTCCGCATGATGACCATCAGATCTACCAAGGCAGATCAATGGTGAAGGTTTAACCAAGCTCATTGGTGAGCAGGTGCGCGATAGCCGTCAGATCTGACAAGGTAGATCAATGGTTGGATTTAAAGTGCACAAATTCAAATGCTAAAAGTGAACTCGGACGGTGATTGGTCAGTTTTGCTATGTGAGGCGATCTACGGTTAAAACCTGTTTGGACGTGGATTAACAGCTTCGGGTCAGCTTTTCATGCTGAAGGAGAATGAAAGGGATGTGAGGGAGATCAAATGATGGGAAGAGTGCGAATGAGTAGATGACCATTAAAGGAATAGAGTGATATGAAATGAGCTTAGTGATTGTGTTAAACAACAAACTCCCTGTGAAAACCAAAACCTTGTGTTTTTGGGGTTTTTGTAGGGTTTCTTCCTCACGTCATGGTCCCAAAGGGAGGAGGTGAGGCCGAGACACATGTGGGAAACCTTGTGGATCTTTCCTTTGTTACCATGCTAATTAAACGAAAGCATAAATGAACCAGACTAAAACACAACTAATCTGTTCTACCCTGATGTAATGGAAAATGTAGCTACTTAAACAAGTAAATAGAGAAGCAGGAAACTATTTTAGTAAATGAACAGAACCAGAAATCTATGCTATCATGTTGTAATGAGAATGGACTTAGTGAATAACATGAATAGAAAGCTATGCTACTTAACAATACAATAAAGAGGAGCTTTGGCTCACTACAAGAAAAAAGTACATTGGTGAAGGGCGAAAAATGTCACCATAAGCTCATTGGTGACAGTCAAAAGAGCCTACGTCACCAAAAACTAAACATCACCAAAGGCAGTGTCACCAAAAGTATAGGTGTTGTAGTGAAATTCAAATCCCATCACCAATAATGATTTATAATGACGGATAGCGACCATCACAATTTCATATGAGCAATGGTGACAAACCATAGCCTTCGTCACCAAAAACTGAATGTCACCAAAGGTGGTGTCACCAAAAGTATAGGTGTTGTAGTGACATTCAAAGTCCATCACCAATAATGATTTATAATTATGGATAGCGGCCATCACCATTTCATATGAGAAATGGTGACAGACCATAGCCTTCATCACCAAAACTGAACATCACCAAAGGTGGCATCACTAAAAGTATAGGTGTTATGGTGACATTCAAGGTCTGCCATGAATATTGATTATAATGACGGATAGTGACCATCACCATTTCATATGGACAACAATGATTTATTGTGATGGATATTTCATGGCCGTCACTATTGGTGCATATATATAGTGACATTTGTTGGCCATCACCAAAAATTGCATTGTCTGAAGTATATGTGTTGTGGTGACATTCAAGATCCATCAGGAATAATGACTATAATGATGGACAATGACTATCACCATTTCATATCAACAAAAATGATTTATGGTTACAGACCTTTGAGGGTCATCACTATTGATGCATATCTATGGCGGCGTTCGTTGACCATCACCATTTCATATTTTGGTGAGGGTCGAAAAATGTCACCAAAGCTCATTGGTGATGGTCAAAGAGCCTCTGTCGCCAAAAAATGATCGTCGCCATTCCATATGGATGTCAAGGCACGATGGAATCAAACCACCAACCTCCTGCTTATAAAGCAGTTGCTCCTTTATTGAGCTAGCACCCTTTAAATAATTAGACTTTTAAAAATTAGACCTTGAAACTTCATAGATTGTAAATTCTACAACTTTCAATAAATTAAAAGCTCAGCAATATTTTACTAAACAAGCAAAGCAATGCCGAAGTTGCAAGTCCCAACCTAATGGTGATGGAAGTTATGAAAAGTGGGTGGAAAGAAAAATAGTTATGTATAAGAGAATCAGTGTGTTCAGTTGAATACTCAATTAGAAGTGAAACGATGAAGACATTTATAATCTATAAATGACCTATAACTAGCAAATGCACCAAATATTGCAAAGGAAATGGCATAAGTGGATAGCATATGGAAGAAGAATGTTGATGAAGATAGATGCAATATGTTATAGGTTGGGTGAAATAAAAATCTCACTGTTGTTGCTGTTTGGTGTTTAGATATATGAATGATATATAAACTTTTGTGCAAATGGAACACGGATCTCCCAAAACCATGAACGACATACGATAAAAAATTATATATATATATATATATATATATATATATATATATATATCCCATTTACATAAACCAACATGCAATTTGGAATTTCACAAGTCCGCACTCAAAACATGATTGCAACTAACAATAAAAGAAATTGACTTTGACAGAAAGCAATAGCTTCACCTTCATTCTTGAGTTGCTTTTGTTTATTTGAATTTGACTCATGACATTCTTTATTTGACAAGGAATAAAAATAATCACTAGTATTAAATTCATTCAACACAGACTTTGGATATCCCACTAACATCTGCATTTTTGTTGTCATGCCTGAAAACCATGGAGTTTCCTGTCGATAGTAGAATAATATGTGTTCCTTGTTATCCGGGAATAATGTCCACTCGGATGTTGCTATTCCCACTAAGATGGGTGGCTATCTTAGAAACAAACAATCAAAGTATACTATTGCTTCCTTTTATGAAAATAGATGAGAGGAGAACCAAGAGGGCCAACCTGAGTCTTGCGTTTGATTTCCTCTCATTCTTGATAGAGTTTCGCCGCTTCTTCTTTGTCTTCCCAGCTAAAAGGACCTGTAGAATCAAGTCAACATACTACTATGCAAGAAACAAGGATCTAAATTCATAAATAATACAGGATCAGATGTGTATTGACCATATACATGCATATATAAACAAGTACACAAGAATATGGAAGGAAACAAGAATAGCTTTATTCAGATGAAAAGTAGCAAGAGGATTACAACCATGTGCTCTAACCCAACATCATCCTCCAGCTAGGAAGCCCTTGTTCACCTCAAGCAAAGCTAGATCACCCAACACTGTGTATGTACACTAGCATACCAACAACACTTCTCTATAAGATACAAAATTCCAGCCTCCAGATCTCTGTGAGGAGGGATCCATATGTAGATGATTACAGAGAGGTGAGTCATCTTTTGGGATCTTGATTAGTTTCTTCTCTCTGATAGTTCCTGCTTCCACTTGGAGGATGATGATCTATTATTCATCCCTAGTCAAAAATGGAGAGGTAAGTGTCAGAGGGGAAGCTTCTGGAAGATTCCATGATCTTCCACCTCGCATTTTGTCCCTGCCATTTGTCCATTCCCGACCATCACACCCTAGAGAGGAAAAAATCAGTATGCATCACACCATGTACATTGGGAAGGTGATATGCATCGTACCCTCTGCATTAAGCTTTTAGTATGGTCCATTTTTTACCATTTATGAGCAGTTTTTACTGGAGAACTTCTGGGAGGTGATGTAATCAGTTGACCTTGTTCCTTTAGGTAGTGAAGCAACACTTTTAGGCACTTAGGAGCCCTCAGTTTATGGACATTTATGATTGGGGTTGAAGTGCCCAAAAATGTCTATAACATTTGCCCCCTAAAGCATGAGGTCGTTAATCTTTTTGATGTCAAGTGAAATTATTTACTATGAGGATCTGAAGTTTTTCCAAGCTGGGAGGCGACCTGTAATAAGATACAATACAATACATTATTTTGACAAAATGTTTCATGATCTAGCTGAGGCGGGCATTCCCATGCTCAGCTTTGTAAATTCATTTCCATGTACATAGGAGAGACAATTGTCTGTGTGACAGACTGATGATATGGACACATCATCCTTTGATTTGGATGATCATATGTTCGACAATTATGTACACTGGATGTTTTTATATTCCTGAATATATTGCAGCCTGAATGGATGAAACTAGATCCGAGGTCTTCAAAACTCATTCAATCTTCACTCGGAGTACAAGTTGATCCATGTGAAAAAAATTCTGGAGTCGAACATGGAAAGACATCGCCTGATTACCAGCCAATGATGTAAGTTGTTAACAGGCGCGAGAGGAATCACCAATAATGACAATGACCCTCAAGGTACTACAGTACAATTTACGTGGTGTGAAAAAGGAATTGGTGTCGAACACCACGCAAAATATCTCGGTCGAAGGCCATTGATGTAAACCTGTCACCGAAAGTGAGAAACTTTCCATTGAGGCATGCAGGCTTCAGAGTACTGAAAGGGTTGTTCCTAAGTCAACTTCTTGGATAATGAGCTGATGTCGACAAGAAGCGACTCGTCGCAGGAGGGCCTTAATGAATCCCACATCAACGAAATGGAACAAAGCAAATGATTTTGGAGGTGAAAACAAACTAACGATACAGGGTTCAAGGTGGCGGTCATGAAAGAATGAAGCATGAATATATTGCAGTGGGTGAGACACAGGTGAATTGTCTGAATGAATTCTCTTGAACATATCGGCGACACTGACGATGGATTGGTAGCGTTACCCCAAAGATGGATGGTGTGATGGACTAATGGTGATGACCAGTGAATGGAACAACCCAACCCGGCATGGATGCGGAAGGAAAGTGTCATGTTCAAGAGTGACTTGCTACCAATAAAGTTGCTTCTTGTTTTCTTCCCAATTTTCCCCAGTCATTGTTGACCAGTACCTCTTTATTTTTGTCAAGCTTGAGGAGGATAACGTATGCTTGTTCTATAATCCGTCCTTTGGGCGAACCTGTCGCTATATTTTAGCGAGCCTAGCGACAATGAAACTCGTTCTCGTCCATTTGGATGAGTTCGTTGATATTAGGTTTTAACAAGTTTAAAGACAAAGATAGCTCGGTATCTTTCAATTTTGGAGAGTCTGAAAGAAATGGAAAGAAAACTCCAAAGATTATTTTTCATTGTATAATCCCTTAAGTCCAAAAAAGCATAAAATAATACAAAAGGGATGAATTTTCAATAGTTTTAATGAGCCGAACAAGACAAGCGCTCGATCGTTTTGTGTAATAATCCCTCAGGTCCAAAAAGATTAAAATCTAGAGGAGGGATAGCACTTCTGATGCCTTTTAACGAACCGGAGAGGCCAATCGCTTGGTAATATTTTCATATTTTATGATTCAGGTGAAAAGAGCTTAAAGAAGACTCGTTTTCGAGGAACGAGTGATAGTTTCAGGTAGCAGCTAATTCCAGGTAAGATTTGGAATTTTCCAATCACGGTAGTGTCACAAGGATGGCTAACAGAATAACTCTTCGCAGATATTCCTCTAAGGGGTAAACAATGATATGGGGGTGAATGATCGGCTAAAAGCAGAGTGGAGGTGATGGCGAGAACACGACCAAGGCTCAAAAGCTGGCGATAAGGCATTCACAATGGTTATTTACTGGTTCATTTTTTAATGAGCTTAAACGCTGGGAGAAACATATGCTCATGACTTATCTTTATTTTTTAACGAGCTTGAACTATGCGCTAAAACTGCTCGTGGAGAGTTTATTTTTTAACGAGATTGAACTCTGCGACAACATTGCTCGCCAGTCATATGATAAGAATGTCTCATCCAAGATGCCATTTTGTATGGAGCTTACACCTTTTGAAGCTTTGCCCCGAATCCTTTCTTTATGCGAGTTACGAAACAACCAACCCTACGGGATTAAAGGGTTAGAATTCCAAAAAATTTAAAAAAATAAATAGCCGCTCTTCACTTACATGCGGAAAGGTTTGCATGCCCCCAGGTATAGCGAAGTAGAGTTTCCAGGTTACCCTTCAATTTGTAGACAAAAAATTCGTTCTACCGGGAAAGGCCTACCTTCTAACGGAGGTATCTTATCTGGTCTAATCCCATTTTCCTATACGAACAGGTATCGGACTAGTCATATATCCTTCACCGAAACCTACCCTATACCCTAAGTTTTTCTGCTGAAGCAGACCAGGGTGCATGCCCACTGGGTTTCAGTCACACCTTCTTGAATCACTCGCGCTCATCAGGTGGACGGACTGGAGACCGATGAGACATTTCTTGTGTGAAAAGACCATTCAGGGATGGCATTTGACTATTTGCGATGTGTGATATAGGGAATGAAATTTGGTCCACGAGCTTGACCATTCTGCCTTCGTGCGGAAAACACATTACTCTAAAGAGTGAGGAGACGATGGCACCCATGCAATAAATATAGTCGCGTCCAAGGAGTAGATTATAATCTAAAGGTCCTTGAACTACCATAACGTTCATTTGAATAGTTTTCCTTCTCAAAGTAATGGGCACATTTGGAAGGATCCCTAAAGGTTGACTGGTTCCCTTGTCGAAGCCTGTTAGATTTATCATTTCAAGCAAGAGCGATGGTGAACCAAGAGCTTTCCAAGCAATTGAGGAAAGGATACTCACAGAAGCCCCTTCATCAATGATGGTACTAGCCATAACCATTTTGTAAGCTTGTATCATGATTCTGAATGGTACACTGGCTGGTAAACGGGTCTGCCTAGTAGATTCCAGTCAAAGGAAACGACTAGGTTTCTTGGTGGTGGGACCGAATAGACGGCCAGATATGACTCTGGTGAACTTCCTTCCTACGATAAAGGAACGGGGGGACCGATCCCATGCTCATCGGAGTCTGTGTTGATGAAAAGAATTTGAACGGTCTCGTTCTCTTTCTCTTCACTGATGGTATCATTCGAGGATGAACACTCTGAAGGCAAGACCGGGTCAACTGCCATATCGACCCTTTTACTTTCGTCTGGTGTGGATTCAAAGGGTTCATTTTCAATGATAGATGCTTTGGCCAACCACAATGACGGGCCAGCCAGATTTTCAACCGGTGGAGGACTTGGTAAGAATTTTTTATATCCAGGAGGAAGTCGTAGTAGTGAAACCGGACGATCATCCAAAACTCTTTTAGCCTCATCAAGGAAGGGACAATGGTGGATGGCGTGACTGGCCTCACATAACTTATAAGGAAGTTTAGCATTCCTTCTTTATCCATGTGCTTCACTTTCACTGGTTGATGGTGAGCATTCAACATGATTGCCAGAGGTTGATGCTACTGGATTGTGCAAACGAGGAGACTAGTCCCTTAAGATCTGAAGGATGCAGGGACAATCTCGGTGATAGTGGTCTCCATTTCAAATGACGCAAGGAGATTTAGGTTTTTACTGTGCAATGTGTGAATTTTCGCTAGACGATACTTGGTTTGTCCCTTTCGATTTTGGTTCCTTTTTCTTCTTTTCCTTTTTCTCTTTTTGCTTCTTCTTCTTCTCAGCTACTTGATTTTTATCTTTATCGGCTTTATCAAGCGAAGAGGAAGTAGGAGAGGGAGAATCAGATGAAGTAGAAGATTGGGAAGCAACTCTAGTGTCGTTTAGTTGCTGATTAGACTGTTCATGATTTACGGGATTCTGAACGACAGAGGTAGAGAAGAGCCAAGTAGGCAAACCAATTGTCAATCTTGGAAGTGACAAAGTGGCCATATGGGGTGGACCAACATCTCCCCAAGAGGAGAAGGGACTAGAATTTCCTCCAAGGGGAAATCCTTGGTTGGTAGACTCCATTTTCTCAACTTGAAGATCAAGGGGGGAATTTGTGATGTTATCAGATTAAAATAAATTTTTAGACGCTTGGACACAACTTGTTTTTTCAATTTTAAAGAGTCGAGAAAAAACAAAAGATGACTCTCGTCGCCTTCGATTTTTATTGAGCGTGAAGTGACAAGTGCTCAGAGGACCTTTTCCTTTAAGGAGTCTGAAAAGGATAAAAATGGACTTCTCTGGAGATCTAGGCAGAGAGGATTACCAAACCAATCACAAAATTGCTGAATACTTTTTATGGTACGGCAATCAATCTTCCTGAATGCCGTGTTCGGTGCATTGTGATCAATAGGGCAACAGACACGGCTTCCTAAGGATAAAGGATGCAGCCTATTGTGGTCTCCCAATATATACACGATGGTACGTGGGAGCACAAGTCCGTACTGGCACTTGCCATCTCAGAGTGGAGGAATCACCCAACCAACACTCAAAGCAACAGTTACCAGGTTTTACGACGCTGAAATACGTCTCTAGCCTAGACCTCTAGATGTTGTGCGTTAAGTTCCAAAGCATTGTTAGATTCATTGGATTTATTTTAATTTGATATTTGGTAACAGGTTTCCTTTTAGGTTCACCACGTGATGTATGTACAATTCCTAAAATGCAGTCTAAGATGATAAACAAACGTTTTATCTTCTTTCAGCAATGAAAATCCTAGCTACTAAAGGGAAGAAAGTCAAGAATATTTTCTTCACAGAGCACAAAGCACACGCTAAATGCACAGTCCTAAATCAAGCCAAGCAATAAAAATGCAAATTCACATGCATGTATTTGTTTTTAGCTCTCTTAATGTGTGAATGACGTTAAGACATCTATGTGCAAAACTAAATTAATTTAAAGCGACAATACTCAAAAAAAATCTTTTCCAAAACGAAGTGAAAGCAGGAGAGACACTTTGCGATTTTGAAATGGAAATTGCTTTTCAACACTTTAAAACTAATAATTCAAATCCTATGCAACAGTAACTGTATAATCGACTATCCAGAACAATGGAATTGCTTTCTAAAATTGAAAATGACAACTACGACACATATCTAGAGACAACAGTTCGAGTATGCTACTTTTTGCAAAAGAGAACTAAAAACGACGCACAATACATAAAAACATTTAAAGTTATTTGCACTAAGGAGGCGGAATAATGCAAGAGAAGGGGGTTTTCATAGAGGTACACTGACTATAGATAGCAAAACTCTTGAATAAGACTAAAAAAGTGAGAAAAATCCACAGTCGGAGGGTAAAGTTAATCCTCCCTAACAATCGCACCTGTTACACAGTGAACTCAGTATGCAGTGCACCTACTGCACTCGAGAAGTGCGATGCATACAGGCTGCCTTGAAGGCAGGGTGCGATGGTAGCAGTGCGAGACTTTGAACGATATTTCACTCACAGTTTGCAATCTAGTTTAGGTGTTTAGGCTGAATAAGTAAAGATCAGTGTATGTAAAACACAGGGGCGATCTAAGAGGTTACTAGAGCCACCACTTAGGGCAATTATATTGCTTGCAAATCTATTGTTTAAGTCATAAACAAAACACGGAGATAGACTAAAGCAGCATTGATCTACTTTGCATTTGTATGACAAATGCAGTTCGAAGGGTAGCTAGCTTGACTTTAGACTCCGTCTGTATGTTTATAACATAAACAAGGATAGATAGGCTAACAAGTAATCTAGTCACTCCCCAGTGGAGTCGCCATTTTGTTATCCCGGAATAGTGTCCACTCGGATGCTGCTATTCCCACTAAGATGGGTGGCTATCTTAGAAACAAAAAATCAAAGTCTAATATTGCTTCCTTTTATGAAAATAGATGAGAGGAGAACCAAGAGGGCCAACCTGAGTCTTGCGTTTGATTTCCTCTCATTCTTGATAGAGTTTCGCCGCTTCTTCTTTGTCTTCCCAGCTAAAAGGACCTGTAGAATCAAGTCAACATACTACTATGCAAGAAACAAGGATCTAAATTCATAAATAATACAGGATCAGATGTGTATTGACCATATACATGCATATATAAACAAGTACACAAGAATATGGAAGGAAACAAGAATAGCTTTATTCAGATGAAAAGTAGCAAGAGGATTACAACCATGTGCTCTGACCCAGCATCATCCTCCAGCTAGGAAGCCCTTCTTCACCTCAAGCAAAGCTAGATCACCCAACACTGTGAATGTACACCGGAATACCAACAACACTTCTCTATAAGATACAAAATTGCAGCCTCCAGATCTCTGTGAGGAGGGATCCCTATATAGATGATTACAAAGAGGTGAGTCATCATTTGGGATCTTGATTAGTGTCTTCTCTCTGATAGTTCCTGCTTCCACTTGGAGGATGATGATCTCTTACTCATCCATGGTCGAAAATGGAGAGGCAAGTGTCAGAGGGGAAGCTTCTGGAAGATTCCATGATCTTATACCGCACATTTTGTCCTTGCCATTTGTCCATTCCCGACCATCGCACCCTACAGAGGAGAAAATTAGTATGCATCGTACCCCTGTACATTGGGAAGGTGGTATGCATCGCACCCTCTGCATTGAGCTTTCAGTATGGTCCAGTTTTGACCATTTATGAGTAGTTTTCAGTGGAGAACTTCCGGGAGATGATGTAATCAGTTGACCTTGTTCCTTTAGGTAGTGAATCAACACTTTTAGGGACTTAGGAGCCCTCAATTTATGGACATTTATGATTGGGGTTGAAGTGCCCAAAAATGTCTATAACATTCCTGGTGCTCAAGAACACATTCCTTATTAACCATTGTTACTTGACAAAAAACAAAGAGACAACACAATATCAGCGTACACAAAATTCGCTACCAAAATATAATCATAACTTAGCAAAGAAGTCTAAAAGATGTTCTTAAATAATAAATTTTGTATTTGGAAATATTGTTTCTTTAGATATAAAAAGGACTATGTTGTACAAAACTTTTGTCTATTTATCAAGAAAATTATATCATATCATATGTCACACAGTAGAAATCTACAGTACCTAAAGTAAAAAGACAAATTTTCTCAAGAAAATACATTTAGAAAAGAGCTTTGAAAACTATAAGTTTGTCATCAAAGCTTTAATTAGTTAACAACAAAATAGTTGGAGTTTGAAAATCAAAATCATTCATAGGAAACAAATAAGACAATGGCCAAAGTCACTATTCATACAAATAAAGCTAGAGTCACTATTGTCATTGCAAATAACTGAAATTTGGGCAATGGTCTAATAGTTAGAGCTTATTTCCCGGGAAGACTCATCAATACCATCATTATTTTTCCACGGTCCGTTGTGTCTCTAGATTCAAATCAGATAGCTTGCCATTCTTAAGTTCTACCTTTCAGGTACTAATTTTTGTTTTTTTTTTTTTTTTTTTTGCTTTTTTTTTTCCAAGAGAATTAGGTGTTTTGTTGCAAATATTCTTGTAATAAGGTTTTCCTACGTAAGAACATGGTTCAATAAGATGAGGAACTACATAGTGTAACTAAGGAGATCATTTTGGACTAAAGAAAATTTAAGTGAGAATTCATACCACTCCATGCTGGATGAAAAATAAGAGAATGTGTGACACGTGGATGTATGGGAATATTGACACCCCTAGTCATGTTAAATCGAGGCTCTTTTATTTAAGGCAAGAGGCCTACTTTCCTCCACCAACCAAAACAAATTGCATAGGAAGCACAATTATCATTGTTTTGGGTGGAGGAAAATTATTTTTGCCCACCTCTATTTTCCTAGCCTATTTTGAAAAGAACAACAAAAGCCATCTAAAATATGTATAATGTAATCATTGATTTAGTTTGAAACATAGTGCGGAGAGGAAACCACTTTTAGGATTTTTTGAGACTCTTGGTAGACACAAAGGGGCTTGTAGTTCAACATGTCTGCCAACGATACCCCAAGAAATTAAACAAGATGAAGCTTTGAATAGAAATTTGGTGCTAACACATTGGTCAAGGTGATGGTAGTTGAAAAAATGGCCATTTGAAAGGAATATATACATTTCATCTAGGAATTATTGAAGCAAAGGAACCTACGGATCAGATCTTGGCATGGATAGTAAAAGATAAATGCAATTTTTTCAATCATGGCTCTTCCTAGCAGGTCAAAGCCACTTTATGGAGATGCACCCACCCTACTCCCTTGGGTTTTGACCTCGTGGCATAGCTCATGTGTCTAACTAGACTTTTCCAATCCGTCTACACCCTTAAGGAACTAATGGTTTCTGTTCAAATGGTTAGAATCTTTTAGGAACTGGTCTTTGATAGGTAAACCAGTGACAATATGGTATAAAGGTCTTGGTAGGACCCTCTGCTGGGCACCTATGTAATTATGTGTAATTGTGATATAATTTTTTTTTCCCCTACTAAAAATGAACATGCTACAACATGCAATGAGTAGAAGAAGATAAAGAGGAAGATTACCCATTGAGAAGCTTGCAATTTTTGGGAGTTAAAATGTTGACATACTTTGTAGCCATGATGAACCAAAGGAAACACATCACAAATAGCTTTGCAATGGGTAAGACTACAAACGTTAGCATTTTAAAGATGGATTCTGAGTCGTTCCAAATTTTTTAGAATCATTGCTCAAAGAAATCCTTACAATATAAAAATAAAATTTATTTGTTTTCATATTAGCTTTTCTCGTAACTCCTTACTTCATGTTAATATCCTTCAGTCCAATCTAAACACTCCTTGTCTAATTTCCACTAAAAGTTGAGACAGATCCACAAAATGGTCTCAGCTTCTAGCAGTCGCGATTACAAACAATCATCAACCGCACCTAAATGAAAATAAAATATATTTTCTCAACAACAGACCAGAGCGGAGCCTATAATCACCAAACTTATATAGAAGGATATTCATTTATTTAAGTGAAAAAATAGCAAGAAAA